>Ga0302325_10007644_pt1 | contig 23924 bp, 22 predicted proteins | sample Palsa_T0_2_FD_201948 | JGI IMG/M metagenome (GOLD analysis project Ga0302325, IMG submission 201948) | Peat permafrost microbial communities from Stordalen Mire near Abisko, Sweden - Palsa_T0_2 | ecosystem: Environmental > Terrestrial > Soil > Palsa > Peat permafrost | place: Sweden: Abisko... | reverse complement strand
GCGCCACGCCTTCGACCTGCTCGGCGTCAGCCACCGTCTCGGCGTCGCGTAGTCATAAGCCCGTCCCGGACATCACGAAAGCCCAGGTAAACGGCCTAGCGTGCGGATCGCTGGGGGGAACTTCGGGTTAGGCTCCCAATTGGGCTACCGCGAACCCGCCGGGATGTAGTCGGGCTGAACCGGGGTCGCGGGGGCAGAATGGCCAGACAGCAGTCGGGCTGCGGCTAGTCGTCGGCCAAACCGTCCTTAGGGCCCGTCCTGGCGGTGCCGTCGCTGCCTCGGCTCTGGAAGGCGATCGGTTTAGGCGGGTCGACGCGAAGTGTTTAGCAGGCGCAGCGGATGCCGAATTCAGCCTCTTGTCCAATGATGGACGGGCTGGCCGCGTGAGCCTTCGGCCGAGATGCCACAGTGCCCCGGATCTGGTTGTCGATGCGGTATAGGTCATCAACTAGGCGGTGCCAGTCGTGGTTTCCGTCTGAACTCCAACTGAACGGGAGTTGCGGAAGGTCCCATTGCGCCGGATCGCGGCCGATTGCGGATCGGAGGGCGGCGGCCAGGATTTCTTGCTGCTGAGCGGGCTCGTTCGGTTTGCCCGCGTTGCATCCCAGCGGGAAGTTCAGGAACGATGCTCGGGGTGGCTTTACGTGGAGCGCTGATTTGCGCAGGGTGGTGATGCTCGTGGTGGGAATTCCTCGTTTCTCGATGGCCCGGGCCAGCACGCCTGCGGCCATATGGCATTGCGGGCAGAAGGGCAGGACAAGGAGGAGGTCGACGTTCGTCGCGACAAGCTCGTCGACGATCTGAGGGGCCGTTTCGGTTGCGAGGCGCTCGTAGTCGGTGATCGATCCGACCATCGAGACGGTGTTTTCGGCGAGCCGTCCGATGATGTGCTCGGCCTCTAGTTCCAGCAGTCGGTCACGCGGGTAGGCAACGTTCGGGTCTGCGAGCGCGAACGCACGGATGGGCGTCATATGGGCGAATAGGATCTCGTCGAGGGTGCGTGTCCTGGGCAGCAGGCGGAAGGACAGGTCGCCTGTCTCCCGCAGTCGTGGCTGGTCGGGATAGTAGGCGCCGCTCGTGACGAGTAGCCCGATGGTGGCCGAGCTGAGGTCGGCCGGCGCGTCGGCCTGTTGCGGTGGGCCGAAGGTAGGCCTCTTGGGTGCCGGCATCTTGAGGATGTCTACGACAACATGATCGAAGTCATAGAAAGCGTCCTCAGAGTCCTGTCCTGCAGCTGTTGTCATCCGGTGCCTTTCGCTTTCGAAGAGTTCCAGTCAGGCGGGGTCGGACAGCACACGCGTGATCTCGGCTTGGCGTGCTCCGAGTCCGGCGGCGAACGTGGCCTTCTTGGCTGCGTCGCTTTCCATCTCGTTCAGCAGGATTTCGTGGGCCTGGTCGAGCACGAACTGCACTCGCGGCAGCCGCCGGGCCATGAAAGCGGTAAGCGCCGGCGGTACGGTGCTGTTTTCATCGAGTTCGTCGGCGAGCACGAGCGCGTCTTCCATTGCCATTCCGGCGCCCTGGGCTAGGTGCGGCGTGACGGCGTGCGCGGCGTCGCCCGTCAAGACGATGCGACCGTCGTACCAGGGGGCGGGCAGCACGACTTCCTGCAGGGGAGCCCAGTGGATCTCGCTGGACTCGCTGATGGAGTCGCGGATTTCGCCGATGAGTCCGCCGAAGCCAGTAAGGCGCTCGCGGAGCTGCTCAGGCATGCGGCTGCGGTCTGGGGTTGAGCCGGGCTCGACACGTTCGACGACCAGCAGGTACATCAGGTCCTGGTTCAGGTGGATGACCGTTGCCTTAACGGCGGGCCCGTTCCAGTACTCGCTGTGGGTCAGCTCGGGCGGGCGGGGCACGGCCATCCGCCAGCACGCGTAGCCAGTGTCCCTGGGATCGAACCGGTTTCCGAATAGATGCCGCCGCACTGATGAGCGGATCCCGTCGGAGGCGACCACGAGGTCGTAGGTCTTGGTGGTCCCGTCGGTGAAGGTCACGTCGACTACGTTGTCGTGCTGGCTGAAGGATTTCCAGCTGAGCCCGAGGTGGAAGCGCGCTCCGGCCTTTACGGCTGCCTCGGTGAGGATGTCGTGCAAGTCCGAGCGGGTCATCGAGATCTGGAAGGGCACGTCCGGCGGATTGGCGGGTTCGAAGGTCGCGATCAGCGAGCCGGATTCATCGAACCGGTGAATCCCGCGGTAGACATATCCCTTGTCCGTCACCTGTCCGAGCACGCCGAGGGCGCGCAGGGCGCGCAGGGCGTTCGCGGGATGGTTGAGCCCGACCCCTACGGTCCTGCTGACTTGCTCGATCTCGGCGATATCGACGGTCCAGCCGCGGCCGCCCAGTGCGATGCCTGCGGCTAGGCCGCCGATCCCGGCGCCGATGATCAAGGCGCGGCGCTCGGCGCTCATGCGTGGCACCGGAGCGGCCGGCCGCCGTTGAGCGCGAGCATGTCGCGTCTGGTAACCGTGAGGTCGATGTCCGCGCCGGGCGGAGCGCCTTCGATCTCGGCGTAGGCGCGGTGAAGGTTGGCGACGATCCGTTCGCGGTCGAGCAGATCGGGGAACGGCGTGCGGCCGGCGTCCCTGGCGGTCTCAAGTGGCGTCCGTCCTGCCCGGTGGCCGATCGCGGCGATGTCCTGCACGAAGGTCAGGTAGTCGGTTATCACGTCGAACACCTCTGGTCCGCAGACTTGGCCGTGTCCCGGCACGATGGTGCGTGGGCCGAGTTGCCTGAGGTCACGCACGGCCGACAGGGACCCGGCGACCGATCCGGCCGACACCAGCGGTGCGCCCCCGTTGAACGCGAGGTCCCCGGTGAACAGAACCGAGTGCTCGGGTATCCAGACGATCGAGTCGTCGGTGGTATGCGCCGGCACCCCGACCCAGCGCACGTCGCACCGGACGTTGTCGGCCCACACGGTGATGCCGCGGTCATAGGTGAGGAACGGTGGCGCGGGTTCCAGAGCGCCCCAGTCAACGTCCGGGAACGGACCGTCAGGGTCCGGCTTGGTGGGCGCGTGCAGGAGCATCATCTCCCGCGTCCGTTCGTGGGCGACGATGGTCGCGCCGCGGAACTGGTAATTGCCGTTGGTGTGGTCGGTGTGCCAGTGGGTGTTGATCAGGGTCGATACCGGCTTGCCGGTCAGTTCGCCCAGCACCGCGCGCATGCGCGCGGTGCGGGCTTCGGTGGCCGCGGAGTCGATAACGATCACGCTGTCGGCGGTGAGCAGGAAGCCGGCGTTGTTGACGAACCACCCGCCGTCGGGCTGCAGGTAGGCATGGACGTTCGGAGCGATCTCCTGGGTCCGGGGGGCGTCGAGGGGGCCGAAGCCCGCCCTGCCCTCCAGCGAGGTTTTGCTGGGGCCGCTCATATCGGCGCCGGTATCCACAGGCCGCTGTCGGTGTCGGTTACCGAGTCGAGGGCGAACAGATCCTCCAGGCCGCCGGCGGTACCCCACTGGTCGTAGTAGTCGGGGGTGGCGGGCCATATGCGGGGCGTCCACTTGTCCTCGTCCAGAACCCGCTCGAGCTCGGTCGTGTACTCGACCACGTTGCCGTGCGGGTCGGCGAAGTAGGAGAACGTGTTGTCGCCTGCGCTGTGCCGTCCGGGTCCCCATAGCGGGCGGTGCCCGTGACGCAGCAGCCGGCCGGTACCGCGCAGGTACTCGTCGATGCCCCGCATCTCGAAGGAGACGTGATTGAGCGTCACCTTCGTGCGCTGGGCGATCGCCAGGCTGTGGTGCTCGGCGGAGCAGCGCAGGAACACCATCCGGTCGGTCAGCCAGTCCGACAGCCTGAAGCCCAGGTGTTTCTCGTAGAAGGCCTTGGTCGCCTGGACGTTGGTGCTGTTGATGACGACGTGGCTCAGCTTGCGCGGCACCGACTCGCCGGCCTCGAGGGCACGGAAGGGCTTGGGGGCCACGTCAGAGGAGACCTCGATCAGCCGCCCGTCAAGGTCGAAGAAGCGCAGCCCGTACCCGCCGCCGGGGGTCTGCAGCGGGGCCGGCTCGCGGGCGATCTGGACGCCAGCCGATCCGAGCTGCCCGGCGAGCGCGTCGACGGCGCCCGGGCCGGGCGCGCCGAAGGAGATGACGTCCAGCCGTTTGGCCTCGGCCTGCCTGAGCCGGATGATGTACGGCTCGGCGATGCCGGGAGAACCCAGGTAGACGACATCGCTGTCGCCCGCGACCCGGTATAGCCCCCAGATCCCCTCGTAGAAGGCAACGGCGGCGCGCAGGTCGGGAACGGCCATGGCGACGTGGCGCAGGTGGGTGATGGGGGATCGGGCGGCCGCGGCCGAGGCTAGCTCGGCTCCCCTGGGCGCGAGCGGCGGCAGGGGACGGGGCACGAACGCCGGCGGCTCAACTGTGACCGCGTTCGGTGTGTCGCTCAAGATGTCAGGCATCGTCGCCCTTCGGCGTGCGTCGTTACGGGATACTCACGACGATGCGCCGACTTTGACTGAATGTCAAGAAGTTGACGTCAACTAGTTGTCACTGCAGTGTGGTGCCGGGTTAGAATCGCACCTGGACGTCCGACCGGAAAGGCGCGCCATGCCCGCTGCGACACCGCAGGAAACCACAGAGCGGATCATGTACCTCATTCACCGCACCCGGATCGCGACAGCTGAGGCCATCAACGCCTCGCTGGCCGATCTCGGCTTGAACGGATCGCTGGCGCTCATCCTGGAGACCCTCTACGAGCTCGGGGAGACCAGCGCGGCCGAGCTGGCCCGCCGCTGCCTGGTCAGCAGGCAGGCGCTGACCGCTCCGCTGAACGATCTGCAGGCCCGCGGACTGGTCCGCCGTCCTGACCCGGCGACCAACGTCCGGGTCCGGCCGACCGCGCTGACCGCGGAGGGCCGCGAGCTGACCAAGACCGTCCGGCGCCGGGTACGCAAAGCCGAGCGCGCATCGATCGCCTCGTTCGGCAGCGATGAACTGGCAGGGCTGCGGAGCCTGCTCACCCGGTACGCCGAGGCATGGGAGGAACTGGCCGTCACCTCCGCACCGGCCCGGCCGGCCGCAGTCCTGCGGGATTACGAGCACACCGCACCCGCCGGTTCCAAGACGAAGGCGAAGGCCTAGTGCCGCCAACTATCCGCGCCCTGGCCCCTTGGGTTCACCCGGCAGTTAGCGGGCAGCCGGGCCCGCTGCGCTACTTCACCTGGAGGATGACGTGCCCGGATTGACGTTTGACAATGTTGTGCCCGGCGGCTTTGCCCTGTGCCGGGTCCAGGCCTCCCGGGCGGTGGAGATGGGCGTAGTCGTCGAGGGCATGGCGTACTCGCTCTCGGCAGTGCTCGGATCAGCGGTGGCCTCGGCCAATGCGCTGTTCCCTGACTGGGACGCGCATCTGGACAGGCTTCAGGACTGGAGCGATGCGCGACGGGCCGGCCGCGCCGATGCGAGCCCCCTGCCGTCTGGTGCCCAGGTGCTGCCCCCGGTGGAGCCCAGGAATGTTTTCCAGGCGGCGGCCAATTACCGCAAGCACGTCATCGACCTGATGGTTGCCTCGCCCCGTCCCGAGCACATGGGCCTAGACGAGACTGGGCGCCGCGCCGTCGCTGTCACGCTCATGGACGAGCGGGCCGCCTCCGGCACGCCGACGGTCTTCTCCGGCCTGCCCTCCAGCATGACCGGCGCCCACGGCTGCGTGGTCATCCCGCACATCACCGCACAATGCGACTGGGAACTGGAACTGGCTGCCGTGATAGGGCGCCCCGCGCGTTACGTCGCTGAGGGCTCAGCCCTTGACTTCGTGGCCGGCTACACGATCGTCAATGACATCACGATGCGAGACCGCCTCTACCCCAGCGGGGACAGCAAGCGCGGCGCCGACTGGCTGGCGTGCAAGAGCGCACCGACGTTCCTGCCGACCGGCCCGCTGCTCGTTCCCGCGCGATTCGTACCGGACCCGTCTCGCCTGACGATCACGCTGCAGCTGAACGGCGAGGTCATGCAGGACGAGTCCACCGCCGACATGATCTTCGGGCTGCCGCGGCTGATCGAGCACACGTCTTACTGCGCCCAGATGCTGCCAGGTGATCTCCTGCTCACCGGGTCCCCGGCCGGCAACGGCGTCCACCACGGCAGGTTCCTCCGGGCGGGGGACGTCATGGAAGGCCGGATCACGGGACTGGGCGTGCAGCGGACGCCGTGCGCTGACGAAAAGATCGGGGCGCTCGCTTGATTGACGTCCATGCCCACGTCGGCGTCCCGCAGGCGGAGCTGACCGCCAGCCGGGTCCGCGGATTCGCCGAGCACCAGGCCGCCATCCGGGCGCGGTACCAGAACCCGCTGACCGCGGATTACATGCGGTCGGTAGCAGGGGAATGGGACCGGCTGCTCACCGACCTGGGCGCACGCCTGCAGCGGATGGACGACACCGGCGTCACCGGGCAGCTCCTCTCGGTCAACCCGGGGCAGTACTACTACTGGGCGGACCGCGACGCGTCCTGCGGGCTCGTCGGCCAGGTCAACGAGCATCTCGCTAATATCGTCGCCTCCCGCCCTGACCGGTTCCTGGGGCTGGGAACTGTCGCCCTCCAGCATCCTGACCTGGCGGCGCTGCAACTACGCGAGGCCGTGGCCGATTTCGGCCTCGCGGGCGTCCAGATATCGACTCAGGCCGGCGGCCGCGACCTGTCGGCGCCGGAGTTCGACCAGCTGTGGGCCGCGGCCGAAGAGAACGACGCGGTGGTGTTCATCCACCCGCTCGGCTGCCCGCAGCTCACCGATCGCCTGGCCCCCGCCTACCTCAACAACATTATCGGCCAGCCGCTGGAGACGACCATCGCGCTCTCGCACCTCATCTTCACCGGTGTGCTGGACCGCCACCCTGACCTGCGCATCTGCGCAGCGCACGGCGGGGGATACCTGCCGTACTACCTCGGGCGCAGCGAGCACGCCTACCAGGTCCGCCCGGACAGCGCCACCATGGCGCACCCGCCCGTCCACTATCTGCGGCGCATGTGGTTCGACTCCGTCGTCCACTCCGCCGGCGTCGCGACGGCACTTGTCGAGCTGGCCGGCGCCGACCGGCTGGTGGTGGGCAGCGACTTCCCCTTCGACATGGGCACCGAGAACCCGGGGGCATTGGTCGCTGCCATCCCCGGTCTATCCGAGGCGCAGCGGACGGCGATCCGCACCGGCAACGCCCTGGCCCTGCTGGGCCGCCACGGCCGCAGGCTGGCCGCAGCTCCGTCACCATCGATCTAGGGAAGGGCGCCATGCGCTGGTCTACCTATCTGTCCCCGGCCGACGGAACCGAGCGGATCGCCGTCGTGCGCGACGGCACCCTGTACGGGTCCCGCTCCACCGAGAAACTGCTTGACCTGCTCGGCGACGACGGCGTGAAGCTCGCGGCGGCGGCGCGCGACATCCTGGCCGATCCCCTGGAGCAGGTGAGCGGCGAGGCCGTGACGTTGCTGGCCCCGATTCCGGTTCCTCCCTCGATCCGGGATTTCATGGCGTTCGAGGATCACCTCAAGCCGATCCTGAAGGCACGGGGGGCTGAGATGGACCCGGCGTGGTATGAGATCCCGGCGTTCTACTTCACCAACCCCGCGGCCGTCCTGGGGCCGGCGGCCGACGTTCACGTCGCGCCAGAGGCCGCTGAACTCGACTTCGAACTCGAAGTCGCGGCGGTGATCGGTAAAGCGGGCAGCAACCTGTCACCCGCCCAAGCGCAAGGTCACATCGCCGGCTACCTGCTGCTCTGCGACTGGAGCGCTCGCGACCTGCAGCGCCGTGAACGCGGGATCGGGCTCGGGCCGGTCAAGGGCAAAGACTGGGCCACCACGTTCGGCCCGGTCTTCGTGACCTCAGATGAACTGCCGACGCTGGCCGGCGATCCCGCTCCCCGGCTCGGCATGCGGGCCAGCGTGAACGGGCGCCCCTACTCCGAGGGCAATCTCGGTGACCTCTACTGGTCCTTCGCGGACATGATCAGCTACGCCTCCCGCGGCACCGAGGTCCGGCCGGGCGACATCATCGGAAGCGGCACCGTCGGAACGGGATGCATCGCCGACCTCGCCGCGCGTCACGGTCCCGACCAGTACCCGTGGCTAGCTGCCGGAGACCGCGTGCACCTGGAGGCCGATCGACTGGGCGCCATCGACTGCCTCCTGGTTCCCGCGGCGCCTATCGCTCCTCTCAGCCGCCACGTCGGCTGAGGGGGGCCGTTCGCACGGCCGGGCACTTCTACTTCAGCACAAGTACGTTGGCCGGTGACCCGATGCCGCCGGTGACGTTGAGCGGCGCGCTGGTGAGCAGCATTTCCCATCGCCCGTCCGTGCGGCAGTCCTGGACGAGGTCCTTGAGCCACCAGAGCTCGCCCAGCGCGAGGCCGAGCTGGCCGATCATCATCCGGTGCAGGGCGCCGAACGGCGCGTTCTCCTGGCTGAAATCAGCCGGGAACGCCTCGACCGCGAGGTTGTCGCTGGCGACGGCGGAGAACTGGCTGTCCCACAGGTAACGGCAGATGTCCTCACTGTGTGCGAGCCCGGGGGAGATGAACTCCATCTCCGTGCGCTGAGCCGTGCTGAGCTGCGCGAAATACTCGGCGAAGCCGGTGTAGACGACCAGGATGTCTCCCGGTTCGTACACGATCCGAGCGCGCTCACGTGCATATTCCAGGTCCGCGACGGAGAACTCGGTCGGGGAGGTAGGGTCGAGGACCTCGCCGCGGTCCTGCCAGGCGCCAGCCATGTCCAGCAGGACGGCGCGGCCGGCGATGCCGCGCCGCGCCCAGTGATCGATCGTGTTGCGGTCCCCCGCCGCCACGCTGGCCTCGCTCGCGCCGGCGTAGAACGTGTCCGGGGCGTAGCCGACGTGTCCTAGCGAATCCCACTGACTCGAACCCTGCAAAGCCATGCCGTCGAGCACGTCGTCGAAGAACAGCGCGCCGGGCGGGTGCAGCGCGGTGCGGCGGACGAGGACCCGGCCCCACTGCTCGTGCCCGAACGCGTCCAGCGGGGCGTTCAGTGAGAAGACCGCGCCGCGCTCGACCAGCCGCGCCGCCCGCCTGACCCGCTCCGGCGTCTGCAGTGCGATGCTGCCGAGATTGTCCGGCAGGCCTCCGGCGGGCCAGCCGCTCCGTCCGCCCTCGCTGGCTGGCGGCAGATCGTCATACCGAGTTCGTCCAGCCATCTTCCATCGCCTTCGATCGTCTTGGCAGCAGCCCGGAGCGTTGTCCGGCGTAGCTAAGATGATAGTGTCGACACATTGTTCAAGGCAACAGCTTCGGCGGAGCAGTAAGCCTCGCCAAGCCGCCGGACGGCAGCGCCCAGTCGTGAAGACGCCTCATGCGCCAAGGATCTAGTTCTGTCGACACAGCGGCCTGCTCTGGTCGCAAAACCCTCGAAGGGAAGCTCACTAATGCCGCCAACCTCACCGCCCGATATTCAATCAGGCTGGGCCCACCGCGCTGGCCTGCTCGACCTGGCCCCTGCCGAACCTGATGTCCCGCACATTCTCGCGCCTGAGGACCGTGCCGCCATCCAGGAACTGTTCGCGCGGTACGCGATCGCGTATGACGAGTGCCGCCTGGACATCCTGCGGAGCTGCTTCACCGACGACGGCGTCTACCAGGTTCAGATGGGCTCTCGGGTACTGGCGCGGTTCGAAGGAGCCGATCAGGCCGTGGCGGGCATGAGCTCGGTGATGCATGAGCAGGGACCCGCTCAGCGGCGGCACGTCATGACGAACCTCGTCCTCCACCCGGCCGGCGACGGGGTCGTCAGCGCCATCGCCTACGCCACGGTCATCGTCACGACGGACGCGGGCCCGACGCTGGGGGCCGCTGCGGTCTACGGCACAACGGTCATCCGCGACGCAGGCACGTGGAGGTTCAGGAAGGTCATGCTCGGCATGGACGGGTATGCAGGGGGCGCCCCGACGCGCTGAGGGCTGCGACGCCAATGGTGGCCCGGTGTCGACACTGCGATTTGCGATGAAGCTTCAGCGGAGGTGTACGTTGGCCGAACCATGACGGCGATGCTCCGCCGAGATGGTTCCGGAGGCAAAGTTACCGAACTGCCATCAGCTAAGTGTCGACAGACGCTGGACATCCAAGTGTCGACACTATAAGCTCCGCAATAGCAACGATGCATTACCCATCAGGAGCCGAGTCACGGGATCGTCCAGGTTCGCGTCTCCGCACAGACTCAGGAGGACCCCGTGGGGTTGACCCATCGCACCCGGCTGCTCGGGGCTGCCGCAGCCTTGACGGCTGCGGCCCTAGGCCTAGCAGCCTGCAGCAGCTCGTCCACACCGGCCGCGTCGTCGAGCACGACGGGATCGGCCTCGACCGCCGCCACCGGATCTGACGTCGCCGCCGCGACGGCCGCGCTTCAGCGTGACTACAAGGGCACATCCCAGCAGCCGCCGAGCAAGGCGCCCAAGGTCACCGGCGCCCAGAGCATCTGGGTCATCTCGTGCGGCCAGCAGGCCGAGGGATGCTCGCGTCCTGTCGCCGGAGCCGTCGCCGCCGCGCAGGCCCTCGGCTGGAAGACGAAGGTCTTCGACGGGCAGTTCGGCGCCGACGACGCGTTCGACACGGGCATCCGGCAGGCCGTGGCGGCCAAGGCCACCGCGATCTTGCTGATCGGTATCGACTGCAACACGGCCAAGGCCGGGCTAGGGGTGGCCAAGAGCGCGGGCATCCCGGTCCTGGGAGCCAACTCCTTCGACTGCAATGACCCGGCCCTTAACGCTGGCCCGCCGCTGTTCGCCGGCGTGGAACAGTTCGCGTCCACGACGCCGACATCGGCTGACCTGAACGAAGCGGTCGGTGCCGCGAAGGCCGACTGGCTGATCGCCGCCACCGGTGGCAAGGCCAAGGTCATCGAGGTCGGGCTGACCGGGCTGACGGGCTACTACTACGAGAACCTGGGCTTCGCCAAGGAACTCGCCAAGTGCTCGGGCTGCTCGATCGTCGCGAAGGCCCTGGGTAACCCGACGGACCTCAGCAACGGAGTTCTCGAGCAGAGCTTCAGCTCCAAGCTGACCGCGAGCCCCGAGGCCAACGCCGTCATGGCCGACGGCGACTCGATCGTCTCGGGAGCCCAGGTCCCGCAGGCCCTGCAAAGTGCCGGGCGCGTTTCCAGCGTCTCCGTGATCGGGTCGGAAGGCTTCACCCAGAACCTCGACCTCATCCGCCAGCACCGCGGCCAGAACGCAGCAGTGCCGTTCGATGAGGTCTGGGTGGGCTGGGGCCTGGTCGATGAGACCCTGCGCGTGCTGGCCAAGCAGCCGCTGGTCGATGAGGGCATGGGTTTCCAGGTCGTGGACGCAACCCACAACCTGCCGGCTGAAGGCCAGAACTACGCTGACCCCATCAACTTCGTCGCCGCGTACAAGGCGGCCTGGGGAGTCTCCGGCTAGACCAGACAATCAGGAGAGTCCGGCTCTCCGGCACGCCGCCAAGCGGACCTGCCGGAGAGCCGGACTCGCTATGTACGGGTACATTGGCGGGGATGCGGCGCGTGTCCGGCGCGGGCGAGGCTTAGGCGCTGGCCGGCTCGGTACTGAAGCCGTCCTCGATCGCCCGCTGGGCCGCCCGGGTCGCGCCGGCGATGATCGCGGCGGCTAGGTCGGCGTCGCGGCCGTTGAGCGCCTCGAAGAGCCGGTTCTGGTCGACCAGGCTGGCCTGCAGCCGGCCGGGCCGGCTGATACTGCGGTGCCTCAGCACGAGCGTCCGCAAGGCCAACGAGTCCAGGATCTGCTTGAGTACGCGGTTCTGCGCGATCTCGGCGAGCTGCTCCTGCAGCGCGACGTGGGCCCAGAAGTAGGCATCGACATTTTTCGCCTTGGCATGGGCTCGCAACTGATCCAGCCACAAGCCGACGTCCCGCAGCTGCTCGTCGGACGCGCGCTCGACGACGAGCCGGACCATGCGGGCCAGCAGATCCGCGCGGACCAGGTAGATATCGCTGATGTCCGAAGCCGAGATGACCGCGACCCGTGGTCGGCGGCGAGCCTGGATGGACACCAGGCCCTCCTGCTCGAGCAGCATGAGGGCCTCGCGGACAGGGGTGCGGCTCGTGCCGAATCGCTTAGCCAGGTCGACGCTGTTCAGGTCCTGGCCGGGGGCGAGATCGCCCTCGACGATGCCGATCGCGATCCATTCGGCGATCTCGGCCACTTTGGGCTCGCGCCGGTCATCCAGGCGCAGCGTCCTGCGCATGCGGGAACTGATCTCGGCGCGCGGCAGGTCGGTGACGGCCGATGCCGTGGGGGTACCGCCGGTCTTGGTCTTGGTCATGAATCTCCTGAGCCCGTCTCTCGCCGCCACGGTGAGCGTCCGCGTTCACTGAGCCGAGGTCTCGCTCGCCATCAATGGTCAGATCGACGGCGCCTGAGCGGCGTTGTGTCGACACACAAATACTATAAGAGGTCGCAAAGGACCGGGAGAGCTTCTTAGCGCCCAACGAAGTCGTGTTCTGTCGACACCGGACGTACACCGAGTGTCGCCGGCCGCCAGGCAGGCGACCAGGCCGGGGCTCCGGCAGGGTGGGCCGCACCGGTATTTCACCGCCCCGCTCCCTGCGTACGCCTCGCGCTCAGTCTCTACGGCAGGAACGGCTCCTTGTCGACACCAGTCCCGATTTCGCTGGGTAAGCTCTCGCGCGCCTGCTGGCGGACGAATTCGGTGCGACCCTCGCCTGGCATTGCCGTGAGCGTGCACGGCGATCCGTAATTGCAGGTAATCGAGCCGGGGATCCCGCTCGCGAGCGCCGGCCTCCGCCTCGCACCCGATCGCGCAGCGTCGCGTGTCCCGGATTGCCGGCCCAACCTGCTGGACCTTCTGTCGACACCTGGTAAAGTGTCGACAGAAGGTTAAACCCGCTGGCGTTAACGCCGCCGGCGTCCGGAACGTACCATTGACTCAGTGAGGCACCGTGGCACGCTTGCCGTACATCAATCCCGAGTCCGATATCGCACAGCGCATCCGAGGGCGCCGCGGCGGCGAGCTCCGGCCGCTTGATCGCATCCTGCTGCACAGCCCCGCCGCCGCCGACGGATGGAATCACCTTCTCGGGGTCCTGCGCGGAGAGCTCGAGCTGGCACCGGCTCTGCGTGAACTCGCCGTCCTGCGCATCGCTGTCATCAACCGGGCCGAGTACGAGTGGACCGCGCACGAAGGGCCGGGCCGGGCGGCCGGGCTTACCGGCGATCAGCTGGCCGCGCTCCGGCTGGCAGACACCGGCAGCGGCGACATCCGCGAACCGTTCTCCGCCGCTCAGTGCGCCGTGCTGGCGTTCACCGGCGCGCTCACCAGGAGCGCGCTGGTCCCGGACGATATCTTCCAGGCGGTCCGAGACATCCTCACCGACCGCGAGCTGGTCGAGCTGACGCTCGTCGTGGCCGCGTACAACATGGTCTCGCGGTTCGTCAACGCACTTGATGTCGGCGAGCACGCCCCGGCGGGGGCGCAGGCGTGACCGGCCGGCTCGAGGGCAAGGTAGCTCTCATCACCGGAGCCGGATCAGTCGGACCCGGCTGGGGTAATGGCCGGTCAGCCGCCGTCCTGTTCGCCCGCGAGGGCGCGCGGATCGCAGCTGCGGACATCAAGCAGTCGCTGCTCGAGCCGACGGTCAGCATGGTCCAGTCCGAGCACGGTGAGATCGCCGCGTTCAACGCGGACGTCACCGATGCCGACCAGGTCGAGAAGCTGGTGGCTGACGTGCTCGGCCGGTTCGGCCGCATCGATGTCCTGGTGAACAACGTCGGCGGTTCGCGCTCCGGCGGGCCCGTCGAACTGTCGGTCGCCGACTGGCAGCAGCAGCTCGATTTCAACCTGACGAGCACGTTCCTGACGTGCAAGTTCGTGCTCCCGGCGATGAAGCGGCAGGGGGCCGGCGCGATCGTGAACACGGCCTCCGCGTCGGGCCTGCGGTGGACCGGAGCGGCCCAGGCGGGATACGCCGCGGCCAAGGCCGGCGTCATCCAGCTCACCCGCGTGCTGGCCGTCCAGCACGCGCCCGACGGCATCCGGGCCAACACGGTCGTGCCCGGTCAGCTGCACACCCCGATGGTCGAGGTACGGCTCGCCGGCCAGCGGGCAGGCGGCGACGTCCAGGCGCTGCTGGCGTCCCGGCAGGCACGCATCCCGCTGGGGTTCATGGGCGACGGCCGCGACTGCGCGAACGCCGCCTTGTTCCTCGCCTCCGACGAGGCCCGTTTCATCACGGGCACCGAGATCGTCGTCGACGGCGGCATGACAGCCCGCTGCGACTGACACGGCCGCGCCTCACCTACGACGCTCCCTCCGGAGGGCACCATGACCGCTTCGACAACGCAGGCCGGACTCGGCGAGACGAGCCGGCTGCTGCCCGCCGGAAGCTGCGACGCGCACAGCCACGTCTTCGGGCCTGCGGAGAGGTTTCCGTACGCCCCCGACGCCGCCTTCGTGCCCGAGGACGCGCCGAAGGAACGGCTGATCGCCCTGCACGAGTCCCTGGGCATCGCCCGGGGGGTGATCGTCCAGTCCACGTGCCATGGCTACGACCATTCGGCGCTTGTGGACGCGCTGCAGTCCAAGCCAGGCTGCTTCCGCGGCGTCGCCCTGATCGCACCCGGTGTCAGCAGCGCGGAACTGGCCGACCTGGGTCAGGCCGGCGTCTGCGGGTTCCGCCTCAACTTCATGCCCCACCTCGGCCGCTCGCCGAGCCGGGCCGAGATCGAGGCGACGGTCCGCGCCGTCGGCGACCGCGGCTGGCATGCCGAGATCCACGTGTCGGGGACCGGCATCGCCGAATGGGCGGACATGATCGCCAGCCTGCCCATCCCGGCGGTCGTCGACCACATGGCACGGATCGACCTGCGCTCCCCGGACGGCCCCGCCTGCGTCGACGCGCTCAAGAGGCTGCTCGACGGGGGCAACGTCTGGGTCAAGGTGAGCGGCATCGACCGGCTGACGCCCGACGGCCAGCTCCCGTATCAGCCAGGTGTCGACCTCGCGCGCACGCTGGTAGAGGCCGCCCCGGACCGGGTGGTATGGGGCACGGATTTCCCGCACGTCAACATCACCGGACCCGTACCGGATGACCGGGACCTGGTAGAGCGGCTCTTCGACATCGCCCCCAGCGGCCAGCTGCTCCATAAAGTCCTGGTGCTGAATCCTGTCAGGCTGTTCGGGTTCCCCGCCCTGACCGAGACCGACGGATCCTGCGATCCGGCTCGGCCCGCGGCCGCATCTCACCGTCAGGAAAACGGGGACAGATAAAGTGTCGACAGATACTGGACAGCAAAGTGTCGACACTATAAGCTCATGGTAATGCGGACGTCTGGCCGCGAGCGTTACGCCGGCCGCCTTCGACCGCCACATACCTGTCCTGCCGGGAGACCCAAAGTGAGCACATCCCCTGCTACCGCGAGACACGCCGAGGTGTCGCCATGACCGGCCGGCTGACGCCCGGATCCCAAGCGGAGATCGCCCTGGCCGTTCGGTCAGTGTCGAAGACCTTTGGCGCGACCCGCGCCCTTCGCGACGTCAGCTTCGATGTCCGCAAGGGCGAACTTCACGCCCTGGTCGGAGGCAACGGATCCGGCAAGTCCACGATGGTCAAGATCCTGGCCGGCGTCGTGGCGAGCGACCCCGGCGGGTCGGTGACCGTCTTCGGGCGGGAAGTCGACGCCAACGCCATCACCCCCCACCTCGCCCGCGCGGCCGGCCTGCACTTCGTCCACCAGGATCCGGCGGTCTTCACCGACATGACGGTCGCGGACAACTTGTTCCTCGGCGGCCCGTTCCCGACGGGTCACGCCGGTCACATCTCACGCCGGCGGCAGCGCCGGGCGGCCCTTGACGTACTCGGCCGCTTCGGTGTCGAGGTGTCGCCCGATGAGCTGATGGCCGGCCTGAGCGCGAGCAAGCGGACCATGGTGGCGATCGCCCGCGCACTGAAGGACCAGGAGGAACTGCACTCGGGCATCCTCGTCCTGGACGAGCCGACCGCCTCCCTGCCCGAGCATGAAGCACGGGCACTGCTGGACACGCTGCGCCGCTACGCCGAGGCCGGGCAGTCGGTCATCTACATCACGCACCACCTGGACGAGATCCTCGGCATCGCGGACACCGTCACCGTCCTGCGAGACGGCCAGCACATCGTGACCCGGGCCGAGGAAGGCCTCACCGAAGCCCAGCTGATCGAATACATAGTCGGCCGGAGCCTGGCCGAGGTGTACCCGGCGCCCGCGGCGGCATCGGCAGGCGCGGTCGCCCTGGAACTTCGCGGCGTGGCCGCCGGCCCGCTCTCCGACGTTGACCTGACGGTCCGCCGCGGTGAGATCGTCGGCATCGCCGGGCTGCTGGGATCTGGCCGCTCGTCGCTACTGCACGCGATCTTCGGCGACCACCCGCCACGCGCCGGCACCATGCTGCTTGACGGCGAGCCCCTTCGCTCCGCCCGCCCGGCCGACGCGATTAGAGCGGGTATCGGCCTAGTGCCCGAGGACCGCGCGAACGAGGCCGTGTTCAGCGAGCACACGGTCCGGGAGAACCTCAGCGCGGCATCGACGGTGGAGTTCATGCGACACGGGCGGCTTGACGCCGCAGCCGAAGAGGCCGAAGCACGCCGTCTCATCACCGAACTCGGCATCAAGGTCAGTTCACCCGACCAGCTGGTCTCCGCACTGTCGGGCGGCAACCAGCAAAAGGTGATCTTCGCGCGCTGGCTCCGGCGCAGGCCGCGGCTGCTCCTGCTGGACGAGCCCACGCAAGGGGTCGACGTCGGTGCCCGCGCCGAGATCTACCAGCTGATCAGGCGGGCGGTGTCATCCGGCGCCGCCGTCCTGATGGTCTCCTCCGACTTCGAGGAACTGGCCGGCGTATGCGACCGGGTGGCGATCCTGCGGAGGGGCCGGCTCGCCGACGAGGTAACCGGGCCGAACATCGACCCGACACGACTGTCAGAACTCATCTTCGCCCGGGAAGCAGGACGCTCATGACCGCCACGCAGACCACAGATCCCGTGACGCCGACACCCGATACCGCCGTCCGCCGCCGCATGCCGCTCGGCGACCTCGCGGAGCGGTACGGGCTGCTCGTGCTGTTCGTCGTCATGATCGTGTTCTTCGGGCTGCGAGGATCGACGGGATCGGTCTTCCTCAGCCACGCCAACCTCATCCAGATCGTCGGCAGCCAGATGATCATCATCCTGGTCGCCTTCGCGGCGATGCTCCCGCTGAACATGGGGTACTTCGACCTTTCCGCAGGCGCGGCGGCCGGCGTCTCATCAGTCGCGTGCGCCACCGCGATGTCCCGGTTCCACCAGTCCATCGTGGTCGCCGTGATCGTGTCGCTCCTCGTCGGCACCCTCGTCGGCCTGGTCAACGGGGTCCTGATAGCACGATTCAAGCTGAGCGCGGTCATCACCACCCTGGCGATGAGCACCGCGCTCACCGGGCTGATGGAGTGGTACACAGCCGGGTCGACCATCTCAAACGACATCCCCAGCTCGCTCCTCAACTTCGGCTCGCTCAGCTGGCTGGGCGTGCCCCGGCTGGCCTACGTGGTCGTCCCCATCGCCGCGATCATGTGGTATCTCCAGGAATGCCGTCCGTTCGGCCGCAACCAGCGCGCTATCCGCTCGAGCGGCAAGGCAGCGCGCCTCGTCGGCATCAATGTCGACCGCACGGTCCTGGTCAGCTTCGTCGCCGGGGGCTTCATCGCGGGAATCGCCGGCGCGCTGCTGGTCGCGCGCTCTGGCGGGGCTGACTCCACGACGGGACCGAGTTTCCTGTTCCCGGCACTCGCGGCGGTCTTCCTCGGCGCGACAGTGATCAAACCAGGCCGTCCCAACACGGTCGGCACGATCATCGGCGTCTTCTTCGTCGCGTTCGCGGTGAGCGGGCTGACCCTGGCGGGCGCGAGCGCATGGGTGTCTAACCTGTTCAACGGCCTGGTGCTATTCGCCGCCGCCGGCCTGTCGACGGTCTTCTCCCGGCAGCGCGGCGGAACCCGGATGTTCTGACCACTGGCCCGCCACCGACATCCCGGAAGGACGGTTACCACCCCCATGCGCGAGTCAAAACCGCTAATCTTCACGCCGCAGGAGCAGCAGAGCTTCCGCGACGAGATCAACAGCGCCCGGGTCGAAGGTGCGCACCGGCCGGGGCAGTGGTCGGTGAGCCCGCTCAACCGGGATCCCGCCGTGGCCGGCGTCATGCCCGCCCGCATCCGGTTGCGCGATATCACCCTGCGTGCGATCGAAGCCCTGCCTGGCGTGATGCTGAGCAGCGACGCTAAGGCGGCCTACCTTCGGCTGCTGGTGCAGGCGCACGTCCCGGAGATCGTGACCGCGGGCGCGCGGGGACGGGCCGTTCCCGATCTGGCCGCCGATGTCGAGCTGATCAAGGGCGAAGACGAGGCGACGAGGGTGACGTGCCCGCTGATTTTCACCGCCGCGGATCTCCCGGGTCCCGCCCAGGCCGGCTATGACGCGGTGCAGATCTGGGTCCCCCCGTGGGGACGCGCGTCCTGCCTGTACGAAGGCAGGGTGCACGCCACCGCGTGGCAGGGAGGAGACTGGCACACCCTCGGCCTGCCCGAAGACCGTGCAGGCTTCGTAGCCCGGGCCGCCGATCTCACCAAGCGGGCGCGAGATCTCGGACTGGAGGTAACCGCCCCACTGCTGATGGTCTCCTTCCTGAGCCTCGACGGGCTGCTCGAGACCTGCGCCGAGCTCGTGGCGGCAGGCGTCAATGAGATCGCGCTCTTCGACGGGCCGGGCGCGATGTCTCCCGAGGCCCTCGGTCACATGGTCGCGGTGACGAAACAGCACTTCCCCGATGTCCTGGTCGGCGTGCACCCGCACAACACGTTCGGCCTGTCCGTCGCCGCCGCGGTGGCCGCGGCCCGGGCCGGCGCGGACTGCATCGAGGTCTCAGTCAACGGCTACTGCGGCGGACCAGGCAACGCGGATCTCGCGGCCGCGACGGCGGCGTTCGAGGCGGTCTACGGCGTGAGGACCGGAATCCGCCATGAACTCCTGAAATCCCTCTCACGGGCTGGCGAGGAACTGACCGGCTACCGGATCGCATACAACCACCCGATCACCGGCGACCGCGTCTACAACTGGGGCGGCATGGACTTCATGACCCAGGAAATTGCCGTCGACCCGCTGCTTCATAACGCGATATCCCCGGACTGGTCGGGAAGCATCGTCGGAATCCCCATCACCGAAGTCAGCGGGCCCTTCACGATGTGGGACAAGCTGGCCGAGCTCGGATTCGACCCGGACCGCGCCACGGTCGAACGGACACTGAAAGCGGTCATGGCCGAGTTCCGGCGGCGAGGAAGACTGCTCACCGATGAGGAAATCCGCGACATCGCATCCGGCGTCGCCGCGGCCCCAGCAGGCCAGGCCGGCCGGTGAAACGCTCTCTCGTGCTGTCCGTCCAGTCCTTCGACGTGCTCGCGCCCGCCGCACGCGCGGCCGAGAAAGCAGGCCTGGACCGGGTCTGGGTGACCGAGACCCCCGGCCGGGACGTCATCACCCGCGCCGTGCATGTCGCCCGCGAGACAGAGACGATCGCCGTCGGCACCGGCATCGCATACGCGTTCACCCGCCACCCGATTGCCATGGCCTCCGCCGCGATCGAGGCCGGCGCCGCATCAGGGCACCGGATCACCTTCTCAATCGGCGCCGGACCAGTACCCATCCGCAAGGCCCTCGGAATCGAGTTCGACCACCCGGCCGCACGGCTCGCCGAATACATCGCCTACGTCCGCACTGCCCTTGACGCCACCTCGGGCTTGCATTTTCACGGCCGCTTCTACTCCGCCGATCTCGCCGCCTTCACTAACCCGAACGCCGCCACCCACCCAGCAGGGATCTACGGGTCCGGGCTCAATCCGATGGCCCTGGCCGCCGTGGCGGCAGTTGCCGACGGGATCACGCTGCACCCGCTGGCGCTCTACCGCCGCTACTTCGACGACGTCGTGCTGCCAGCCGTCACGCCAGCGGAAGGAACAGCGCCGAAGCTGGCCTGCTGGTGCGTAGCCAGCGTCGACGCCGACCGAGAGAAGGCCCGCGGCAAAGCGCGCACCCGGCTAGCCCAGTACCTGTCCAACAAATCATTCAGCGGCGTCTTCGCCGACTCGCCCTGGGCCGCCGACGTGGCGGCACTGCAAGCCGAATCGGAGCGCCAGGACTGGGCCCGCGCTGGGCGGCTGATCCCCGACGACCTGCTCGACACCCTCGCCGTCGCCGGCCCGCTCGACGAAGTCGCCGACCGCATAACCGCACTCAAACGCGATCTGAGTGCGCGCAACGTCGACGAGCTGGCGCTGCAGATGGCAGCCATGGGCGGCACGCACGCCGAGATCCTGGAAGAGATCAGCACCCTTGCTGACGCTCTCGCCTGAAGGTCGCGCATCAACGTTGTGAGTGTCCTGGCGACGGCGCCCCCGGATCCGGCCATTTCCCTAGGAGATATCAGTGGACAAGGTGGTAGCGAGCGCCCTCGAGGCCGTCGCAGACATCCCGGACGGAGCCAGCCTGGCCGTGGGAGGTTTCGGCCTCAGCGGCATCCCGTGGATCCTGATCGACGCTCTGCTGCAGTCAGGAGCGGCAGATCTCACGGTTGTCTCAAACAACTGCGGCGTGGACGGCGCCGGCCTAGGTCTCCTGCTTGAGCGCGGCCGCATCCGCCGCGTCATCGCGTCCTACGTCGGTGAGAACCGGGAGTTCGCGCGCCAGTTCCTGGCGGGCGAACTGGAGGTCGAACTGACCCCGCAGGGGACGCTGGCCGAGCGAATGCGCGCCGGAGGATGCGGCATTGGTGCCTTTTTCACGCCCACCGGCGTGGGTACCCAGGTGGCAGACGGCGGCCTGCCCTGGCGCTATCACCCGGACGGTTCGGTCGCGATAGCTTCACCCCTCAAGGAGACCCGGGAACTCAATGGCCAGGTCCAGGTGCTCGAAGAGGCCATCGCGACCGACTTCGCGCTGGTCAGGGCCGCGGTCGCCGACACGCACGGCAACGCGGTCTTCCACGCGGCCGCCCGCAATTTCAACGTCGTAGCCGCTATGGCAGGCCGGGTAACGGTGCTCGAAGCCGAGAAGGTGGTTCCGGCTGGAACCATCGACCCCGATGCGGTCCACCTGCCCGGCGTCTACGTCTCGCGGGTCGTGCCGTTGACACCCGGGCAAGCCGCCGCCAAGAGCATCGAGAAGCGCACCTTGTCCGGGCCAGCAGGCGCCCCGGTCACCAACCAGGCCGGGCTGAAGCGGCAGCAGCTCGCCGTGCGGGTAGCGCAAGAACTGTCTGACGGTGACTACGTCAATCTCGGCATCGGCCTTCCGACCCTGGTGCCCAACTACGTTCCCGACGACATCGAGGTCGTCTTGCATGCGGAGAACGGCATCCTCGGTGTCGGCCGTTACCCGTATGAGGAGGAAGTCGACCCTGACCTCATCAACGCCGGCAAGGAAACTGTGACGGTACGCCCAGGCGCCTCGTTCTTCGACTCTGCGGCCAGCTTCGGCATGATCCGCGGCGGCAAGATCGACGTGGCGGTCCTCGGCGCGATGCAGGTCAGCCGCACAGGAGATCTCGCCAACTGGATGATTCCCGGCGCGCTGATCAAAGGAATGGGCGGCGCGATGGACCTCGTCTCCGGAGCCAGGAAAGTAATCGTGATGATGGAGCACGTCACCAAGACAGGCGAACCGAAGATCCTCGACGAGTGCACGCTTCCCTACACGGGGCGCGGTGTCGTCGATCGCATCATCACCGACCTCGCCGTCATCGACGTACTTCCCGACGGCGAAGGGCTACTGCTGCGAGAACTCGCTCCTGGGGTTGACGTGGAATCCGTACGCGCCGCCACGGGCGCGACGCTGCGCGTCTCAGAGGAACTCGCCGACTCGATCTCGGTCGAGATATGACAGCACGGCTCATGCGCAAACAAGCCAGTTCCCCTCAGCTACCGGACAGGCTCACTCTCGTGGAGGAAACATGACCGAAGGCTCGTTCAGTAGCTCCGATGCCGGCTGGGCTCACCGTGCCTCGCTGATCGATTTGAAGCCACATGGCTCAGCACTCGGCACTGCCGTTCCGGCAGACGACAGGGCTGCCATAAACGAGGTCTTTGCCCGATATGCCATCGCCTACGACGAGAGGCGATTCGACGTACTCGCCTCCTGCTTCCACGACGACGCTAGTTACGACGTGTGGCTCGGCCCCCGCCAGGTCGCAAAATTCGAGGGCCGGCAGGCGCTCGTCGACGGCATCGAGTCAGTCATCGCCGAGCAAGGCGCCGAACAGCGCCGCCACCATATAGGAAATATAGTGCTCGACCCCCTTGGACCGGCCGCGGTACTGGCGACCGCGTACGCAAACGTGGTGATTGTTGGACCCGGGGGAGTCGCCGTGCAGGCCTCCGCCATTTACAACGCGGAGCTGGCCCGGCGTGATGACATATGGAGATTTACCAAGGTCGTAGTCGGCCTAGACGGGTATATGGGCAAGCCGCCGGAACGCTGAGCTCGTGTGGCCTCTAAATCCCGTCGCCTAAGGCGGGAGTCCCCTGATGCCAACCACTGAAAGGAGACACATGCCGCCGGCCAACCCCCCACCGCCCCCGCACCAGCTGCAATGGCTGGTCGACCGGGCGGCGATCAGCGACATGCTGATCGATTTCGCCCGGGCCCTTGATGACCGGGACTGGGAAGGATACGCCGCGAACTACGCCGAAGACGGTGTGCTAGCCATCTCACCCACCATCAGCCACGCTGGACGGCCAGGCCTCGCCGACTTCGTCGCCGCCAGTCTCGGGAAATACGCGGGCACCCATCACGTCAGCTCCAACCATGCCATCACCCTCGACGGTGATACCGCCGCCACCCGTTCCTACCTGATCGCCGCCCACATCTTCGAGCCCGGCAACCCCTATAGGCACGCCGACGGCGCCGGCTGGTACCACTGCCAGCTACGCCGTACCAGCGAGGGCTGGCGGTTCACCCGCGTCTCCCTGGAAATCCGCTACCTTTCGGGCGAGCCACTACTGCACTGAACGCGGGTCACTTAACCCAAGAGTCATGGTGTTGGCTGTCCCGAAGCCGCGCCGGCGTGAAAATGGCTGCGATTCTCTCACGATCAGTGTTCTGCTCCCTCACGATCAGTGTTCTGCGCGCCTTGCGCAGCACCAGTCGATCTGACTCGATGGCGGTGGCGGACAGAGCTGGCGGCGTCGTCATGGACCTCGATCTTCCCGCACTGGCCGACCATCGGTCCGGGGTGCCAGCCCACCGCGCTCGGCGTGACCCCCACCGAGGAACACTCTCGATACCTCCTTACGCATGTCCCATATATCCATTTATGTCCTTTGCCATTGGATCCGAGCCACCAGTCGGCCGACCTGGGGTGGCTCAGTTTGAGTGGCAAGACGTCGGGCGCTACATGGCGCCCCTTTGCCAGATGATCTGAGCCATCTTGCCGTGGCCCGCTCGCACGTGGTTTCCGTCCGCTGCGTCGGGCGGACTCACGTACTCGTCCCCAGTGTCGCCGTGCTGCAGGCCAGCGGTCCGATACCCCGCGCGGGAGCTGAGTCACCAAAGGAATGACGTCGATGGCTCAGGTTCGATGGCAGAAACCTGCAGATAGCCCAGAAGCGATGGCATAGCTCATATTCGCTGGCACAGGACAATTTAGTACGTTTCTCGCTCCTGATCTTGATCGCCCGTTTTGCCACCCTTGAAGTATGAAAGTCAAAAGCGTCACACCCATGCATCATGTAGATGATCATGGAAAGTTCTGTCGCCCCGGCCCGCGGAGGCGCGTGGCTTAGTGGCGGCGGTAGCGACCCTGAGCAAGGGGTATGACCTTGAGTACATCTGGAAGCAGGTGGACCGCGGCCCGGCCAAGGACGCGGCCAGCTATTACCTCCAGGCCAGCGAAACCGGGGGAG
>Ga0302325_10007643_pt1 | contig 23925 bp, 22 predicted proteins | sample Palsa_T0_2_FD_201948 | JGI IMG/M metagenome (GOLD analysis project Ga0302325, IMG submission 201948) | Peat permafrost microbial communities from Stordalen Mire near Abisko, Sweden - Palsa_T0_2 | ecosystem: Environmental > Terrestrial > Soil > Palsa > Peat permafrost | place: Sweden: Abisko... | reverse complement strand
TGTCTTAAGGTATTAAGATCAGTTGTAGTTACCTTTTGAGTACCATTTAGAACCCCTCCTGTTACCGGTGTGTGATTATCAACTACAGAACAAGGTCATTACCATTGTCATGATCTTCCCGACTGAACTGGCCCCTTCCCCACTTTTATCCAGTGGAGTCACGGGGACACCCACGTGGTTAAATGGCCAATCGGTGGATCAAGGACAGTATTCAGACACAGTGCAGGTTTCCTGTTGGAGTGGAACCCCTTCCTATCCGCGGGCCGCCAGTTGCGGACAGGACAGAGGATGCGCGAGCTCTGGCGTAAGACTACGGCGCTCTTTTGGGAGAATCCCATCCTTTGGCTACCGCTCGTCTGCGCAGACCTGTTGGTTTTCTGCTTTACACGACTCCAGAAGCTCCTAACGCGGCAGCTGATTGACTCGCTTCTGCTAAACCACCCGGCGCTAACCGGCCACGCCATCCGACCTGTCGCCCAGCCGGCATTGTTAGCGAAAGCAGCGCTCCTCAGCGGGGCGTTCGTTTGGGGAACCCACTTCCTGAATATCTGTCTGTACACGGTGGCCTTAGTCATTACGGCAACGCTCGTGCAAGAGCTGCAGCCGGATTCGGCGGTTGTTTTGCATCCGCTGGGATCGCGCATCCGGCGAATCCTGGTTTTCTCCGGCGAGCTGCTCGCACTGTATGCGCTCTCTGGTGTGCTCTTGCTTCAAGCAACCAGGCTCGCCGAGAAGTGGAGGTTCTCGACCACCGATCTTGTTCCTGGATTCGTGATGCTAGCTTACGTGTCCGTTGCCTATTGCATGGCGCCGTCAGGTATTCGGCTTCTGAGGGAGGCGCAATCGCGACCCGTTACTAGCGAAAACTTCGCCATGGGACGCAGTTTTGCTATTTTGATGGTCATGACTTCGCTAGCTATCAGTTATTTTCTTGCGATAGTCGAGCAGTCGTTGAACACCTCGCCGCTTCTCGCCCGAGGCATCCTACGCATAATGATGGAGGTACCTGCCTCAGCAGTGACCGCCTTGCCCTACGTCCCACTCTTCATTTCGCTTGCGCTCATCGCGACCAATGATGCTGCGGAAGTCACACAGACTCCGATGAGCCCTTCATCCGCCAACTGCGTTATCAGCTGACGGACACGAGCGGTTGGTAGACCAGCCTCAATCGCAATTCCCTCTTGACACAAAACAGGCACTGGCGAGAATATTGATTTTGTAGTTGGCCTCCTGCCAGCTGCCGTAAGCGTTCCCGTTAGCCAACGCACTTTTCGATTCGCTCACTGGTTTGAGCCAGTTTGCGAGAAGGTGCGCGTATGGCAAAGAAGATGTCTGTAACGGGAGCCACCGCTTTTCATCCACCCTGCCTTCCATCACGATTTCTCGAAATTCACACAGAACTGCGATGCGGGCCGTGAGCCCGTCGAGACGTTCCGGCCCCGGGCTGTTCTTGAGGCGTGCCCGGTTCGACGTTTCCCAGCGCAGGCCTGTCAGGCAATCACCGATGAAGATCCGTCCGCAGTACTACCTGGCAAGAGGGCCATCACGAATGGCCATCACGAAATGAAAAGGAGTTTTAAAGTGAACACTCTCACATCACCGCACATTATCGAACAGTTAGACCGCCTCTTCAAGGAGGCGGATCGAAGCGAGCCAGCGCTGGAAGCTGTGGCGCAGTCGGAGGCGTCGCACCTCCTCACCAGCAGGACCGGTTATCGCCAGTTCTATGGCCTGCTCAAAGATGTCCCGCTGCCCGTTTCCCGTGAGACCGGAGTTCTGCTTTATATGCTCACGCGCGCGACCCGCGCGCAGTCGGTCCTTGAGTTCGGCACCTCGTTCGGCGTTTCGACGATCTATTTTGCGGCCGCCCTTCGAGACAACGGCGGCGGCCGGATCATCACCACGGAGTTCGAGCCCTCGAAAGCGGCGCGCGCACGCGAGCACCTGACGCAGGCGGGCCTGATCGATCTGGTCGAAATCCGCGAGGGCGATGCACTGGAGACGCTTGCGCACGATCTCCCAGACACGCTGGATTTGGTGCTGCTGGATGGTGCGAAGGCACTCTATGCGGACATTCTTCATCTCGTCGAGTCGCGCCTGCGGCCGGGTTCGCTCTTAATAGCCGACGACACGCATCGATGCCCCGAGTTTGTAAGCCGGATGCGTTCCAATGCGGACAAGTACTTATCCGTTCCGCTCACCGGTGATCTGGAGATGTCGATGCGGTTGTCATGATTGCCGGGCACCAACGAGGGTCGGCAAGGACTGAAAGCCGCCGGCTTTGGGACTCGTCTAAAACTCTACACTTCCCAAGCACTGGTTGACTTTATTAAGGCATACTGTACCATCCCCTTAGATTTACAGTGAAGGCAGTCTTCCGATGGCAAGCGATGGGGGCGCAAGGGCCAATGAGTTTGGAGGAACGTCGAGAAAAGAGCAGTGGTCTAAGCGAGCCTGGGAAACCCGATTGGGGGCGATCATCGTCCTGTTGGTAATTCTTCAATTCCTGCTATCAGCAATGCTGAGCCAGTACAACCACTACCGGGGAATGCAGCTCTCAATGCAGTTGCAGCACCGCATTCCCTTTGCTCCCACCACACAGTTTGGCGTTTTCATGTGGTTCGGCAAAAAAAACATGTCTTAACGTATTAAGATCAGTTATAGTTACTTTTCGAGTACCATTTAGGATCCTCCCGTTACCGGTATGTGATTCTCAACCATAGGAAAAGATGGGCAAGATATTAGGGCCGGGATTCGCCTGGGGGATGAGCCGTCTAACCGTGCATCCCTTAGCGCGCACGGCTTGACGGGAGTTTAGCTGCTCGATGACCACTTTTCGGGTACACATTTCTGCGGGGGGACTTAAAAGCAATCCGGTGCAGCTTCTTAGCGAGTTAATGCGCGAGCTTCACGGTGCTGGTGGCATAATCCCAGGTGCGCTCAGTTCCCCACCTGGAAATTCCGCCACAGGCTTTACGTACTTGTTTTTAAACGAAGACTATGGGAGCTGTGGTGATTTTCGTAAGCGGCTCCAAGGGCTAGTTGAAACGAAGGTGTGCTGTCCCGTTGAGCTGTCAGTGGAAAGGAAGGACGGCAGTTCGGGCCTTTGGATTATCGACTGATTGCACCATGTACCGGCGCAATGTTTTGTTTTGGTTCTGTGGACAGTTGTGCTCTCCTGCTGCGACTTAAGCTGTGAAGTCGCCGCTGAGGCGGGGCACCAGTGCGACACATTCGGCGAACGTCCGTCACCCGTTCCGGTGTGCGGGCGTGCACATTGTGACTTGTTGAGGTGGTGAGAGCATGCGTTTGTTAATAACCTCCCTTCGCGTTTCCAAGGGTCTGCCTGGCGGTCTGCTTGCAATTCTGTCCCTCTGCGGGAGCGTCATCGTCGGGCCTTTGCCTGGATTCGCTCAGGCAACAGAGACCGTGAACTCGAAGCCCGAGCCCGTTCAGCCGGTGTCGTACCCCTGCCTGCGGTTTAACGCAGGCAGCGTGGTCCACAATCCGCCGGCGCTGTATAGCCGCGACGGCGTACTGGATCTGCGGTTGTCTTATCAGCAGACCACAGACGAGGCGGGCAGAACGCTGTTTTGCTTTATGACGCCGGACGGCCTGCAAGAACCCACCCTGCATGTGCACGCCGGCGACACACTGAATATCACCGTTACGAATAACACGCCCGCGTCCCCGGTCGAAGAACCGTTCAACTCCCCTAACTGCGGAGACACCGCCATGACCGGGTCTTCCGTCAATATTCACTACCACGGTACAAACGTGTCGCCCACGTGCCATCAGGACGATGTGACGAAAACGCTGATCAATTCAGGGACCACGTTTCAGTACAGCGTAAATTTTCCTAAGAACGAGCCGCCTGGACTTTATTGGTATCACCCGCATGTACACGGATTATCCGAGGCCGCGGTTCAGGGCGGGGCTGCCGGAGTGCTGGTCGTGGATGGGATTCAGGACGTGCAGCCTGCGGTTTCCGGATTGCAGACGAGAACGTTGGTGATCCGCGACCAGCCCACGCTGCAGCAACTGCCGGAGTCGAGCCCGCCGGTCGACAGTAATGTCGAGGTCCCTAACCTGGACTTGACGGTGAACTATGTTCCGGGGGATGCGACCACGAATACCCAGAGTGGGGTGACGACGTTTACCCCGTCCATCGTTGAAATGGAGAAGGGCAAGCCGCAGTTCTGGCGGATCTGCAATTGCACTTCGGACACCATTCTGGATCTGGAAGTACGATTTGATGGCGTGCCGCAGACTTTCCGCGTGGTCGGAATTGACGGCGTGCCGGTGAACTCGCAGGACGGCACGAAGCCGGGGCACCCTATTTCCGCGACGCATTACCACGTTCCGCCTGCAAGCCGCGTCGAGATTATCGTGGACGCGCCTTCTTCCTCGGTACACCAGGCCCAACTGGTCACGAAATATATCAACACCGGGCCGCTAGGCGATCAGGATCCGTACCGGCCGCTTGCAAATATACGGTTGGTGGACAACTGCGCAGAGCCGGACGATGATACCTTGCCTCCGGCCAGGGTGGCAGAAGCTGCCCCCCACCAACTGTTCGGCGGGTTGAAGAGCGAGCCGGTGACGGCCACGCGCAGACTGTACTTTTCTGAAAACCCGAATACGAACCAATTTTTCATTACCGTTGACGGCCAGACACCACAGGTATTTGACAACAACAACCCTCCATCGATCACGACCCACCAGGGAGCGGTGGAGCGGTGGATCATTCAGAATCGCGCCGAGGAGAATCATGAGTTTCACATGCACCAGCTCCATTTCCTGGTGGAGTCGCAAAGCAACTTCGAGCTAAACGGCTCGACGCAGGAGGCGACGATCACGGGCCAGTTTGCGGATATGGTTCAGGTGCCTTTCTGGGACGGCAACCCAAAGACCCCCTTTCCGGCAGTAACGCTGCTGCTCGATTTCCGGGGTAAGGATGTTGGCGATTTTGTATATCACTGTCACATCCTGGGCCACGAGGACCTGGGCATGATGGCGATTATCCATGTGCTGCCGCCGGATCATGGCTCACATCCGTGAGTCGCGACCGGCAGCTATACCCGGCGTGGAACGTTTATGGTGGAAAAGCAGACTCCTGCTAACGCACGATCACGAAGATGGAAAGTTCGGATGCGTACGAGCGACCTCGAGAAGAGATTTGGAACCCGACGACGTGGCTGATAGAGGCTTCCGCCGCATTCGCCTGCAAATCACGTTTGTCGTGTTCTTCTGCGTTTTGGCGCCCGCGATGCGCATCCAGGCGGGTCAGCTAGCCGAGCCCGCCGAGCCTGCCGAACCACATCAACACGCCCACGAGGGACACCACATGAACGTCCCCATGGGAGAAGAGACGTGCAACGCGCAATATACCTATGACCCGGGCCCCGAAGATCCGAGCCATTGGGGAGGCATGTGCAGTACAGGCAGGATGCAGGCTCCGATCGATGTCGAGCACGCCGAAAAGTTGCCCATCAATAATCTTCGCTACCTGTACGAACCTGTCGATTTGGACGTAATTAACGATTGCAATCGATATCGACTGCTGGTTCGATTCCCTGACAACAATTGGCTCAAAATAGGCAAGAAACCTTACTTCCTGAGCGAACTTCATTTTCGTGCACCCGGGGAGAATGCGGTCCATGGCCGTCGGCCGCGGATGTCCATCCAGCTCGTTCATTTGTCGCCCGAATCAAGGTTCCTGATTATCGAGGTGCCGGTCGTGGCCGGCAAAGAAAACCCCGCTATGAAGGTCTTGTTGGAACATGTGCCCGAGCGAGGCAAAGAGAGCAAAGTTGCGGGCGCGAAGATGAATGCTGCCGACTTCCTGCCTGCGGATCGCAGCTTCTATCGGTTTCCCGGGTCGCTGACGAGTCCTATTTGTAACGAAGAAGTGATGTGGTACGTGATGAAAAACCCGGTCCAGTTTTCAGAAGCTCAAATCGCTCAGTACATGACCTACTATCACAATAATGCCCGCCCGCTTCAGCCGCTGCATGGGAGACCGGTTGCCGAGAGCCAGTAAGAGGATTGATTCGTACCTTGGGAAAGCCCGGTGACCTGTCGCCGGGCTTTTGCTGGGGGAAGGAACGAGTTCATCGGCCACCCGAAGCCCGGACTGAAAGGAAAACCCCTATCAGTGGTTAGCTGATAGGGGTAGGTAATGCGTCCATCGAGTGATGCAGTTCTATCTTTCGTAGCAGCGTTTAACAATCTTGATCAAAACGAGAGAACCTTGGCAGATATCAGTTGTTCATTGACTGCAAACTACGGGGTGCTATCGGAGTCATTACAGCGACTCTCCTTCACCTCATCGAGTCCCTCCCCCGAAGGAATCGGTGCCGGGTCAGGAGAATCGCCGCTTGAAAAGAGCATATCGCTTCTGCAGGAAACCGCTATGGCGCTTGGGTACGAAACCGCAAGATTGTAGTTGTAGCCATGCCAGGGCCTTCGCTGCACTGCCTTGACCCGGTTGGGGCAGCGCTGTTCACGATAGCTATCGGCAATTAGACTTAGAATGGGCCAAACGGGCAGGATTCAAGCACTTCTCCACTGAAAGCGAGCGGGGGCCCATGGTCGGACGGACCATTTCGCACTACGAGATCGTCGAGAAACTGGGCGAGGGCGGGATGGGCGTGGTTTACAAAGCCCGGGACACCCACGTGGATCGCTTTGTCGCCATAAAAGTCCTGCCGCTGGAGAAAGTCGCGGACGCTGAGCGCAAGCCACGCTTCGTGCAAGGGCAAAATCGGCCCCGGCGCTGAATCATCCCAACATCATCACCATTCACGATATCGCCAGTGATACCGGCCTCGACTTCATCGCCATGGAGTACGTGCCAGGTAAGGCGCTGAACCAGTTGCTTACGCGCAGAGGGCTGCCGCTCGCTGAGGCATTGAAGTATGCGGTGCAAATCGCAGACGCTCTGGCGGCGGCCCATGCGGCGGGAATTATCCATCGCGATCTGAAGCCGGGAAACGTGATGGTCAGCGGCGCACCGGAGCGTTCTGGTTCCGTCAAGGTGCTCGATTTCGGCCTGGCCAAGCTGACCGATAAGGCCGACCAACCAGGGGTTCCCTTACGTCGCGACGGCCTTGAAGGATCTTCCGAGTGACACGGTTATCGACTGGGTGTATTTCAACGAAAGACGCGGCTCTTTTGGGAAGAGCCGCGCAGTGGCTCCGGTTGTGTTGGCTAGAACGCTGGGCCCACCGCAATACCGGCGGAGGCCGTCTTGTTCAGCCAGATTTGGTATTCATTGTTCTCCATCTCAGGCGTGATGGGTTGAGGCGGCAGGACGGAGTTGGTGGAATAATCTCCGGGCGACGCAGGGAAGGATTGGTCCTTGCGGTAGCCCGACTGAGCGCAAGAGGAAGTCCAGCACGCCCAGCCGATGAGGTTGTCGTGCATGGTGTTGTTGTACATGCTGGCGTTGGCGACGCTGGCCCCGTTGACATCGCCGTTGGCCATGCCTACGCGTTGCGCAGCGATCCTGGTACCATCCGCCAGCATTCCGCTGGAGATGACACGATTGCTAGCAGCGATGTTGTCGTGTCCGGCGGTGAACTCGATGCCATAGTTCACGGTGCCGACCACCTGGTTGTCGTGGATACTGTTAAAGGCAGTTGCTTGCTGCGCGCTGTCGTCGGGGCTGCCCACGGTCTTGATTCCGCCACCCTGATAGTCAGCTTGTGCAGCGGTGTAGGGATAGGCACCTTGAATGTAGGTGTCGTGGATTTCGAGTGGTTGGTTGGGCGTTCCGCTCGAGCTCTTGATGGCGATGTTATCGGCAACCAGGCTACGGCCGGGATAGTTGATCACTTCATTCCAGCCCACGTCGATGCCCGGCACAGCTTGCACCCTATCCAATTCGATGAAGTGCGACACGCTGCGATTGGAGCCCACTCCAGGCAAGTAACCGCCGTTGCCATCGCTGAGCAGGCCATTCAGGTTGCGCGCCCGGTTGGCACGGATCACGATGGTCTGCTGTCCGTCCCGATTGCCGGAGTAGCCGTGTACCAGTACCCCACCCCCCGCATTCTCAACGTAGTTGTTCTCTACATCGAGCCGGGTCGGGGAGGAGGCGTCGAGGAAAACGCCGTTCGATTGGCCCTTCACCGCCGGTTTGGCTGCCACGCCGACACTGTTGCGGACAGTCAAGTCAGCACCGGCGACGCTGGTTTTGATCAAACCCGCAACACTGCTGATGTGGGCGTTCTCGATGACCACGGGAGCGCTCGTCGCCACCGTGACTGCCGGCGTTTTGCTATCGGTGCTCTGCCAGTTTCCAGAGTAGGTGCCGGCCTCCGTAATGACGATCGGACCGCTCCAGTTCACCTCGCCGATGGAGCTGGTGGCGGAGGCTGAGGCCTGGATGCCCTGGTAGCTGCCGGAGATGGCAGCCGGTCCGGTGGCAAGCCCGGACAGGATGCCCGCAGCGCTGGTGGTAATGGTGCGTGGGTCGGAAGATTGCCAGGCAACTTCCGAGGTGATGTCTTTGACCGAACCGTCGCTGAAGGTCGCGGTAGCCTTCAACTGGGTGGTGCCGCCAATGGACACCGCTGGCCGGGAAGGAGTAATCGTGACGGACTGCAATGTTGGGGCGGCGACGGGGCTCATCCCCGCGGGCACAGCTTGTCTGCTTATGCTGCTCGCGGTTTGGCTCGCGCCTTCGCTAGGGCTGGTCTTGCTTACCCGAGCGGAGGCAACCGCTGCGGTAAGAGATGAGCTAACCACCGCGCTGGGTACATAGCCATATCCGGAAGGGTAGGAGTACGGCTGGTTGAGTGCACCCCACAGGCCCACGCACTTCACGGTTGTCGTTGCAGTGACGTTGAAGGTGCCGCCGTTGTAGTAGGGCACCGCGGTGCCACTTCCCGGCGTCGGCGTGCTGCCATCGGTGGTGCACCAGTCAGTGGTGTTTGTGTCCCGGTTCGTTCCGGTGTTGGTGATAGTGACCGTTTGCGAGCTGGAGAAGGTTCCGCTACCCGGCGAGATGGTGGGCGTGGCGCTCGGGTAGGTGCCCGTGATGTTATTCGAGAAAGTGTTGCCGGTGCAGGTGGGCGTATAGACTGGAACATCTGACCCGCCATTGGTGTTCCAATTCCAGAATCCGCCTGCGTGAGCAGTGCAGCTGGTGTTGGTGCCATTATTTACAATGTTAAAGGTGTTGTTGTCTAGTATTAAGTTACCAGCGGCTGACCACGTGATGGCGTCGTAGAGGTAGCCTTGATAGAGGTTGTAGTTGGTCGTCGTGCTTTTTGCGTAAGTCGTTGCTGGGTTAGAAGCGCCTCCGCCCCAAATCTCATTGCCTGTATCGCAGCATGAACTCGTCTCAAGAATAACGTTGTAATCGTTATGCGTGATGCAGGTCGAACTTATCGAGTTGGTGCATCCATTAGCGATGCTCCAGTTATCATTTTGGATGTTGGTGGTGCTGTACTTGGCTATCGTGTCGTTATATTGAACGTTCATCGACACTGAATTTCCTGTATAGCACTGCGTTTCGAGGTCGATACGCCAATCTTGGTTAAAGTGATTTTGATTAATATTGGTATTTGTGCAGGAAGATGCTGTTGAATAAACCTTCATCGGTTCTTCTAGATACGTCAGGTTGTTGTTTGTTATATTGACGTTGTTAATCGAGTTAGCTATCCCGACCCCATGACAAATGCTGCCACCACTTTCTTCGCTCGGTCCACTGTCCGCAAAAGCACCTGAACAATCTCCGAAGCTGGTGCCCCCGAGCTGATTCCACGTGATGTTGACGTTGCTAGTTGTGCCGCTGCCGGTAAAGTATATTTGGCTGCTGGCACCAGTACAGCATCCTCCCTGATCAGCTCCAACGGTGTCCGCACCGTGAAGGTAGTTGTTCGTGACGGTAAGATTGGTCGTCCCTGCGTTAACGAGAAGAAAGCCTCCCCCGTTCGTCTTGGTGTTTGAGTGTTCGCCGTTCCACTGTACGTATTCGATGGTTTGTGAGGCCGAGCACCCCGAAGTCGTTTGAAAAGCCGACCCGCTAAAACTGGATGACCCATTGATTATTGCCGTCTGGTTTGGTGTCTGCGAATACGTGACGGTCGGCCCGGTCATCGACACGCCGCAAGGGACCGTAACCGTCGAAGTGATCGGCCCGTAGGTGCCGGCGCTGAAGGCGACAGTATTGCCGGATCCGCACGAATTAAGGGCAGACTGAATCGTAGATTGACCAGCCCCCGGGGAGAGCGTGGTGCAGTTCGCTGGATTTGGAGGCGGAGTGGGATTGTTGGGCGACACGGCGAGGCTGTTGTGCGCCGTGGCGGAGGTGTAGTCGGTGGTGTCGCTTGGAGTAAAGGTGGCTGCCAATTGCAGAGTACCGGCCGCGGGAACGTTTCCCGCGCCAAGGCTGTATGAGAACGTACCGGGCACGCTCGCGGTCGCGTCCAGCTGGGTCGAGCTGAGGGCCGTCCCATGGCTGATGGCCGCGAGCGGAGCCCAGGTGGTCGCCGGAGTGGCTTGCTTCACGGTGAGCTGCACCGTGGCTGTGGTTGTCGAGTAGGTGGTGGTCTCCGACGGAGTGAAGGTCGCGGCGAGCGTCTGGGTTCCAGCCTTGAGCACGGTTCCGGCGGCTGGTGTGTACCGGAAGGCGCCGGACACATTGGCTGTTGCGTTCAGCTGCACGCTGCTCAATACCGTGCCATAGGAGATGGCCGCGGGCTCACTCCAGCTGATGGATGGAGTGCTCTTGGCCGTGTTCTCCGCGCCAATGGTAAGTGAATTGTGTACCGTGGCCGAGGTGTAGTCGTTGCTGTCGGTGGGAGTAAACGTGGCTGTCAGTTGCAGCGTGCCGCCCGGAGGAACGTAGCCCGCGCCAGGATTGTAGGAGAACGTACCGGGTACGTTCGCGGTCGCGTCCAGCTGGGCAGCCTTGAGGGCTGCCCCACGGGTGATGGCCGCGAGGGGAGCCCAGGTGATCGCCGGAGTGGCTTGCTTCACGGTGAGCTGCACCGTGGCTGTGGTTGTCGAATAGGTGGTGGTCTCCGACGGAGTGAAGGTCGCGGTGAGCGTCTGGGTTCCAGCTTTGAGCATCGTCCCAGCGGCCGGCGTGTAGGCTAAGCTTCCCGGCACGCTCGCTGTCGCGTCCAGCTGAATGCTGTTCAGGGCTGCACCGTATTGGATCGCGGCCGGTGTTGGCCAGGTGACGATTGGAGTGCTCTTGCCTGTGTCCGACACATCCACGATGAGTGAATTGTGCGCCGTGGCCGGCACATAGTCGGTGGTGTCGGTTGGAGTAAAGGTGGCCGTAAGGGGTTGTGTGCCCACCGCAACAACGGCGCCCGCGGCCGGGCTGTAGGAGAAGGTGCCTGGCACGTTCGCCGTCGCATTCAGCTGCGTTGCGCTGATGGCAGTCCCCTGCTGAATGGGGGATGGCGGAGCCCAGGCGATGACCGGACTGGCCGGCGTGACGGTAAGCTGCACTGCGGCTGTCGCTGCAGAGTCAGCGGTTGCGTCCGACGGAGTGAAGGTCGCGGTGAGCGTCTGGTTTCCCGCCTTGAGCAACGTACCCGCGGCCGGCATGTAGGTAAAGCTTCCCGGCACGCTCGCTGTCGCGTCCAAGGAAGCGCTGCCCAATGTTGTACCGTATTGGATCGCATGAGGAGTACTCCAGGTAATGGATGGAGTGGCCACTGTCGTACCAGGCGCGGTCACTGTGACCTGTGCCGAGGAGCTCAAAGTCTGGGGCGTAACGCCTGTGGTCGATGAAGATTGGCCAACTGGAGCGGTCATGACATACGCTGCCTGCACGGTAAGAGTGCCGGGTGCTTTGCTGGTAAGTACTCCATTGCTCAACGTTGCCAACGTGGCATTGGACAGCGTCCATTGCGTAGCGGAAGTTACATCCTGTGTCGTGCCGTTGCTCAGATGTGCTCTGGCCTGCAGAGTCACTGTGCCACCTACACTTACCGTTGCGGGTGTTGCCTGAACGGACAGCGAGTTCAGACTTGCCTGGGTAAAGGAACTACCGCATCCCGTTAACAGAATGAACAAACCAGTTACCAGCGCGGAACGCACGTGTGGTATACGGGAAATGCGCACAGATCACCTCGTCACAGTCCGGGATTTCGAAGCACCGCGGGCCTGGGAACAAGCCCATAGCGAGGGGCGCAAAGGGTCATTCGCGTCGTTGAGACACGTTGCGCCGCCAGGGAAACTCGTTGTTCTACTTTTGTGTTACCTTCGCGCACCCGTCATGGTGCTGCAATCACACCGGGGATGCATTACGCAAGTTTGCAATGAGTCTATTGCCCGGTATTGGCAGGGAGGTTTTTGCCGCGTAATGGAGTATCTGCTTAAACTTGCTCCGGTACTTCCTCAACCAGAGAAGCGCCGATCTAGTCGGCACGCAACATCGTACCTGGATCGACGTGTATTGCTCGAAGGAGTGCTGGTACCGCAGCAATGCATGCTACGGCCAGGATTATCGCGCACGGAAGCGCGAGCATAAACGATATCCGTAGCTTTTACCTGGTAAAGTAGCGACCGGATATAACGTGTCGACCCCAACCCAACCGCCAACCCCACAAACACACCTGGATATCAAGTCAGCTGCCCCAATGCGGGGAGTTTTCGGGGACGAAATAACCACCATCGTGTCAGAATTGTCCGCGACCTCGGGGTGGTGATTGCCTATCGGATCACGACCACCGGGGCAGGTTTGCCCAATGTTGGAACCGAGACCTGCATGGGTTGTCGAGTCGGTCGGGCCATGTTCCGCAATCTACTGATGCTTCGAGCATTTGGGGCAATGATCGAGAATCCGGGAGTAGCTGGGTCGACTGGAACACGTTCCGGGGGGAAAGTTCACTCGCTGCTGGGAACCGCTGCGGCGGGGCGACATCTTGCTCGCCTTCGCTTACGGACCAGACAGATGACTGAGGCCGAGGCTGAGGCTGATCCGTAACTTCCCAGCGGTCATAAATTTACCTGCAGTACCGCGGTCCATCGGAGCCCGAAGCGCATCAAATGCCAAGACGGTGAGGGATAGTTAAGTTGCTGAAATCACTTTTCGACTCCATCGGACAGGTGGCATTATTTGGCGCAAAGGCCATCCGCGATGCGTGGGTGCCGCCGTTTGAAGGCGAGTACCTGCTCATGCAGTTCTACGAAATCGGGGTAGGTTCTTTCTTCCTGGTCGTGGCGTCCGGCCTGGCGCTCGGCGTGGTCATGACATTGCACACGCGAAGCACGCTGGTGCAGTTTGGCGCAACAGCAGAAATTCCCGTCTTCCAGTCACTTGCGTTCTTCAATGAGATTGGCCCGCTGGTCGCCGCCCTACTGATGGCTGGGCGCGTGGGCGCCGGCATTGGGGCGCAGTTGGCGAACATGCGCGCCACTGAGCAGATCGACGCGATTGAAACCCTTTCCGTCGACTCCTTCAAGTTGCTGGTAGTCACCCGGGTCATCGCTTGTACCGTCATGCTGCCGCTGCTGACTATGTTCATGGATGCGGCGGGTATCTTCGGTGGCTTTCTCTCCGAGCATATCTGGTCGCACTTAAGCTGGACGCTCTACATGCAGCGTGCCTTCGACGGAGTCGCACTCGCCGATTTCCTTCCGCCTACGCTCAAGACCGCGGTCTTTGGCTATCTCATCGCCGTCATCTCCTGCTTTTATGGCTACAACACCAACGAAGGCTCCGACGGCGTGCGCAAAGCGGCTACCAACAGCGTTGTCGTCTCTTCGCTGGTCGTCATCCTGGCGGACGTGATCCTGGTGAAATGCATCTTCTTCCTTTTTCCGGACCAGGCCATATGACCGAAGGACAAGCCGGCGTCGCCGCGATCGCGTTTGAACAAGTGGAAAAAGGTTTTGACGACAGGAAAGTTCTGGATAAGGTGTCGTTTACCGTCGCACAGGGAGAAGCACTCTGCATCCTGGGCCGAAGCGGGACCGGTAAAAGTGTGACCTTAAAACTGATGATTGGCCTGCTGATGGCAGACGCTGGAAAAGTCCTGGTGACAGGAAAAGATATGTCGGCTCTGGATGAACACGGGTTGGTGAAGGTCCGCCGCAAAATGGGTTATCTCTTCCAGAGCGCAGCCCTCTTTGATTCCTTCACTGTGAATGAAAACCTCTGCATGCCTCTTCATCGGCTGGATCCCAACAAATCTCCTGAGGAGATCAAGCGCGTGGTCGAAGAGACCTTGGGAGAAGTCGGCTTGGCAAAAGATGGCAACAAAATGCCGTCGGCTCTCTCCGGCGGCATGCAAAAGCGGGCCGGCCTGGCGCGGGCCTTGGTCCTTCAGCCGGAAATTCTGCTGGTGGATGAGCCCGCCAGCGGATTGGACAGAATCACCGCCTCGGAGATTGATGCCCTTCTCATGAAGGTCAAAACTGAGCGTCACACCACCATGGTGATTGTCACCCACGACATCAATGGGGCGCGCAAGATCGCAGACAAGTTCGCCGTGTTAGATCAAGGCCGGCTCCTGGCGTTCGGCACGCCGCAAGAACTGGACAGCAGGAATGACAACCGGTTGCAACAATTCATAGCGGAGCGCTGCTAGTCGCATGAAAAACCACAACGTGCTTATCGGAATTTTCGTTACCGCCGCCATCGTGCTGTTCGGCGCCTGCCTCTTTCTGATTGGCAATCAGCACAAAGCGTTTAACCGTCACGTCGTTTTCTACACCAATTTCCATAATGTGGATGGTCTTCCCAAGGGGTCGACAGTCCGGGTGGATGGCATGGATGCGGGCGAATTGGTAAATATCCAGATCCCCGCAGGCCCGGCTCAACAATTCCGCCTGAAGATGAATGTAGAGGAGCGACTGCATGGTTTGATCCGTGAAGATTCTCTGGTGACCGTAGAGACCGAAGGGTTGGTGGGGGATAAATTCCTGCTCATCCATTCTGGTACCGTTCGTTCGCCCGAAGCCGCGCCGGAGAGCACTCTCGCCGGTAAAGAGCCCTTCGACTTAACCAAAATGCTGGAGCAGGCCCAAGGCCTCATGAACCAGGCGGGCACCACCATCACCCAACTTCAAGGCACCATGAAAGAGGTAAGCGGCCGCCTTGACACCACTCTTGACACTGCGACCGGCACCCTAAGAACCGCAAACGGCACTATAAGAAACGTGGACGGAGTGGTGCTCGACGTGCGAAACGGGAAAGGCACCGCGGGGCTTTTGCTTGAAGATAAAGCAACCGCGACGGACGTAAGGCAGTCAATCGCGAACGTCCGCCAGACAACTGAGAAGCTCAACGACACTACCACTCGCGTCGACAGTCTCCTGGCGGACGTGCAGTCCCGGCAACTGGTCCCCAAGATCGACGACACCCTGAACAATGCCAAGGTTGCAACACAGAATCTAGACCAGACGACGGAGCAGATCAATACCACGTTGAAGAGCGCATTTGCCCAGGACCAGTATGGCGAAGATGCAGGCACCAACCTGCAGCAGTCCCTTACTAACTTCAACCAGGCCTCAGGCAACCTGACCGACGACACAGAAGCGTTGAAGCACGAATTCCTCTTCAAGGGCTTCTTCAAGCACCGCGGCTACTATAACCTTGACGATCTGCCGCCTGAGCAGTATCGCGCCGGACAGATTTTCAAGTCCTTGCCTGAGAGCCGCGAGTGGATCGATGCTGGGTCTCTCTTCACTACGAATCAGAGCGGAGAAGAAGTGCTGTCAGCAAATGGAAGGCAGAATATCGATCAGGCAGTAGGTCAGTTTAAAGGAATCTACGATAACCCCCTCATCATCGAGGGCTACGCTTCTTCAGGATCGCCGTCGGATGAACTGGTGCAATCGCGCAGAAGAGCGACCCTGGTCCAGACCTACCTGCAACTGCACTACCATCTTCAGCCCAAGAACACCGGGATAGTTGCGCTCAGGAGCACGCCTCCGGAGAATGCCGGCAGAACTACCTTTGACGGGGTCAGCCTGGTAAGTGTCGGCAGGGCCAGCAAGTAAAGTCATCGCGGAATGTCTTTGGTGGTCATTTCAAGGGACGAGATTTTATGAGAGCGGCAACCATTATCGGCTTCACATTGGTCATCCTGGGGATCGCTTCGCTTGTGTACTCTGTATCACCCATACTCCTCCTGGTTCGCGCCGCCGAACAGCATCAGCCCAGCCTTGTGCTCCCAATTTTCGGAGGATTAGCGTTCATTTGCGGTATCGCTCTCTTGTTTGCGAGTCGACCACGCGACTAACGCCCGGTAGGTACTCCGACCCGTGGCAAGAGACGTTTCCGCCGTGCCACTAAAATTAGTGGTCGCTACAATCAGACGAACATGGGAAACGCAAGACTTAGGTACCTCAAGCTGCTCGTCGTTGGCCTATCTACAGTCGTTATGCAAGGCGAAGCGTGGACGCCTGACGGAGCAAACTTGAAAGCTCCCTGTACGGACGTAAGGATACTGAAAGAACATTCACTGATTGACCTGCCTCTGGTTGTTCAATCCGCTGTTAGAGCAGCGGTGGAGCCGAGTGTCCAAGCCATCATCGATAACAAGGCGATGGGTTTGGAAGGCAAAAAGGCCAGCGACGTTCCTCTCAATGCGATCCAACTTGGGAAGCCAACGAGAGCGAGCACGTTATATGCCGTAAGTTGGGAGGACAGCACTTTCGGCGTAAATGGAGCGATTTGGATAGTCGAGGTGTCCCCGAGTAGCGGGAGAAACCTTGTCATATCTATCCCCGGAAAAGCTAAAGGCTTTTCGCTTGGAGGTTTCGGGGTCGAGGTTCTCTCCGCGTACACGGAGCAGTATCCTGAAGTGTTGATTGCGTCCTCGGGTTTCAAGGATGGCGGTGGGGCAGAGGCGGAAGACACTTGCGTCCGAAAGAGAGGATCCCATTATGAACCGGTTCCCTGCCCTGCAACATGCCATGAAAATCTCAACGCTCGCTAATCGCTGTCTTACGGAGCAGCAACACGATCAGGTCATTCGTCGATTCATTCCAGATCGCGTAATGGCCAAGGACAGCAGACCCTGGGTGCATACTTGCGTCCCAGCCCGTGCGGATAACTCACCGCACGGCGGGTTACTGTTGCGGCAGTGAAAAGAAAGTGTACGCGTGCTAGTTTATTAGCATGGGCATGAGCATGGGCAGATTCAGCGCATAGCGAGCGTGCTTGCGCTCACCCGTGCGGATGAGTGCGCCTCTTTCCGTGAGGTCCGCCAAATCGCGGGTCGTTGTGGCAGGAGAGGCGCCTGTGATTGTGCAGTAGTTGCCCGCGCTCAGGCCACCCTTGAATCCTTCTGGACCTTCTCGGAAGATTCGTATGAGCGCTTTCTGCTGCCTCTCATTGATTTGGCCGCGCAGCCGATCCAGCAACTTCACTTTGGCGATAATGAATTCCACCTGTGCGATGCTCCGGCGCTGCGCCTCCAACGCAATTCCCCCAAACCAGTTGAGCCATTCGGTAATGTCGTTCTGCCGATTGGCTCTTTCGAGGGCCTGATAATAGCTCATTTGGTGTGCCAGGATTGTCGTCGCTAAAGCGACGAGCACCGGCTGGCCGAAGCTTTGCGCCATCGCTTTTTCAGCGATGGCGCGCCCGATTCGCCCGTTCCCGTCCTCAAATGGATGGATCGACTCGAAAAACAGATGGGCTGTGCCTGCGCGGGTAATCGCTGGCAAGGGTTCCCTGCTGCCCGGTGCGGTGCGATTGAACCATGAAACGAACCGCTTCATCTCTGCCGGGACTTGTTTCGAGGGCGGAGCCTCAAGATGCACTGTTGGAGCACCGATTGGACCGGAAACGACTTGCATGGGTTCCCGGCTGGTGCGGTATCTTCCAATATCGACGAGGTCTTTCCTGCCGGAAGTCATCATCCGGTGCCAGCCAAACAACATTTCGTTGGAGAGAGGCTGTGAAAACGACCGATAGAGGTCGACCATCATTTCGGCAATGCCCTGTTCCGCAGGCATGACGCGCCGTTTATCGGGAGACGCCAGACCAAGCTGACGCAGTATGGACGACTGCACACTGGCCCGATCGAGGACTTCCCCCTCAATCGCCGATGTGGTCACGGCCTCTCCGCTCATTACTTCCACGAGGAGTTGATTATGTTCGTCTTCGCCCAGATGCTTGACTGTACCGATGGCAACGCCCGCGCCAAGGAGGAACTGCTCCTCGGCAAGGGAAATTTGCGAGCGATCCCACTTGAAATTGGGCCAATCCGGTAGTTGCCAGTTCCACGTCATGAGCGATAGCGTGCCCTTCTATCGCTCATTATACATTAAATACTGATCGATAGAGCCCATTCCTATCGCTCACGCTCGATGGTTTGGCGATCACTTTAGCTCTCAAATGCTATAGACCTCGAGGAAAAAACAGGAGAGCCCCGATCATCTGAGCTCTCCTGTTGCAATACGAACACTTGGCTGGTCTTCGTCACGATCACATCATGCTGCAGATTGTTCCGCGCCCGACCGCAGCGATCGGAAACCCACACGAACCTCCTCTGAAAGAAGTTGGGGCTGTTCCCAGGCCGCGAAGTGACCGCCTTTGTCGAGCTTGTTGTAATGGATCAGTTTGGGAAACGCCCGCTCTGCCCAGCTGCGCGGGGCTGGATAGAGTTCGTCAGGGAAAACGCTCACGGCAACCGGGATGGTGACGCCTTTGGCATTGAAATAGCCGCGTTTGCCCCAATTCTCCCAATAGAGACGGGCACCAGAAAGCGCCGTGTTCGTCAACCAGGTGATGGTGATGTTGTCGAGGATGTCGTCGCGCGTGAGGCCTTCGGATGTTCCCGCAAAGACGCGTGCGATCAGCTCGTAGCTGCGCGCGTCGTGATCAAGGAAATAAGCCGCCAGGCCGACCGGTGAGTCCGCGATCCCGTATAACGTCTGCGGCCGCAGGCCCATCTGGAAACCGTAGGCGATTCCGTTTTGATAGACGAACTGCAAACGCTCGTAAGCAACCTTCTCATCGGCTGACAGACCCGATGGCGCGGGCGCCCCGGAAAAAGCCGCCTTGTCAATCTCGTTCGGAAAGATGCCAGGCATGTTGGTGTGAATGCCGAGCAACTCCGGAGGTGCCTGCAGACCCATTTCCTCGGTGATGACCGCGCCCCAATCGCCGCCTTGGGCCACGAATTTCGTGTACCCGAGGCGCTTCATCAGCACCACCCAGGCACGCGCAATGTGGGCTACATCCCACCCGGTGGTGGCCGGTTTGCCTGAGTATCCGTAGCCCGGCATAGACGGAATCACCACATGGAACGCATCGCATGCGCTGCCGCCATGCGCCGTGGGATTAGTCAGCGGATCGATGATCTTCATCTGTTCGACGATCGAGCCGGGCCATCCGTGGGTAACGATCAGCGGCAACGCATTTTCGTGTTTTGAACGGACGTGAATGAAATGAATGTCCAGTCCGTCGATCTCGGTGATGAACTGCGGCACGGCGTTCAATTTTGCTTCGATCTTGCGCCAGTCATACTCTGTCGCCCAATAGCGCGCCAGCGCCTGCATCGTTGCGAGCTGTACTCCCTGGGATGCATCGGTAACCGTTTCCCGTTCAGGCCACTTGGTCGCGTGGACGCGCCTGCGCAATTCGGTGAGTTCGGTTTCCGGAACATTCACATGGAAAGTGTGGATGGCGGTCTCGTCAGAAGCCTGTTCAATGGTTGGTTGGGTAACAGTCGTCGGGGTCATGGCGTTTGCTCCTTAAAAGTTGATTTCCCTTTGCTTCGGGGATACCTCTTCTTTTGCAATCGGGGCGCCACTCGCAACCTATTGAATAATCGATAGATAATCGTATCGGCGCAGTTGCGAATTTGGTGAATGCGGCGAATTTGGTGATTCTGGTGAGGCTTCACAGGATGCGGAAAAAGTCGCACCCGGCGGGAATGCAACCTCAACGGTTTGCGTGAAAACCAGATGCAGTGGGACCCAGGATTGCATCCTGGGTAATTCTCAGCCGTCCCTTCGGGACTGAATCATGTTCTCAACTTCCACCCAGGACTCCGTCCTGGGCTACTCTCAGCCGTCCCTGCGGGACTAAATCATGGAATGAAAAACAGGTAGCTCAGAGGCTAAAAATCCCGATGTATTCTCGATTAGTTACGGCCCGACTAAAGAGGCTGCGGAAAAACTCGTTTTGGGTAGGTCCGGGCTTTAGCCCGGACACTTATGCTCGAGATCCAATGGCCTTTAAAGCCCGGACCTACCCAACAGTGACTTTTCCGCAGGCAGTTCAGACAAATTTGAATTGGCTTTTGCGAATCTTCAGGGCTCTGATCTTGTTTTCCAGCGTCGAGGGCGGAATCTGAAGCTTGGCAGCAGCTCCGGACGGCCCGGACACACGGCCTCGGCTTGCGGCCAGCGCGGCCTCGATCATCTCTCGCTCAGTCCGCAGCCCGCGCTCCGACGGCGCCGGCGTTGCAGCTCGCGAGGCCACCGGAGACGATTCATTGGAGAGCCATACCTCGTCGACAGCAAAGACGTCGCTTGAACTCAGAATCACCGACCTTTCGATGACATTCTGCAACTCGCGAATATTGCCCGGCCAATCGTACGCCCGCAACCGCTCGAAGGTCCTCTTTTCGATAGTACGGATACTCTTCCCAGCCTTCTTGGCGTAGCGCTGGACGAAGTACTCGACCAGCATCAAAATGTCATCTTTGCGTTCGCGAAGCGGGGGCATTTCGATGGGAAATACGTTGAGGCGATAATAGAGGTCTTCGCGGAACCTGTCGTCCGCTATGGCGGCCCTCAGGTCCCGATGCGTGGCAGCGATGACGCGAACGTCGACATGGATCGGTTGCGCACCCCCGACTCGCTCGAATTCCCGCTCTTGCAGGACCCTCAAGAGTGCGACCTGCGTGTCGGGCGGAAGGTCACCGACTTCATCCAGGAAGATTGTGCCGCCATCCGCCAGTTCAAAGCGCCCGGCGCGCCGCTGCATCGCTCCGGTGAAGGATCCCTTCTCATGGCCGAACAATTCCGAGGAGATGAGTCCCGGCGCCAGTGCAGCGCAGTTCACACTGACGAAGGCGCGGCCAGATCTCTTGGATCGCTTGTGGACGGCGCGGGCAATCAGTTCCTTGCCCGTGCCCGTCTCACCTGTGATCAACACGGTGGAGTCTGTGGGAGCTACCTTGGCAACCCGGGAAAGAACAGTCTTCAGCGTCTTCGAGGAACCAACAATTTCCTCAAACATGGATGCGCGGTCCACCTCGTCCCGCAGCGCCAGGTTTTCCCGATGGAGCCGATCCTTGAGCGCCCGGATCTCGGCTTCGCGCTCCTGCAGCTCACGATAAAGGCGGGTCGTCTCGAGTAACAATTCCTGGCTCGCGTTCAGCCTCTGGCGTTCGAGTTCCGCTTCCATCCGTAGCCTCTCTTCTCGCTCCGCAGTCTCGCGACGAAGCTTGGCCAGCTTGAGATGCACCTCCACACGCGCCATCAGCTCACGCGCCGTAAACGGCTTGACGAGATAATCGTCTGCTCCGGCCTGCAATCCTTCGAGCCGCGACTCTTCGCCCACGCGCGCGGAGAGCAAGATGATGGGTGTGCCGGCGAGAACCGCGTCCTCCCGTACGGCTCGCAGCAAGCCGAATCCATCCAACTGGGGCATCATGACATCGGCCAGTAGCAGGGCTGGCCGCAGGAGTCGTGTGGTCTCCAGCGCCTGACGGCCATCCGAGACGGTATGCACCTCATATCGGCCATCCAGCAGGTGCCTGAGGTATTTCCGCATATCGGCGTTGTCGTCGGCCACCACGATCAGTTCGCGGCCGGCGGCCGGTTCTGGCCGCGGCGACGGCGTCAATGATGCCGGCTTGGGAAGCGCCGTTACGTCGACCGGGCCCCACTCGTCCGCTAACCACCCCTGCGCCTCCTGGGCATACACGTCGGCTGCAACTCCGGTGGACGCGACCGGCCGTGTCGCCTGAATGCGCTCCGGCGGCAAATGCGTCGTACCCAGAGGAATCGTCACCGTGAATGTACTACCCTGACCCAGCGCGCTCTCCACGCGCACCTCGCCGCCATGGAGCCTGACCAGTTCCTGAACGAAGGCCAAGCCAATCCCTGTGCCTTCGAAGGTCCGGGCCTGAGTCCCCTCGATGCGATGAAAGCGTTCGAACACCCGCTCGCGGTGCTCCTCGGGAATCCCCACCCCTGTATCGCGGACCTGCAATTGGACCGCGCCATCGATCGCTTTCAACATGACCGCCACGGAGCCATCGAAGGTGAACTTGAACGCATTGGACAGGAGATTCGAGACCACCTTCTCCCACATGTCGCGGTCGACGTACACTGGTTCGCCGATGGGTGGGCATTCCACCGAAAACTGTAGGCCTGCATTCTCCATCGCTGAACGGAACACGCTGGCGATTTCCGCGGTGACCCCGCCGAGGTCGGTCGCTTCATAGACCGCCTGTACGCGCCCGGCCTCGATGCGCGAGAAATCCAGAAGTGTGTTGACGAGCTTGAGCAATCTGAGCGCGTTACGGCGGACCGTGATGAGCTGCTCGTTACCTTCGGGACCGAGCCGTTCGTGCGCCTCCGGCAACACTTCTTCGAGTGGACCGAGCATCAGGGCGAGAGGAGTACGGAACTCGTGACTTACATTGCTGAAGAACGCAGTTTTGACACGATCGATCTCGGCCAAAGCCTCCGCGCGCCGACGCTCCTGGTCGTACGCGCGAGCGCTGGCTAACCCGATGGCGATTTGTTCGGCTAGCCGGCGGGCGAATTCGCGGTAGGTGTCGTCAAACGCCCGGCCGGGATGAACCCCGAGCACCAGGAACCCGGCCGCCTCGCTACGCTCGCGCAGGCGGATTGGTACAACCGTCGCTTTCTGTGGAGGAAGGGACCAGCCTGGAATCGAGAGGGCCGCTGCACGGTCACCCAGGTCGACGATGAGACAGTCTTCCACCAACGCTCGTTGGAAGGGCCAGATGCTCTCTTTGTCGTTGCAGTCTACGACTGCCGGATGTAGAACGTCATCCGTCTCGGTGCTCAGGCTCGCCAGGCGCGCTGTGTGTTCGACTGGTCCATGCTCATATAGCAATGCGAACGGCACTGCCGAGCGATCTTGGCCGAGGGTTTCCGCACAAACGCGCCAGACTTCTGACTCATATCGTTCTTCAGCCGTTCGCGAGGCCAAATCACGGAGCACCTGCCTTCGTCGATCTTCGATAACACGTTCCGTGCTCTCCAGGGTTGCGGTAAATACTCCTCCCACCTCGCCAGTGTCGTCGCGAATCGGGCTATACGAATACGTGAAATAACATTCCTCGAGGTAGTTGTTTCGGTAGACGGTGATCATCTGGTCGGTGAGGTGGCTGGCCTCCTGACCGTGTGTCATAACCCTGTCGAACCGCGGTCCTAGGTAGTCCCATGTTTCGGAGAGCACCTCGCGTATGCTGCTGCCTAACGCTGCTGGATGCTTTGTGCCGATCAGCGGTCCGTATGCGTCGTTGTACAGCATCGTATAGGCCGGGCCCCAGCAGACGAGCATCGGATACCCGGAGCCGAGCACGACGCGAACGCAGGCTCGCAGCGATTGCGGCCACTGCTCCAACGGGCCGAGAGCCGTTGCAGACCAGTCGAACGCACGCATCCTTGCGCCCATCTCGCCGCCCCCGGCGAATACCGACTCGGTCAACTGCGTCTTGATGAGATCCATGGTGGAATCGCTCGACTCTACCTCGGCGCCTTAGAAGCGCATGACAAAAAGATGTTCTATTGTCGCTCATCGGCAGTTGGACGTGTGGCGCCGCATCAGAAGAAGATGCGCATCCGCGTGTTCAGAATCACCGTTTTATGGAGCGCAGGTCGATTCGACGGGTGTACAAGCACCTGTACATCAGGCCCGATCTCGGTATGCTGCGTGAGGCGCAGCCGGTAAAAGGATTCGAAGATATTCTCATGTGGCTTGCTCAGATCGGAGGGGCGGGT
>Ga0302325_10007641_pt1 | contig 23928 bp, 23 predicted proteins | sample Palsa_T0_2_FD_201948 | JGI IMG/M metagenome (GOLD analysis project Ga0302325, IMG submission 201948) | Peat permafrost microbial communities from Stordalen Mire near Abisko, Sweden - Palsa_T0_2 | ecosystem: Environmental > Terrestrial > Soil > Palsa > Peat permafrost | place: Sweden: Abisko... | reverse complement strand
CAGTCCGTGCAGCCCGCGTCCCTGGCGGCGCGTCGGCGGGCCAGGGCGAGGATGGCGCTCTCTCCCTCGCCCAGGCACAGGAAGTCGGGAAGCTCCCGCCACCACGATTCCGCCCGTGCGGCCATCTATGTGCGCGCCTGATGTCGCTGCCGCCCCAGACGATGAGCTTGTCGTAGCCCGCGTCACGCAGCCACTTCGTGCATGCGATGGTGGCCGCCAGCTGCTGCTCGCCCAGGATCGAGAAGCCGACGACGGCTGGATCCTCGCGCTCGACCAGCGTCAGCACCCTGGCCCGGAATAGCTCCCGCAACGGCCGCCACGCCTCGTGGTCAAGCACCGCTGGGTCGGCCAGCGCCCTGGTGATATCGGCGTCCTGGTTCACGAAGTACCCGTAGTGGATGATCGCGTCGAGGATGTTGAGCCGGTGAAGGTCCCACGTCGCGATGGCCTGCCGTTGCTGGAAGGACCGCGGCACTGGCGGCGGCCCGACGACAGCAACCGCGCCGGCCAGCTAGATTACACGTACGCCTGCGCGTGGCTGCCCCCGGCGCTTAGCCCCCAGGTTGAAGAACTCCTGGCATCGGGCGAGAAGATAGCTCAGGAGCACCTCGGCCTCCAGGCGCTCCTGAGCGAGCCGACCCTAATAGCGGGGCTGGCCTCATGAGGGTGATCAATAGTGGCCGCTGTCATTTTTGGTTATGACCCCACGGTGCCTTCGCAGGGGCGGCTGTGCCGTCATCGCCTGATAAGCCCGATCATCGCTGTCTGTGGCTAGTTCGGGGTCAGAGTGCAGGCAGTAGCTCGAAGGCGGCGCAGTGCGCGGGGCGGACCGTCCGGAAATGCCGGTGGTCAATCGTCGCGACGTGGGTGGCGCCCAGGCGCTCGGCCACCGCGATCACCGAGGCGTCCGCCGTGCCCAGCGGGAAGTCGGCGTACTGGCGCACGAGGTCGGCCATCCGGGCAAAGTCGTGTGTGGTGGTGGCCTCGACGACCAGCTCGCCTCGCGCCAGCGCGTCGAGGAACGCGGCCTCAACCGCGGGACCTGGCTCGATCTGGAGGAAGTAGGCGACCTCGGTGACGATTGGGGCCGGGACGATTATCGGGCCGCGGAACCGCCGGAACAGCGCGGTGCAGGCCTCGTGGTGTCGGTCCTTGGCGTTTAGCATCGCCACCAGCGGGCCGGTGTCAGCGATCAGCATCGGCGCGCTTCGTAAACTCCTCGCGCAGGATCTCTTCGGAGCGCTCGGCGAGATCCGGTGCACCGTTGAACAGACCGATGAAAGAGAAGTCCCGCACCGGTTCGTCAGCCAGCAGGGATTCCTGCTCCGAGGCGGGAAGCCCGCCGGAGTCGAAGTGCTCGACAGCGGGGCGCAGCAACTGCTGCGCGACGGCACGCAGCGCACGCACCTGGTCAGGATCGAGCCGATCCACCATCCGATGCAAGTCGACATGCTCCGGAGTCATCGTCATGATCCCAGGATACCGTCGGCCGGGGAAGCACCGCCAGCATGCGGAGCAGGCGCCGGCCTTTCCGGCCGGGAACCCGTGCGGCCACGAGAAAAGGCAGCGGCACCCGTGCGCAGAGCGACTGGAAATCCAGGATTCGATTTTTCGCAGATCAGTTTAATTGCATCCCTGCTGCTCGCCTATCGATCTGGGTCATCTCCGGCCGGGCGGACTGCGGAGGGCGGGTGCGCTGATGGCGGTGGCGGCCCGGGAGAGCGTGACGGTGGCCGGATAGGCGGGCGGAGCGGGCTCGGGCCGCCCGCGCGGTGGCCGGTCCTGGGCGCCCGTGCGAGGATGAGGCGGTGCTGCCTGGTCAGGGAGCTGCCCGGCGGCAGGGTGCAGCATAGCAGCCGGGCGATCCGGGGGCTGGTCACGGCCACGGTCTGGGCGGGGACGGCGTGGTGCGGGCGGACGGTGACCGGGTTCGAACTGCGATATGACGGGCGCCCGCCAGGCGGTGGGCCTGGCGTGGACCTGAGGTCACGACGTGTACCTGGTGCCGGTGATGAGGCGCGCCAGGCGCGGGCCGTCGGCGTTGACCACCCACGCGAATATGCGGCACCCGGTGCCGCTAGCCGCCGTCCCGGGCCTCGAAGACGTACCAGCCCAGCCCTGGCCAGCGCTCAATTAGCCTGTCATCGGATAGAAGCTGGCTTGAGATCCCGGTGGACCTGCACTGCTTGGACGCGGCTCGGCTGAGCTTCGGCGCCAGCGGGCACTACACGACCGGCCGTGCAGCACGACTCCAGCGCCGCGGTGACCGTGGCCGGCTATCTGTGATCCCGTCCCGTGGCTCGCTACGATCGAGCCTTATCTACCGAAGCGGATCGAGAGGTCAACGGTGAGCGACGCGGCAGCTTGGAAGCCGGGACAGGACACGCAGGCGGTCGCGACCGCGCGGCTGCAGGGCCAGGATCCGGACAAGATCCACTGTCCGGTGTGGGGAGTCATCGGCAACCTGGGGGACAGCATCTGCTACGCGGGGGTGCCGGCGAAGGTCGAGGCGATCCAGGCCGAGCTGCGCCGCCGGGTGACCGTGGCGGACCTGCCGGTCCGGGTCATCGCGCCGAACTACGCGAGCGGCATCTCCGACGGGCAGCGCAACGGCACCTCCCAGATGCGCTACTCGCTGATCGGCCGCGAGACCACCAACGACGGCGTGTGCCTGCACCTGGAGGGCAGCGACGTGCGCGGGGTGATCGCGGTGGTCGCCTGCGACAAGCCGCCGGTCGGGACGCTCGCGGCGATCCTTGAGCGCAACGTGCCCGCGGTGATCATGTCCGATGGCTCGATCCGCCCCGGCACCGATTCGGTGACCGGCGAGCCGCTCGACATCATCTCGTGCTTCCAGGCGGCGGCGGATCCGCCCGGGGAACGACAGCGCATCGCCTTGGAGGCCTCGCCCGGCCACGGGAGCTGCGGCGGGATGTTCACCTACAACACCATGCAGTCGTTCATCGCCACGTGCGGCATGGAGCCCCTGCACATGGTGAGTCCCGCCTCGCAGGACCCGCGCCGGATCGAGGAGTTCCCGGCCCAGCTGCTCGACGCGCTGCAGGTGCTGGCCGAACGCGACCTGCGCCCCCGGGACGTCGTCACCGCGGCCGCGCTGCGTAACGCGACGCTGGTGGCCATCGCGATGGGCGGTTCGACCAACGTGGTGCTGCACGGGCCGGAGCTCGCCCGGGCCGCGGGCATCGACTTCTGGCACGAGGTGATCAGCCAGGAGGACTTCAACAAGGTCTCGCGGACCCTGCCGGTGCTGGTCAACGCCCGTCCGTTCGGCCGCTACTCGATGGTCGACATCGACGCCAAGGGCGGCCTGCCGGTGATCGTCCGCGAACTGCTCGACGCCGGGGTGCTCGACGGCGGCTGCCTCACCTGCACCGGCGAGACGCTAGCTGAGCAGGTCGCCCGCCTGGCCCCGCCCCCGCCGGACGGTGAGGTGATCCACCCGCTGTCGGCGCCGTTCAAGCCGACCGGCGGCCTGCGGATGCTCCGCGGCAACCTGGCCCCCGACGGCGGTGCCGTGATCAAGCTCGCCGGCGTCGAGGGCGGCATGACCGACGGCCGGTTCACCGGGCGCGCCCGGGTCTTCGACAGCGAGGCGGCGCTGATCAAGGCGCTGGCGTCCGCGCCCGGGCAGTTCGCGGACCGCGACATGGTGGTGATCCGCTACGAGGGCCCCCGCGGCGCGCCGGGCATGCCGGAGATGCTCGACCCGACGTCCCGGATCACCGCGCTGTGCCGCCAGCGCGGCATCACGATCGCGCTGATGACCGACGCCCGCTTCTCCGGCGGCTCGGTGGGACTGGTCATTGGCCACGTGTCACCCGAAGCCGCGCTGGGCGGCCCGATCGCGCTCATCGAGAACGGCGACACGATCGTCGCCGACGTGAACTCCGACAGCCTCGACTGCACCGAGCTGGCCGACCCGGCAACGCTGACGGCCCGGCGGGACCGGTGGCAGGCCGCGGCCGGCCGCAACGGCGGTGTTCACCCCCTGGTACGGACCGCCGACACCCGGCTGCTGCGGCGCATGCGCGCCAGGGCGCTGCCCCCACTCCAGGGCGCCGGCCTGTCGGTGCCCTAATTGGGGCCGCCTAAGTGATCTTGCCACGCGCCTGCGCAGTGCACTCCACGCGGCTACTTAGAGACTTGGGTGCAGGATCGGGTCCGGCCAGACTTGGTCCAGGTGCCTGGCGGGATGCTCCCGCGTTGCGGCTGCCCGCTGGTTTTGCTGGCGTGGCTCTCTCATGGCCTGCATCTCGCCGGGCACCGTACGAGGGGAGGCTCGAAAGGGGTTTGCCCAGCTCGAAGTAGCAGTGCCCTCCTCGCCTGGAACTGACGGACTAGCCGAGGAGGAAAACCGGTGGGCGTGATCATAGGGATGGATGGACCCGCATAAACGCTCGGCCACGATCGAGGTCATCGATGAGCAGGCCAGGGTGCTGGCGGCCGGGACGTATGGCACGGACAAGGCGGGATACGGGCAGATGCTGGCCGCGGCGCGGAAGTTCGCGGACCGGGTCTGGGCGGTGGAGGGCTGCAGCACCCCTGCGGCGCTCAGATGCCATCCGCACCCGGCCTCCGTGCCAGATCTCGCGACCGTCATCGCCGCCCGCGCCCACCTCGCTGACTTCGCCGACCTCGGCCAGGTAGGCGCCCGGCCAAACAGCTGCCGCGGTCTGTAGCCGCGTCCGTGTGCGTGGCTTGACGTTCAGGGCTGAGCCGAGCGTGCATCCGTTCTGCGTCCGCGGCCGTTCCCTTCGCTCAGGCGACGGGCGGCCCGTGGGCACGGGCCGATCGTCGTGCAAGCCGCGCTAGAGTCCGGCCCGAGCGCAGCTGCCTAACGTTGTCCCTAGCGGAACCTGAGAAGGTTCCCCCAAGGGAGGCTGAGCATGGGCACGACGGAGCTGGCCGGACATCGTTCGGCGCTGTCTTCCGGAGCCGCTTCGCGCCCTTCTCCGCTGACCTGGAATACGCACGGACGCAGCGTCGGCGAGCTCGCCGTGCGGGCTGACTGGCCCGCGGAGGTCACCAGAGAATGGGCCTGGGGCGGGTCCGCGGGCTCTGGGGTGCGGGTATGCCTGGTGGACAGCGGGATCGAGCCGGGCCACCCTGATGTGGGCGAGGTGCAGGGCTCCTTCGCTGTCATGACCGCGGGCGGTAAGTCCGCGGTCGAGCCGGCCGAGGACGGCGACCGGTGCGGTCACGGCACCGCGTGCGCTGGCATCATCCGCTCACTCGCCCCGGAATGCGAGCTCTACAGCGTCCGGGTGCTCGGGGAGCGCTACACCGCGACCGGCGAGGCCTTCATCACTGGTTTGCGCTGGGCCGTGGAACAGGCCTTCGACGTGGTGAACCTGAGCTTGTCGACCAACCGCCGCCGGTTCGCCGGGGAACTGCACGCGCTCGCCGACCAGGCCTACTTCATGGGCACGGTCGTGGTGGCCGCGGCCCACAACACGCCGGTGGAGAGTTTCCCGTGGCGGTTCGCCTCGGTGGTGTCCGTCGGCAGTCACGCGGTCAGGGATCCCAGCCTGGTCCTGTACAACCCGCGTCCGCCGGTCGAGTTCTTCGGCTACGGCACCGATGTGGAGGTGGCCTGGCTCGGCGGTATCCGGACCCGGATCACCGGCAACAGCTTCGCCGCACCGCATGTGGCCGGGTATTGCGTGCTCGCCCTGAGCAAGCACCTCGGCCTGACCCCGTTCCAGGTGAAGAGCCTGCTCTACCTGACAGCCGCCAACGTGAAGGGTTTCGCATGAGCGACGAACGTAACCTGCTAGCGGCCGCGTCCGCCCTTCTTGGGGAAGCGGAAGATGACCACAATGAACTGCTCCGCCGCGTCGTGAAGACCGCCTGCGCGCTGTTCGGAGCCGCCGCGGCAACGGTCTTCCTCCTCGACGAGCAGCGCGGTGAGCTGGTCTTCGAAGCGGTTTCCGGCGAGGGCGAGAGCTACATGGTGGGCCGCCGCTTCCCTGCCTCCCGCGGCATCGCCGGGTGGGTGCTGAGCGCCCATGAGCCGCTGGTGGTCGCCGATCTGGCCACCAGCCCCGTCTTCGCCAGGGACCTGGCGGAGACCACCGGGTATGTGCCCAGGTCCCTGATGGCGGCTCCGCTGCTGTACGGCGAAGAGGCCGTCGGGGTCATAGAAGTGCTCGATCCCGCGCCCGCCCCGGCCGACCCGCTCGCGGCAGGGGACCCGCTCGCGGCAGGGGACCTGCTCGCCCTGCTGGCGGGACAGGCCGCCGTCGCCCTGGGAGTGATCCGGCGCAACCGCAACGCCCGCCAGCTGCTCGCCCAGGACGGGGAGGAACTGACCGGCATGGCCGTGGCGGCCAGCCTGCTCGGCGAACTCGGTGTCGATCGCCGCGCCGCCAGGGTGAACCTGTTCGATTCGGTGCACCGGCTGATTTCCCCGCCCGGATGAGACACCGACGGTAGCCGCGAGGGTCGTTCCGTGCAGATCTCCTTCAACATCCTGGGGCCCATGACGGCCGAGCTCCGGGCACCTGAACCCGGCGCCCGGCCTGCCGAGCTCGACGTCGGCCCGTTCAAGCAGCGCCTGCTGCTAGCGCTGCTGCTGTGCCGGTCTAACCGTGTGGTCCTCGTCGAGGAGCTGATCGACGCGTTGTGGTGGGACGGGCCGCCTCGCACGGCGCACAAGAACATCCAGGTCTACGTCTCCCATCTCCGCAAGCTTCTCGGCGCGGACGGCCGGGCCGGCCGCCTGACCTACCGCCTGTCCGGGTACCAGCTCGTCCTGACCCCGGCCGAGGTAGACGCGCTGCGATTCGAGAGCCTGTCCCGGGCGGGCCGGCGCGCCCTGCGCCGTGGCGACACGCGCGAATCGGCCGCGTCGATGCGCGAGGCGCTCGGGCTGTGGCGCGGCCCGGCCCTCGCCGATCTGCAGGTGTCACCGGTGCTGCGCGAGGAGGCCGGCCGTCTTGACGACCGCAGGCTCTCGGTCTACGAGGACTGGTTCGAGGCCGAGTTGCTGCTCGGCAACCACGCCGAAGTCCTGGACGAGATCGAGGCGGTCGTTCGCGCTCATCCGCTCCGGGAGCGGCTGCGCAGTCATCAGCTGACCGCGCTGTACCGCGGCGGGCGCCAAGCCGAGGCCCTCGCCGAGTACGACAACCTCAGGCAGCTGCTGACCGCCGAGCTCGGGCTGGATCCGAGCCCCGCCTTGCAGCAGCTCTACCGGAGCATCCTGGCCGGCGACCCCGCGCTGGGTACGCAGACGCAGGCCACGGCCAGGCCGATCGACCCGCCAGAACCCGCCGCGGCCGAGCAGTTCGAGGCGCGGATCCCGGTCTCCGCCGAGGTCGTCGCCCATGTCTCCGGCCTGCCGGAGTCCGCGGACTGGTCCGGCGGACCGGGGGAGCGGGCCAGCGAGCGGCCGCCCGCGGGCAACCCGTCCGGGCTGCCCCGGGCGGCAGACGACTTCACCGGGCGCCGGGAGGTGCTCGGCGATTTGCTGGCCCTGTTCGGCGACGCCGCCCAGGCCGGGTCGCATCTGCGCCGGGTGGCCGCCATCGTCGGGCCTCCGGGCGCTGGCACGAGCACGCTCGCCCTGCAAGCTGCCCATGCGCTCGCCCCCCGCTTCCGCGACGGCCCGGTCCTGCTGTCACTGCATGACGAGAAGGGCGCCCCCCGGCCGCCTGCGGAACTGATCGAAGAGCTGCTCACCTTCCTCGAGCCGATCTCCAAGCCGCCACCCGCGGCCAGCCCCGACCGGAGCACGCTGCTGCGGCGCCAGCTGGCCGGCCGCCAGCTGCTGCTGATCATGGACGGCGTCGCCGAGGAGGCCCAGGTCAGGCCGCTGCTTCCCGGCGTGGGGGACTGCTCGGTGATCCTGACGAGCTGCCGCACCCTGTCCAGTCTTGACGGGCTCAGCCACTTCCGGCTCGGCGTCTTCAGCGAGCAGGAGGCACTGGACCTGCTGAGCCGTCTGGCCGGGGCCGAACGTGTCTCTCGGGAGCGGCCGGCCGCCCTGCGGATCGTCCGCGCCTGCGGCCTGCTGCCGCTGGCCGTGCGGGTAGCCGGCGCGCGGCTGGGCGGCCTGGGTCACCTGCCGCTCGAGCGCTTCGCGGACCGGCTCGAGGACGGCGACCGGCTGCTGGACGAACTCACGGTCGGCGACTTGTCGGTGCGCGGCCACTTCGACCGGTACCTGCGGGGCCTGGGCTCCGCCGAGCGGCTGGCGCTGATGCTGGTGGCGGCGGCCTGGGGACCCCCGTCCACCGACCCGAGCGGTATGGAACAGCTCCTGGAGATCCTGGTCGGCGTGCACGCGCTCACGATCACAGACCGGTGCGGCCAGGCGGGCGGCGACCCGCCGCCCTTCGCCATGCCGGCCCCGTTGTGGGCGTACGCCAGACAGCTCCTTGGCGCGGCCGTCGCCGACGCCCGGCCGTGAATCAGGTCAGGGCAGCCAGCCGGCGTCGTAGGCGGTCTTGACCGCGTCGATGCGGTTGCGCGCGTTCAGCTTGGTCACGATCGTCGTCAGGTAGTTCCTGACTGTCCCGACCGACAGGTGCAGGGCCGCGGCGATCTCGGTCGGCTCGGCACCCTCGGCGATGAGCCTCAGGACCTCGTGCTCGCGAGGCGACAGCGGATCCTGGGCGCCTTCCCAGGCGGACAGCGAGAGCTGCGGGTCGATGACCCGGCTCCCGGCCGCGACCCGGCGGATGGCCGCCGTCAGCTGCTCGGGCGGGGCGTCCTTGAGGATGTAACCGGAAACATGGGCGGCCAGCGCGCGGCGCAGCGTTCCGGCCCTGGCCAGGTTGGTCACGATCAGGGTGCGGCAGGCGGGCAGCTCGTTGTGCAGCTGCTCGGCCGCGGACAGACCGTCGAGTCCCGGCAGGTCGATATCGATAATCGCGACGTCGGGCTGGCACTGGCGCGCGGTCGGCACGATATCCATGCCGTTCTCGACGGCCGCGACCACTTTCAGGTCCGGTTCGAGTTCGATGAGCGCGACAAACGCGCCGCGCACCATGGCCACGTCTTCGGCGAGGAGGATTTTCAGTGTGAGCAATTCCTGCTCCTGCATTTCGCGACGTCGCGTCGGGCGCGGCCGGACCGTCCGGGGGAGTTACGCCTTAGCGCGCTCAGTGGCTATGGTAGCGGGCGCGGCCAGGTCCGGCCCGCCGACCGTGGCCAGCACCTCGAACTGGCCGTCGTGACACGTGACGGCCAGCCTGCCGCCGACGGCCTCCAGGCGCGTGGCCAGGTTGTCCAGGCCGCCGCCGTTACGGCGGGACGACCGGGCCGGCATGACGCCGTCGTTGCTGACCCGCAGCCGGACGACGTCGCCGGTCGTGCAGGCCTCGACGGCGCAGCTCTGCGCGGTGCTGTGCCTGAGCATGTTAGTCACGGTCTCGCGCAGGACCGTCGCCAGCACGGTGTCGACCTCCTCGTCCAAGGGGCCGCAGTTGATCTCCACCCGGGCGGCAATGCCCGCCGTGGACAGCAGGGACAGCACCGAGGCCGCCTCCTTGGACAGCGACATGTTCCGGTACCCGCTGGCCACAAGCCGAACGTCCGCCAGGGCCTGCCTGGCCACGTCGGTCAGCTCGGCCAGCTCGGCCTTGGCCCGCACCGGGTTGCTGCCCACCAGCCGCCGGGTGAGCTCGGCCTTGAGGGTGATGGCGGACAGGCTGTAGCCGAGCAGGTCGTGCAGGTCCCGGGCGAACCGCATGCGCTCCTTGATCACGGCGAGCTGGGCCAGCTCGGTGCGGGTGGCCTTGAGGTACCTGATGATCAGGGTCAGCCGGGACAGGCCGAAAACCACCAGGCCGGTGTCCAGGCTGGCCACGGTCAGGTATGCGGTGCTGTACGGGTCCACGCCGAGGGCGAGGCATCCGATGAGGATGCTGAGGATGACGGCGGCGAACAGCGCCCAGGCCGCCCAGCCCGTGATGAGGAGCAGGATGGATCCGGCTAGCCAGCCCGCCATCCCACCCCATTGCGTGCCGAGTACCAGGAGCGGGAGGTAGGTCACCAGCGTCTGGCCCAGCAGCATGGCCAGCCGGCGCGGCATCGGCCAGTCCACCGCGGCTCGCGAGGAAATAAGGAGCTGGAGGCCGAACAGCACGCTGATGGACGAAAGGCTGACCGCGACCGCGCGCCCGTGTGATGGTCCCGGGGTTCCCAGCACGCTGATCACCTCGACCAGCATGAACCCGACCAGGACGGTCAGCAGGATCAGCTGGCCCAGCCGCAGGGTGGGCTGGAACTCGCCCGTGCCAGACAGCAGCCGGGGCAGCGCTGTCCTGCGCTCCCCGATATCGCCCGCGGCCTGATCGGCGGTGCTGTCCGACGTTTTCGACGCCAGACTCATCAACCAATCTGCCTGCGCCTTTCTCTCAGGCATGCGGTCCCCTGTGCTGTGCCAGCCGCGGACGCCCGAAGCCCGCAGCATGTTCAATTTCTTATGCACAGTATAGGAAATGCGACCAAGCTGCCACGCAACCAGGGTTAAGGGCTGGTTAACGAGTCTGGTCAGCGGCCGGGAGCGAGGTAATTACCGCATTGGCTCGTCAACATCATTAGCTTGACGGACTATATCCCGTCCCGTTCGTCACATATTGCTGCGGGGTGAAACGACCGCTGGCCTGCGCGAACATCTCGCCTCCGTCCAGGGCCGGGTCGCCGGACAAGATGGCCTGATGTAGCTGCTGGAGCCGTGGGCAGGGTTCGAGGCCGAGCTCAGCGCTCAGCACCGCCCGCAGCCGCCGGAACGCCTCCAGCGCCCGGCCGGCGTGCCCGGAACGGTACAGCGCCGTCATGAGCAGCGCGCAGAAGTTCTCGTTCATCAGGTTCTTCGCCGCGAGCAGCGTCAGCTCGCCCACCAGGTCAGCGTGGCGGCGCAGGGCCAAGTCGGCCTCGATGCGCCGCTCGAGCACGCCGAGCCTGGTCGCCTCGAGCGAGGCTGCCTCGAGCTCGAGCACCCGGCCCAGCGGGACGTCGACCAGCGCGGGCCCGCGCCACAGCGCCAGCGCGCGGCCGAGCAGGTCGGCTGCGGACCACGGATCCCCGGCCTCGGTGGCTTGGCGTCCCAGCCGGGCTAGCCGTCCGAACTCCGCTACGTCGGTCTGGCACGACGTGACCTCGAGCAAGTAGCCGGAATGCCGGGTGTTGAGCAGGTCCCGGGTCTGCCGCCCGTCCGCTCCGGCTTCAGCTAGCCGGTTCCTCAGGTGCACGACGTAGGTCTGCAGCGTGGTCGTGAAGCTGCGCGGCGGGGCGTCCCCCCACAGTTCCTCGGTCAGCGTGGACACGGTGACGACGTGCCCGGGGTTGAGCGCGAGCAGGGCCAGGATCTGGCGCTGCTTGGCCGCGCTCGGAGTCACCGCCTGCCGGCCGAGGGACGCCGCGAACGGACCGAGCACCTGAACGCTCATCAGCCCAGGATTGGCCTGCATGTCGTCTCCTTCTGCGGCGCCGGGGGGTTGGCGTTGAGTCGAGCATGCTCCGAGCGGCGGTCAAGGCTCCAGTGAGCGGATCACGACTATCGCCATGAATAATTCACCCCCCGGTCGTGAACAAAAGGCACCGGAATTACCCACTCGCGCCCGGCATGAATAATTCACGCCGGTTCGATGAACCACGCACTTTGAGATGCCGCCGAATGTACGCAAGCTTTTGCCAAGTCCCGTTTCACTTTGAGGGAGAACCCATGAAAGTCAGTGAGATTGTCCCGGCAGGCAGCCTCGACGCGGTCGGCTGCGACGAAGGGCCGGCCAGGCACCGGAACCTTGTGATCGAGAACCTTGCCGAGCTCGCGGCCGCGGGCGTGCCCGCCCTGTGCGGCGGCTGCTGGGCGGACTGTGCCGCCCCCGCGGTCAGCGGCCACGACAGGCGGCGGAGCGCGCTGTGGACCATGCAGACGGCGCGCTAGTCGGCTTCAAGCGCCATCTGCGGGTCGAGACGGTCCCGGCGGAGGCGGTCTACCTTATCTCCGAAGGCGGAGTGACCGTCCTGTCGGGACCGCACGCGGAGCGGCTCGCCGTGCTGCTCGACGGGACCCGCAGCCACGCTCAGCTGACCAGGGAACTTTCCCCTGACCTGGCGGCGGCCGAGGTCGGGACCATGCTGGAGCGGATGTCCGCGGCAGGCCTGCTCGACTTCCGCCCGCCGTCGGCCCACGGGGCGACGGGCCCCGACGACGCCGCCGCGGCCTTCTGGGCCCTGTCCGGGCTGCCGGCGGAGGAGTCAGCGGCCGCGCTGCGCGCCACCCAGGTCGAGATCGTGGCGCTGGGCGGCGCCGACGTGGCCGCCGCCGCTGCCGCCGCGTGCGCCGAGGCCGGGCTGGCCAGCAGTGCCCCTGGTGCTGCGTACACCGGGCAGCCCGTGGTCAGCCTGATCCTGTGCGAGGACTACCTCGATCCCCGGCTGCGCGCGGTCAACGCCGGGCACCTGGCCAGCGGCCGCCCCTGGCTGCTGGCCCGCCCGGCCGCCGCGCAGGCCTGGATCGGCCCGATGTTCCGGCCCGGGACCGGGCCGTGCTGGGCCTGCCTGGCCACCCGGCTGGAGGGGAACCGGGACGAGACGCACCTCCTGCGGCGGGTGCTGCGCAGCGAGGCGTTCCCGGCGGCGCCGCAGGCGTCATTGCCCGCGAGCCGGACGGCGGCGCTCCACCTGGCCGTCCTGGAGATCACCAAGTACCTGGCCGGGGCCAGGTACGACGGCCAGCAGGCCATCCAGATCCTGGACATGCTCAGCCTGCGCGGCCGGCACCACGCCGTGTACCTGCGCCCGCAGTGCCCCAGCTGCGGCAACCCGGGCCTGGTGGCCGCCCGGGCGGGCCGCCCGCCCGCCGTCGTCAGCCGGACCGCCGGAGCCCAGCGCACCATCCACGCCGGTCACGAGGAGAACCCGGGTGCCGAACGGGTCGCGAGCGGTGAGCGGCTTCTCCGTGACTACGGCCACCTCATCGACCCGGTCACCGGCATCGTCCCCGAGCTGCGGCGCGACGAGCAGTGCCCGCCGTTCCAGCACGCGTTCGTGTCGGGCCGGAACCGCGCCCTGGCGGCGAGCACCGTGGCCGGGCTCAAGGCGGGTTCGATGAACCCGAGCGGCGGGCGCGGCGTCACCGAGGCCGAGGCCCGGGCGAGTGCGCTCGGCGAGGCCGTCGAGCGATACTGCGGCACGCGCCAGGGCGACGAGCCCACGGTCCGCGGCAGCCTGCGCGAGCTCGGCCGCCAGGCCCTGCATCCCAACGACTGCCTGCTCTTCGACGAGCGCCAGTACTGGGACCGAGACAGGTGGAATGCGGGCTGCAGCCGGTTTCACCAGGTGCCCGCCCCGTTCGACGAGACGGCGGTCATCGACTGGACCCCAGTGTGGTCGCTGCGTACTGGTGAGCCGCGGCTGCTGCCCACGTCCATGCTGTACTACCACCCCAGGGCCGAACGCGAACCGGGTGGCCTCGGGGCCGACTCTAACGGCAACGCGGCCGGCGCCAGCCCGGAGGACGCCATCGTCCGCGGGTTCCTCGAGCTGGTGGAACGCGATGCCGTCGCGCTGTGGTGGTACAACCGCATCCGGCAGCCCGGGGTGTGCCTGCGCTCGTTCGAGGATCCCTGGATCGCCGGCCTGCCGGCCCACTACCAGCGGCTCGGCCGTGAGCTCTGGGCGCTCGACCTGACCACGGACCTCGGTGTGCCGGTCATGGCGGCCGTGTCGCGGCGGACCGGGGCCGGGACCGAGGACATCATGTACGGCTTCGGCGCGCATTTCGACCCGCGCATCGCGCTGCGCCGGGCGCTGACCGAGCTCGGCCAGCTGCTGCCCGCGTCGATGAGCCGGCCTGGTGGCGCCGGGTACGGCACGGACGACTCGCACCTGGTCTGGTGGTGGACCAACGCGACCGTGGCCGGCCAGCCCTACCTGCTCCCGCGGCCCGGGCCGCCGCGCACCGCCGCCGGCTGCGGCGATGCCGGGCCCGGCCGCCGTGACCTCGACGGCATCTGCGCGATCGCCGGGCGGGCCGGGCTCGACCTGCTGGTCCTGGACCAGACCAGGCCCGACGTGGAGATCCCGGTGGTCAAGGTGATCGCCCCGGGGATGCGCCACTTCTGGCCGCGGTTCGCCCCCGGCCGCCTGTTCGACGTCCCGGCCCAGCTGGGCCAGCCGACCCGACCCACCGCGTACGCCGACCTCAACCCCGTCCCGATCTACGTATGACCGCCATGATGGAGAGCGCGCTGATGAGATCAGAGCACGACCTGGCCGTGCCGCCGCTGAGGCGATCCGAATTGTGGTCCCTGCGCGAAGACGTGACCGTCGAGACGGCGCCGGGCGACGGTCCGCTGCGGCTGCACGGACGCTGGGGCAGCGTGGTCGTGGAGCGGCCGACCCGGATGGTGCGCGACGCGCTTGAACGGATGCGCCTGGGACCGGTGTCGCTGGAGAACGTCATCGGCGGGTCCTCTGACGAGCACGCCGCGGCGGCCTCCTGGGCCGAACTCCACCGCACCATCTCCCTGTTCCCGCAGCTGATCATCAGGTCGCTGAGCCTGGACACGGGGCAGCCGCTGCTTTCGGTGGTGCCGCTCACGGTGCGGGCCACGTTCGGTCCGGTGCCGCTCGACCCGGACGTCCCCATCCGGCTGTCGATCTTCGCCAGGTTGCGGACTGACGGGACCACGTACGTCCTGGAGTCGCCGCTGGCGGTGCACCGGGTCGTGCTGCACCGCGCCCAGGCGGTGATGCTGACGGCCGCGCTGGCCGGCCCGGTCACCCCGGCCGCACTCGCGGCCGGGGTGCCGGAGCTCGGGCCGTTGACCGCGTTCGCGGCGGAGTACCTGGCCGCGGCCGGGCTGGTCGTTCAGGCGGCCGGGGCGGTGCCGGCGTTCGCCGAGGATACCGATCCGGCCCTGGCCGGCTGGTCACCGGTCGACCTGGAGTTCCACACCTCGAGCACGCTCGGCCGGCATGACCGCGATGTCGGTATCACCTATCCGCTCGGGCTGACCAGGCCACCAGAGCCGGTGGTCAAGCCGCCGTCGGACAGGCAGTACGTCCAGTTGTACCGGCCTCGCTGGCAGGAACTGGACGAGAACGACCCGCCGCTCACCGCGGTGCTGGAGGGCCGCCGCTCGACCCGCCGCCACGGAGCCAACCCGATCACGGTGACCGAGCTCGGCGAACTGCTCTACCGCACAGCCCGCATCCGGGCGCTGTACTCGCTCGAGCCCGCAGACGAAGAGGTGCCAGCCGCGCCCGGCGGCGGGTACGAGCTCAGCGACCGCCCGTACCCGAGCGGCGGGCGGTGCTATGAGCTGGAACTCTACGCCACCGCGGGCGACTGCGCGGGCCTGGCTCCCGGCATCTACCACTACGACCCGCTCGGGCACCGGCTCGAGCAGGTCAGCACGAGCCGGGCGGCGGTCGACGAACTGCTCGGCTGTGCCCGGGTAGCGGCCGACATGGACTCCCCGCCGCAGGTGCTCATCTCCATGACCGCGCGCTTCGGGCGCCTGTCCTGGAAGTACGAGGGGGTGGCGTACCGCCTGGTGCTGAACCACGTCGGCGTGCTGATGCAGAACCTGTACCTGGTCTGCACCGCCATGCGGCTGGCCGCGTGCGCCCTGGGCACGGTGAGCATCACCACGGCGGCGCGCGCCTTCGGCGCCGACTGGCGGGTCGAGCCGTGCGTGGGGCAGTTCGTGGTCGGCCGGGAGCCGGCCACCCCGGACCACGACACCCGCCCGTGGCGGGCAGCCAACGACGCGGAGTGGGCCGACCTGGCCCGCGCCGCGCTCCGGGAGGCGTGGTGAGCGGCCGCGACCTGCCTGACAGCCTCCTCCGCGGTCACCCGGTCCACGCCGCTGGGCGCGCCGACGGCGACGACCTGCAAGCGGGCCGTGCTGGCTCTCGTTCCGCGGGCTGCCGGTTGCCCCGCAGTTCGGGCCTGGTTGCCTGGGGGTTGCCGCCGGCTCGCGCCGCGGCCTGCGGCCGGCGCCTTGGTGGGCCGTCTGGCGCCTGCGGCCGTCCCGGGCCTGGGCGCGTACCCGCAGGCCAGGCCGGCGGTCAGAGATCGTCTTCCGGCGCGCGGCCCGGCCGGGGCGGCCGGCATCAACCGCAAGTCAGGCGCGCGACAACGGCCATACAGGCCGGCCGGGCAAGTATGGCCATCACGGGCAGGAAACGTCCCCGGGGAAGGTGGTCGGGTGTTGCTAGCGCAGGTTACGGCGATGGATCGCCCCGCCGGGTCACGGCCCGCCGCGGCCGGCGGCGGAGCGGCAAGCGGCCATGGCCTTCGCCGGGCCGGGCGCGTCAACCGCCACCAAGGCACACGACATCCGCTGCCCAGGTGCGTCACGCAAGCATCACCATGCTGAGCAAGGTCTCGCCGGGAGGTGCGGTGTCTAACGACAAGACGATAACGGAGCAGGTGCCGATGATGACAGACGATATGGTCTCCCCGGCCGGCTTGCCCGGCGGCGAAGAGGCGTGGCCGGTGCCTCTCCTGCACCTGATGCAAAACCCGGACACATCCGAAGTCGTCGCGATCGAATCGATCCGGCCCGCGGACTCGCCCCGCCTTTCCGGCGAGAACGCCGAGCATACGTCCACCTTGGGCGAAAGTTTGTCCGATCTTCCCGCGATCCTGGTGAACCGGCGCACCATGCGGGTCGTGGACGGCATGCACCGGCTGAGCGCAGCCAGGCAGCAAGGCGCGAGCACGATCCGGGTCACGTTCGTGGACGTCGGCCAGGACGAGGCGTTCCTCCTGGCCGTCCGGGCGAACATGTCGCACGGCCTGCCGCTGTCGCTCGCCGATCGCGAGGCGGCCGCGCTGCGGATCCTGGCCTGGTTTCCTTCCTGGTCTGACCGGGCCATAGCCGACGTCGTCGGCTTGGCCCCGAGCACGATCGCCGCCACCCGCGGACGTTCGACTGACCATTCGACACAGTTGAACGCCCGGGTCGGGCGTGACGGCCGGATCCGCCCGATGAGCACGCTGGACGGGCGGCTGCGCGCCAGCGAAATACTGTCCGTCCGCCCGGATACACCGCTGCGCGAGGTGGCCGCCGAGGCGGGCATCTCACTGGGCACCGCGCACGACGTGCGTAACCGGATGCGCCGCGGCGACCATCCGGTACCGGAACGCCAGCGGACTGATGAGGACCGCGTGCCGTCGGGGTGCCGCCGTCGCGGTCTGCCGCACCGCAGGCGCCGGGAAGAACCGGTCCCGTGGTCCTCGATCCGGCCCAGGCTGATCAAGGATCCGGCCATCCGCTACGCGACCTCGGGCCAGGACCTGCTCCGGTGGCTGGACTCGCACGCGATCAGCGGCCAGTCGTGGCAGGGCCTGGTGGACGTCATACCGCCGCACTGGACCGATGCCATCGCGGGCGTGGCCTATTCGTGCGGTGATCAGTGGTACGAGCTCGCGCGGATGATCGAGCGGCGCGCCGAGGACATGAACGGTCCGTCGGAGCCCGAATTCCCGCGGCGCGCTGAAGACGGCGCCGCTTAGCGCGGCGCCGAAAGTCGAGGAGGTTGCGTTATGACGCGGGTGGCGATCCTGTTCCCCGGCCAGGGCTCACAGAAGGTGGGCATGGGCCTGGACTTCGCTGAGCGGTATCCGGAGCTGAAGGCACGCTGGTTCGACGCGGCGGACGATATCTTGCAGCTGCCGCTCTCACGGTTGTGTTTCGAAGGTCCCGAAGGGGACCTGATGCGCACCGAGAACACCCAGCCGGCCATTTTCGTGGTCAGCATGGCGATCTTGGACGTGCTGCGCTCCGCGGGCATCGAGCCGCAGGCGGTGGCCGGCCACAGCCTCGGCGAGTACTCCGCGCTGGTCTGCGCGGGCGCGTTGGAGTTCGCCGACGCGCTCCGGCTGGTCCGGCGCCGGGGCGAGCTGATGGCGGCGGTTAACCAGCGCACCCCGGGCGCGATGGCGGCCATCATCGGGCTGGCCCCGGAAAGGGTCGAGGAGCTGTGCGGTCAGGCTCGCGAGCTCAGCACCGAGGTCGTCGAGCCCGCGAACTACAACGAGCCCGGGCAGACGGTGATCTCTGGCGTGGCGGCTGCCGTTTCCCTGGCTTCGGACATGGCCGCTCAGGCCGGCGCCCGGGTCGTCCCGCTACGCGTCGGGGCCCCGTTCCACTGCAGCCTGATGTCCGTGCTGGAGGTCGAGTTCGGCGCGGCCCTTGACGCCGCGCCGTTCGCCGACCCGCGGCTGCCGGTCATCGCGAACATCACCGGAGACTACGTGCGGACCGCCGGGGAGGTCCGGGAGGCTCTGCGGCGGCAGGTCGCGGGCGCGGTCCGCTGGACGCAGACCATGCACCGGCTGGTCGCTGACGGCTACGACACGTTCGTTGAGGCCGGTCCCGGCCGGGCCCTGACCGGATTCTCCATAAAGATCGCCCCGGAGCTGCCCGTGCACAGCGCCGGTGAGGTACGGCGCGTGACGCGCCTGCTGGCCGCGGCGACGGCCGGCTGACCGCACCCGGCGCCCCGCGCCGGCGCCGCGCGCCGCCTATCCCGCGCCCTACGAGCGCCCCCCCGCTTGGCCAGACACTCGCCTGCCGGTCACCAGCGGCTTGCCGCGCTGGCCGCCCCGCGGCGTAAAAGCGTGCAACGGACAAAACCGCGCAAGCGACAAAACCCCGCCAGGGACACCCGTTAGGCGATGACACCGCCTCGGTGGGTGTGCGAGTCTCAATAAGGGTTCTGACGACAAAACCGCCGAAATGTGGCGGCGGAATGAGCGCGGATGACAAAGGAATGATCCTGTCGCCGTGCCGCATTACCTTTCGATAATCCAGGAGCGAAGCATGACGAACGAAAAGATCCGGGAAGCCGTACGCACGTCGGTTGCCGAGGCGCTCGGCGTCGAGGAAGACGAGGTGACACCGGATGCCACCCTGATGGAGGAGCTCGGCGCGGAATCCATCGACCTGCTCGACATCCTTTTCCGGATCGAGCGCTCGATCGGCGTGAAGATCCAGGCGGCCGATCTTTCTGAATACGTCCAGGGCGGCATTCCGGACGAGGAATTCGGGGACGAGAACGAGATCATTACCCCGAAGGGCCTGACGCAGCTCAAGAAGGTCATGCCGCAACTGGACGCTGAGGCGCTGGCCGGCCAGCTGCCGGCAGATCAGGTTATGAGCCATTTCACCGTCGAGAACCTGGTAACGCTGGTGGCCGAGCGCGCCAGCGCCACGGTTTAAAGGAAAGCGCGGAAGGCCAATGGAATTCGAGGGACGCGTCGCACTCGTGACCGGCGGATCGCGCGGCATCGGCCGCGCCACCGCACTGCTGCTCGCGCGTGCGGGCGCGATGGTCGCGGTGAACTACCGCAGCGACGAGCACGCAGCCCGGGATGTCGTGGCCGAGATCGAAGCCGGCGGCGGCAAGGCGGCGGCTATCCAGGGCGATGTCGCCGACTTCGGCCAGGCAGAAGCCGTCGTCGCCCAGGCGGTCGCTGACCTCGGCGGCCTGCACGTGCTGATCAACAACGCGGGCATCGCCAGGGACGCGCTGATCTTCAACATGGAGCCCGAGGACTGGCTCGATGTCATGAAGGTCAACTTCGGCGGCGTCTTCAACTGCACCAAGGCGGTGCTGCCGCACTTCGCATCCCAGCGAGAAGGCGTCATCGTCAACATGTCGTCGATGATGGGGGAGCGCGGCTGGACCGGTGAGTCCAATTACGCCGCCTCCAAGGGCGCGATCAACGCGTTCACCCGGTGCTGCGCCATCGAGGTTGCGCGCTTCGGCATCCGCGTCAACGCCGTGCTGCCGGGCTTCGCCCCGACGGACCTGGTGTCCGGCCTGCTCGAGAAGGACGGCGGCAAGACCATCAAGCGGCAGATACCGCTACGTGATTTCGCCTCGGTCGACGACGCCGCGCAGGCGGCGTTGTTCCTGGCTAGCCAGCGGTCCGGCTATATCACCGGGTCGCTGCTGCCGGTCGACGGCGGGGTGGGCGGCCAGCTCGGCCTGGGCCGGACGAACTGGTGAGCGCGGTGGACCTGGCCAGCCACGGGCCTGCTGCCCGCGTCGGCGTGGACCTGGTGGACGTGGCGCGCGTCAGCCGTCTGCTCGCCGAGCATCCGGGCGGCGCGGACGAGCTGTTCACCCCGGCGGAGATCGCGTACTGCCGGCGCAAGCGTCACCAGGAGGTGCACTTCGCGGGCCGGTTCGCGGCGAAGGAAGCGGTGCTCAAGGCCCTGGGCACCGGGCTGGGACAGCAGATGCGGTGGACCGACGTCGAGGTCGTCAACGGACCGCTCGGCAAGCCGAATGTCAGCCTGCACGGCGAGGTCGCCGCGCGCGCGGCACGGCGCGGACTGACCGGGATCGACGTCTCGCTGTCGCATTCGGCCGGCCTGGCGATAGCCGGCGCGGTGACCACATGGATCGGAGACGGGCCGTGCGATTCCATCTAGTCGACCGGATAGATGCCTACGAGCCGGGCAAGTCGGTGCGGGCGCGCAAGCTGACCTCGGTCACCGAGGAGCTGTGGATCGGGTCGGCTGACCGTCCGTTCATGCCGCCGCCACTGGTCCTCGAGTCGCTCTGCCAGGCCGGAAGCTGGCTGATCATAGCCACCACTAAAGGCCGCAAGCGCGCGGCGCTGCTGCAGATCGGCTCGGTCTCGTTCCTGGGTGACGTGCGGCCCGGCGATGTTCTCGAGCTTCAGGGTGAGGTGCATTCCATGACCGAGGAGATGGCCGTTCTTTCCGGCACCGTGTCAGTCAGCACGCGGTGCGTGCTGGCGGCGACCGACATCATGTGCGCGCTGATCGACGCCGATGAGCTCGAGGATGCAGCGGACACCGCCCGGATGCACGACCAGCTCATCAGGCAGGCCGCGTCATGAGCGCCCGGGTGGCGGTCACCGGGCTCGGCGCGGTGACGCCTGTCGGCAACGACGCCGCTACCACGTGGGAGGCGCTGATCGCCGGCCGCAGCGGAGTCGGCCCGATCACCACATTCGACGCCTCCACCTACCCGGTGCGCATCGGCGGCATGGTCCGCGACTTCGATGTCAGGCCCCATCTGGCCGACCCGCGGGCGAGCCGTCAGCTGAGCCGCGCGGCGAGCTTCGGCGTGGCCGCGGCTGACCAGGCGATGCGGCACGCTCGCGCGGAAGGCGCGTACCAGCCCGAGGAGTGCGGCATCTCGATAGGCGCCAGCGCTGGGCGCCCCGAGGAGCAGGAACTGGCCCAGATCATGGCCGCCTTCAAGCGTTCCGGCGGCCGTGACGTGATCCCGCAGGCCCCGACCAGCCTGATGCTGCGCCAGCAGAACGTCGGCTCGGAGGCGGTGGCCCGCCGCTGGCAGCTGCACGGGCCGATGATCGGCGTGTCCACCGCCTGCTCGGCGGCGACCCACGCGATCGGGGAGGCGTTCAGGAACATCCAGGAAGGCGACGCGAAGCTGATGGTCGCGGGCGGCTACGACGCGCTCACGACCTGGCTGGACGTGCTCGGGTTCACTTTGCTCGGGGCGCTGACCAGCGGCTACAACGACGACCCGGAGCGGGCCTCGCGGCCGTTCGCGGGCGACAGGAGCGGGTTCGTACTCGGCGAGGGCGCGGTCGCGCTCGTCCTCGAGGACCTCGAGACGGCCAGGGACCGCGGCGCGACCGTCCTGGCGGAGATCACCGGCTACGGTTCCAGCCTCAACGCCTACCGGATCACCGACGCGCCGCCCGACGGCAGCGGCCCGATCCACTCGATGCGACGTGCCCTGTCCGATGCCGGGAAGACGCCCGCCGACATCGACTGCATCGTCGCGCACGGCACGAGCACCCCCGGCAACGACATCTGCGAGACGACGGCCATCAAAGAGGTCTTCGGCGCCGACGCGTACCGCCTGGTGGTGACGTCGCCCAAGTCGATGACCGGCCATCTCACCGCGGCCTCCGGCGCCCTGAACGTGCTGGCGGCGGTGCGCATGATGCAGACCTCGATGGTGCCGCCCACCATCAACCTCGACACGCCGGACCCCAAGCTGGATCTGGACTACGTGCCGAACAAGGTCCGTCACATGGACGTGCGGGCGGTGGTGGCTAACGCGTTCGCCTTCGGCGGCACGAACGGCACGCTCGTGCTGAGCCGCGCCGAGGAGGAATCGTGATCACCCTAGCGCCGCTGGTCGCGCTGGACCGCGTGGTCCGCGTCGAGCCGGGCCGCCGGGCTACCGCCCTGCGTAACGTACCGAACACGCTGGCCATCTTCGACAGTCATTTTCCCCGGCGTCCTGTGCTGCCCGGTGTGCTGGTGCTGGGCAGCATGGCGGAGCTGGCCAAGGTCCTGCTCGCCGAGCGGGAGAGCGGGACCTGGTATCTCGCCCGGGCCGACCGGATCCGTTACCGGCACTTCATCGAGCCAGGTGATCAAATGGAAATCGAGGTCGAGGTCAAGGACCTCGGTGAGCAGCAGGCCACCTTCAGGGCCGCGGTCAGGATCGACGGCCGGCTCGTCACGAGCGCGGGCACGCTGGTCATGGCCAGGGCCGCGCACGCCGCACGGGCCACCGGTCAGGGCGGCCCCTCATGAGGCGCGTGGTCGTCACCGGGATCGGGGTGATCACCGCGCTCGGCACCGGTGCCGAGGCAACCTGGCAGGCCCTGCTCGAGGGGCGCAGCGCAATCGGGCCGATCCGCAACTTCGACGCCTCGTCGCTGCGGACCCGCATTGGTGCGGAGATCGCCGATTTCGACCCCAAGGACTACGTGGACAAGCGGACCGTTCGCAAGATGACCCGCAACGAGCAACTCGCCGTGGGCGGTGCGACGCTGGCGGTACGCGACGCCGGGCTCGAAGGCGAGCTCGACGGCGAACGCACCGCGCTGTTCACCGGCAGCAGCAAGGAGGTCTCCGACCTCACTAAGCTCGTCGACGCGATCGTCGCCTGCACCGGCGACGACGGCCGGTTCGACGTCCGGCGGGTGGGCGAGCAGACCTCGGTGTTCCAGCCGCTGTTCTACGTCGAGGGACTGCAGGGTGCCTCGCTGTTCTACATCTCATCGGCCTTCAAGCTGCTGGGCGCCAATACCTACTTCGCGGGCACTACCGAATCCGGGATGACCGCGATCGGACGGGCCTTCCGGGTGATCCGCCGCGGCGAGGCCGACTGCGCGATCGCGGGCGGATTCGACGACCCCGTGTGGTGGTGGCCGATGTCGTCTTTCGACTCGCTCGGCATCCTCACCGGGCGCAACGAGCTGGGGGCGGCGGCCTTCCGGCCGTACGACAGGGACGCGAGCGGTGCGGTTCTCGGCGAGGGCGCGTCGTTCGTGCTGCTCGAGGAGTACGAGACCGCCCGCAAGCGCGGCGCGCACATTTACGCCGAGATCGCCGGCTACGGCTGCGGGGCCGACGCTTACCGCCTGCTCACCCCGCACCCCGAGGGCCGCGGCCTGGTCACCGCGATGCGGCGCGCGCTGCAGGACGCGCGGTGCGAGCCGGCCGACGTCGGCTACGTGGCCACGCACGGCAGCGCTACCCCCCAGGGCGACCTCAGCGAGGCGCACGCGCTGCGTACCGTCTTCGGCACCGACGCACCGCCGCCGGCCAGCAGCGTCAAGCCCGCGACCGGGCACATGGTCGGCGGCGCGGGCACGCTCAACGTCGCGGTGGCCGCGATGGCCATCCACGATGGTGTCATCCCGCCGACGCTCAACCACGAGCAGCCGCGGCCAGGCTGCGAGTACGACTGGACCCCGGGTGCCGCCCGTGAGCTGCCGGTCCATCACGCCTTGGCCGTGGCCCGCGGCCTCGAGGGGCAAAATGCCGTGCTCGCCCTGCGATCGGTGTGAGGAAGGAGCATGACCATGCCGGGGACGCATTATCCACGAGTCGCCATCGCCGGGCTCGGCGCGATCACGGCCCAGGGGCCGACCATCGCCGACCTGTGGGAAGGGGCCAAGCT
>Ga0302325_10007639_pt1 | contig 23931 bp, 22 predicted proteins | sample Palsa_T0_2_FD_201948 | JGI IMG/M metagenome (GOLD analysis project Ga0302325, IMG submission 201948) | Peat permafrost microbial communities from Stordalen Mire near Abisko, Sweden - Palsa_T0_2 | ecosystem: Environmental > Terrestrial > Soil > Palsa > Peat permafrost | place: Sweden: Abisko... | reverse complement strand
CTTCTCAGAATAAGTTTGTCAAGTAGTTACTACACTTTATCAGGAAGGGCGTCGCCCCGGCAGACCGGGCCGCGAGAAAACCAGACACGGGGAACGCGAGGGAACCAGGCACGGCGGACGGGTCAGCCCAGAGGTGGCCGGCCTAGGCCGTGCGTGGTGGCGCAGCGGCGGTCTTGTCCGCGTGTCCGGCCGCCGGCCCGGCGGCCGGGTCCTTGGCCGGGCTCCGCTTGGCGGCCCTGGCCGTGCCCTTCTTGGCGGGCGTGCTGGAGCGTCCCAGCCCGGCCGCGAACATGGTGGTCACCTGGCGCGCGACGGTCGGCACGTCTACCGGCTTGTTCTCTAGCAGGTGCTCGAGGGCGATGGTCATGTGGATGCCGATCATGGCGTCGACGAACATGTCCAGCTCGAACGCCTTGAGCGGGTAACCCGTGATGTCCGGGATCACGAGGGCAAGCACGTTGCGCAGCCGCGGGAACAGGTGATCGGCGTAAAACTGATCGTTGCGGCCACGTCCGGACAGCAGCGCCGCGGCTACCAGGGGGGCGATCTCGACCATGCAAGCCAGCAGGAGCTCGTGCGAGCGCAGCAGCACATCGACCCGCTCGACGTCGCTGCGGGCCGCGAGTTCGCGGGTCTCATCCCGCAGGTGCGAGATCATCTCGTCAAGCGGCCGGTCAATGGCCAGCATGAAGATCTCGTCCTTGGAATGGAAGTGCCGGTAGAGGTAGGCCTCGGTAATCCCGGCGCGCTCGGCGATGTCGCGTGAACGCGCCCCGTTCACGCCCTGCTCGATGAATACCTCGCGAGCGTCGGCGATGATCTTGGCCCGCCGCTCGACGGCGCTGAGCCGCTTCCGTACCTGCGGTTGCTCAGCCGATTCAACTCGCGGTGACACAGAACCACCCTAACCGTTGCCGACGATGCCGCCCGGCGGCCGCCGCGCGCGCCGTAAGCGCGCATCCAACCGCCTTCGTTCTGTCCGTTATCTCGACAGAAGTAATTACTATCCATAGTATGTGACTATGGCCACGACCGGCGCTGACGCTGTTCCCGCACGAATTGACGCCGGAACCGAGCAACTCGAGGTAAGTGTACTCAGTGGCGTCGCGACGGTAGTACTAAACAATCCGCTCCGCCGTAACGCGCTCAGCCGCGCCATGGTGCAGGCCCTGCCGCGCGTGCTCGACCGCCTGGCCGCGGACCCGGCGGTGCGGGTCGTCGTCGTGCGCGGCGCGGGCGGGCGCGCGTTCGCCGCGGGCGTCGACATCACCGAATTCTCCGACCGGGCCGGACGGTCGGTAGTCGCCGCGTTCCAGGCCGACTACGCGGCCATGCTCGACCGGGTGCGGCACCACGACGGGGTTACGATCGCGATGATCGAAGGTGCCTGCGTCGGCGGTGGCGTCGAACTGGCCCTCGCCTGTGACCTGCGGTTCGCGGCCGAAGGCAGCACCTTCGCGATACCGGCCGCACGGCTCGGACTCGGCTACGTCGACGTCGAGCCGCTCGTGTCCGCGATCGGCGCGCCACGGGCGGCCGAGATGCTCTTCACCGGGCGGTCCTTCGACGTCGGCGAGCTTGCCGGGCCGGGACTGGTCAACCGGGTGGTTCCGGTGCCGGAACTGGCCGGTCTGGTCCTCCAGACCGCCGCCGCGATCGCGCGTAACGCACCGCTGGCCCTCGTGGCCTCGAAGCTGGCCCTGCGTACCTCGGCGGGTGGGCGGAGCGTCCGCGACGATCCGGACATCCAGGCCGCCGTCGCGGCGTGCTACGCCTCGGAGGATTTCACCGAGGGCCAGCGGGCCTTCCTGGAGAAGCGTGCACCGCGGTTCACCGGCCGCTGAGCCGTCACCCGGCCGCCGGGCGCTGGCTGGCGGCGGCCGGTCCGCCGCCGATGGTAGGCTGCGTTTTGTGTCCGAGTCGTCACTTGTCCGCCCGAAAGGCAGGCTCTCCGCAGCCGAGCGCCGCAAGAAGATCATCGCCGCGGCGGCCGAGGTATTTATCGAGCAGGGCTACAGCGGCGCGCGCACCAAGGAGATCGCCGAACGCGCTGGCGTGACCGAGGCTTTCCTCTACCGGCACCTGGCCTCGAAGGAAGAGATGTACGAGGCCGCGATCCTCGAGCCGCTGCGGGATGGCCTCGCCGCGCTGGCCTACGACATCCAGACGTACTATGACACGCTGACCGATCCGATCGAGTTCATGGACGCGGTTAACGAGCGGTGCCTGCGCTTTTATTCGGACATGGCGGCTATCCAGGCGATGGCGCTGTATTCGGAGCTGGGCAAGGGCCGGGACCTCTACCTGAACTCGCTCAAGCCGATCCTCGACCGCATCGGCGGGCTGATCGCCGACCGCATGGGCTGGGCTGAGCGCGGACTAGAGGCCGACCTGGTACGCCGGGCCATCCTCGGCGCCCAGTGGGCCATCGGGCTCGACTTCATGCTGCGGCACCGTAAGGTCGACCTGAACGAGACGGCCCGCCGGCTGACCGTGCTGTTCACCGGCGGGGTCCGCGAGAAATCCGCCTGATCCGCCGCGTCCCGGCGGTCAGCGAGCCGACAGCCCGCGGGCGGCCCGAAGCTCGTCGATGAGCCGGTACATCTCGCTGCGCTCGTTGCGGTCGGCGAGCCGCTGCTCGGTGCGCTCGCGGCCGCGCTCGATGTGTCCTTCGGCGCGGCTCCAGTGGTGCACGTACATGTCGCGCATGCCCATCTCCGAGCCGAGCGCGATGATCTCGACGTGGTCCGGGTCGACCAGGTGGTCGAGATGGTCTTGCTCGGTCTCCCAGACCTCGGTGAGGACCCGGGCCTGGGGATCACGCGGGTCGTGCAGCACCCGGTAGAGGACGTTGCCCGGGAGCGCGCGCATCTTATCCGCGAGCGGAAGGAGCCATTCGTCGAACGCGGTGCCATCGCCCTCGACGCGGAACTGGGACAGCGTGATGTACATGCTGCTCTCCTTGCTGAGTGAGGTGGGAGGTCAGTCGGTGCCGGCGAAGAGCGCCGCAGGCGCCCAGGCTCCTGCGGCGGCGCGCAGGTTGACCAGCCGGCTGGAACGGAACGCCTGGAAGCCGGCCACGCCGGTGACCGAGCCGCTGCCGGACCACTTGCGGGGGTCGCGGGGGGCGAGCAGGTTGGTGGTGTAGCCGTTGATCGTGACGCTGCCTGTGTCCAGCTGTGAGGCCACGCGGCGCGCCCGCTCCTCGTCGGCCGAGAACACGCTGCCGCCGAGGCCGTAGTCCGAGTCATTGGCGATCTCGATCGCGTCGTCGTCGCCGTCGTGCGGGATGACGGTGACGACAGGCCCGAAGACCTCCTCACGGGCGATCGACGTGTCGTTGGCCGAGACGAAGAGGGTCGGTTCGACGAACCAGCCGCGTGGCTGGCCGGCCGGGCGCCGGCCGCCGAACACCAGCTGGGCGCCATCGCGCTGGCCGGCCGCGATCCGGTCCAGGACCCGTTGCTGGTGGGGCCGTGACGCGAGCGGACCCATCGTCGTCGCGGGCTCGAACGGGCTCCCGATGACCATGGCCGACACCTTGCCCCGCAGCCGCTCCACCACCTCGCCGGCAGCCGCCCGCGGGACGAGCATCCGGCTCAGCGCGCTGCAGATCTGGCCGGAGTTGTAGTACACGCCCGAGGCGACGGCGTCGACGGCCGCGGGCAGGTCGGCGTCGGGCAGGACGATCGCGGCGGACTTGCCGCCGAGTTCGAGGATGACCCGCTTGAGGTTGCGGCCGCATAGCTCGGCCACCCGGCGGCCGACCGGCGTGCCGCCGGTAAAGACGACCAGGTCCACCCCGGGGTGGGTGACCAGGTACTCGCTGACCTCGGCTTCGGCCGGGAGGATGCTGTACGCGCCCTCCGGCAGGCCGGCCTCGTCCAGCGCGCGGGCCCAGGCCCTGACCGCGAACGGAGCCGACGGCGGCGGTTTGCTGATGACCGAGCATCCGGCCAGCAGCGCCTGCGCGGACTTCAACATCGTGGCGCTGAAGGGACTGTTCCAGGGCACGATGTCGAGTACCACGCCGGCCGGGGCGCGTTCGATCTGGAATTCCCACAGTCCGGTGCCGGTCTCGACGTCAGGCACGCTCGCGGCCAGGTCGCACATCCGGTCGATGACAGCGGTCACGACCTGGGCGAACATCGTCGTGACGCCGAGCGGTGCACCGATCTCGTACGCCGAGGTGACCGCGATCTCTGCGATCTGCGGCCGGACGATCGCGGCGGCTCGCCGGAGCAGCGCACCGCGCTCACGGACCGAGCGCCCGCGCCAGGTTCCGTCCCGGAACGTCCGGCGGCCAGCGGCCACGGCCGCGTCGGCGTCGGCCTCGACCGGCCGGACCGATCGCCCGTAGACCTCCTCGGTGGACGGGGCGGCCCACGTCGCTACCGGCCGGCCAGGCCCGGCGGACCACTGCCCGCCGATGTATAGGGAGTCTGTGTCGTACTCGAGCGGCATGGGGCCGAGTCCGTCCTTTCCTCGGTGGCAGGCGGAATTTCAGACCGGTCAGACCACGTGCTCCGCGTGCAGCTGCGCGATCTCCGGGTCGGCGTAGCCGAGTTCGGCCAGCACCTCGTCGGTGTCGGCACTGGCCAGCGGGGCGGGCGACTTGGCGGCGGCCGCGGAGCGGCTCATCTGGATCGGGCTTCGCAGCACGCCCACCGGTCCGCGGGAGGAGTGCTCGACGGTGGTCACCACGCCGAGGTGGCGCACCTGGTCCTCGGCGAAAGCCTCGGCGACCGAGTTCACCGGACCGCACGGTACGTCCGCGGCATCGAGCAGCTTCACCAGCTCGGCCCGCGGGTAGCGGCCGAACTCGGCCTCGAGCAGCTGGCGGAGCCGATCGCGGTGGGCCTGGCGCCCGGACACGCTGGCGAACACGGGGTCGTCCAGGGCGGAGGGCCGTCCCAGGGCGATACACAGCCGCTGCCAGAGCCGGTCGTTGGGCGCGGCCACGTTGAGGAAGCCATCGGCGGTCCGGAACGTACCCATCGGCGTAATCGTGGGATGGTGGTTCCCGGCCTGCCGGGGCTCGTGCCCGTCGACCGTCCAGCGGGCGGCCTGGAAGTCCATCATCGAGAGCAGCGCCTCGAGCAAGGAGACCCGCACCCACTGGCCCAGGCCGCTGCGCGTACGTTCGAGCAGGGCGAGCAGGACCCCGGTGGCGAGCAGCTGGCCCGCGGCCATATCGGCGATCGCGATCCCCACCCGCGTCGGCGGTGTGCCTGGCTCGCCGGTGAGGCTCATCAGGCCGCTCATGCCCTGGATGATCTGATCAACGGCGCCCCGGTCACCGAGCGGACCGTCCGGGCCGTACCCGGAGATGCTGCCGTAGACCAGCCGCGGATGCCGGGCGGCCAGGGTCTCGTAGTCGAGGCCGAGGCGCCTGGTGACCGGCGGCCGGAAGTTCTCGATCAGGACATCAGCGTCCTCGATCAGGCGCCGGACGATCGCCGTGCCGCGTGGGTCCTTCAGGTCCGCGGTGATCAGCCGCTTGTTGCCGTGCAGGTTGATGTAATCCGAGCTGTGGTGGTCCGCGGCGATGCCGAGGCCTTCGCCCGGCGGCTCCACCCGGATCACCGAGGCCCCCCACTCGGCCAGCAGGCGCACCGCGGCCGGGCCGGCCCGCGCCACGCTCAGGTCGACGATCTTGATGTCATCCAGAGCCGGCGCTGTCATCGGGACCGGCCGTCCCCTTCGTGGTCGAGCATCAGCGTGCTCCTCAGTCTCCGTCGGCGGCAATTAAGATGATATAACACTTACTAACTTAGTACCATAAGAAGGGCGTGACCGGATGGTGACTTCGGACCAGGATGTCTCAGCCGAATTCCTTGCCGCGGCGGCGGACTTCATCGCCGCGGCGGCCGGCCGCCGGGCCGCCGCACCGTCCCGGCCGGCCGCCGAACGCGTGGCGCTCTTCCCCGATCTGACGGCGGAGGAGGAGCAGGCAGAGCTCGAGGCGGCCAGGGCGTGGCGGCAGGAACGCTTCGACGCCGGGTTCGGCTGGCTCAGCGGGCCGGCCGAGTACGGCGGGGCCGGCCTGTCCGCGGGCCATGAGCGCGCTTACCTGAAGCTCGAGCGGGCCCGCACGTTCCCGCCGCAGCGCATCTACGACATCGGGATAGGCATGGTCGCGCCCGCGATCCTCGCCTTCGGCTCGGATGTCGCCAAGGCCCGCTACCTGCGCGCGCTGCAGCGCGGCGACATCATCGGCTGCCAGTTGTTCAGCGAGCCGGGCGCGGGCTCCGACCTCGCCTCGATCTCGACCCGGGCGGAGCGCCAGGGAGACGGCTGGCTCATCAACGGCCAGAAGGTCTGGAGTTCGGGGGCTCACCTGAGCGATGTGGGCCTGCTCGTGTGCCGGACCGGCGAGCCCGCCGCGCGGCACCGCAACCTGACCGCGTTCGCGCTGCCCATGCACGCGCCGGGCGTCACCGTTCGGCCGATTCGGCAGATGACCGGCGGAGCCTCGTTCAACGAGGTGTTCTTCGACGATGTCCGCATCCCCGACGAGCTTCGGCTTGGTGAGGTGAACGAGGGCTGGGACGTCGTGGTGGCGACCCTCATGAACGAGCGGGCGGCCGTCGGCGCGCCCGCCGCGGGCGGCAGCGGCATCCTGAGCACCGAGCGGATCGCCGGGCTGCTGCGGCGCTTCGGCCGCCTCGACGACGCCGTCGTGCGGGACGAGCTCATGCGACTGCACTGCTCCCTGGTCACGAGCCGGATCACCCGGCAGCGCAGCGAGGCACGGCGGCAGGCCGGCCAGCGTCCCGGTCCGGAGGCCTCGATCGGCAAGATCGCCCTGACGAATAACCTGGCCGCGCTGTGCCACCTCCTCTCGGTCGCCCTCGGTCCCCGCCTGATCGCCGACACCGGTGAGCCCGGCACCTACATGTGGGCGGAGTTCGTGCTGGGTCAGCCCGGCCTGCGCCTGGGCGGGGGCACCGACGAAATCCAGAAGAACATCGTGGCGGAGCGGGTACTCGGGCTGCCGCGCTGAGCCCAGGGTTCGTTGACAAGAAGTAAGTGCCCACTATACTTAACGACATGACGAGCTCGAATCTGCTGGGCCCCGACGTCACCGATGCCTGGGGTAGCGAGGTCGCCGAGGTGGACGTGCTCGGCCACCCGTGCCTCAGCTTTGTCAAGCGCCGCCGCCATCTGGCCGATCTGCTGATCGACGGACGGCGTTTCGGTGCCCGCGAGTACCTCGTCCAGGGTGAGCGCCGGATGTCCTTCGACCAGCACGAGGCCGCCGTGCGACGCGCCGCCGGACTGCTGCGTGGCAACGGGGTACGGCGCGGGGACCGGGTCATGCTCCTCGGGGCCAATAGCGCGGAATGGGTCGTCGGGTACTGGGCCATCTTGGCGGCTGACGCGATCGTCGTCCTGGGCAACGCCTGGTGGAGCCAGGTCGAGCTCGCCCACGCGCTCAGGAACGTGGCCCCCGGCCTCGTCCTGACCGACGCGGCCCGGGCCACGTCGCTGCCGGCTGGCCAGGCCCGCCTGGCCTTCACCGACCTCGCCGCGGCGCTCTCGGCGGACGGGCCCGTGCCCGCGGTCGAGCGGACCGCGGCCGACGAAGACGATCCGGCCGTCGTGCTGTTCACCTCGGGTACGACCGGGCTGCCGAAGGGCGCCGTGCTGTCCCACCGCGGCATCCTGGCCACGCTGCAGAGCCTCGCGCTGCTGACCCGGCGGCTCCCGAGACCCGGAGCCGAGCCACCGCCGCCCAGCCGGTCGCTGCTGAGCATCCCGCTGTTCCACGTCGGCGGGCTGCAGCAGATCATCACGCCGATGGTCGGCGGCGGAACCCTCGTCTTCACCGAGGGCCGCTTCGACCCCGGGCGGGTCGTGGGTCTGCTCGACCAGGAGCAGATAGCTGTCTGGTCGACCGTCCCGACCATGGTGAGCCGCGTTATGGACTGGATGCAGGAGACCGGGCACCCCGGCCTGTCCGCCGTCCGCACGGTCGGGCTCGGCGGCTCACCCGTGGGCATGCAACTGCGCCGGAAGGTGCCGCGCTGGTTCCCCAACGCCTCGGGCGGTGTCGCCGTCACCTACGGGCTGTCCGAGGGCGGCGGCGTGCTGGTCACCGCGGCGGGCCGGGAGCTGCTCAACCGGCCCGGCGCGGTCGGCAAGCCGCTGAAGGTCGTGGCCCTGCGGATCGACGACCCGGACGAGGAAGGGTGCGGCGAGATCCTGGTGCGCAGCCCCTCGGTGATGCTCGGCTACTGGCCCGACCCGGAGCAGCCCGACGACGCCGGCCCGATCACCGCGGACCGCTGGCTGCACACCGGGGACATCGGCCGGATCGACGAGGACGGTTACCTGTACGTCACCGACCGCAGCAAGGACATCGTGATCCGTGGCGGGGAGAATATCGCCACCCCGAACGTGGAGAACCGCCTGATGGAACACCCGGCGGTCCGCGAGGTAGCGGTGATCGGCCTGCCCCACGAGCACCTCGGCGAAGAGGTCGCGGCCGTGGTGGTGCTGGCCGAGGGCGTCCAGGCCGGCCCGGATGAGCTGGCCGCCTTCGCCGCCGAGCAGCTGGCCTACTTCGAGGTGCCGACCCAGTGGCAGATCCAGTACCAGGCCCTGCCGCAGAACGCGACCGGCAAGATCTTGAAGCGGCAGCTTCGAGACGCCTGGCTCGCCCGGCGGGCCGGACCCGCCAGCCCCTCGCCGGCCACCCGCGGGTGAACCGCCCCCGGGCGTTGCGGTGAAGGTTGCGCTCCTGCTCGGCTACACGAGCGACTTCAGGACCATCGCCGACGGCCTCGCCGACCTGGAACGGGCCGGACTTGACCAGGTATGGGTGCCCGAACCCTACGGGTTCGACGCGTTCAGCCAGCTCGGTTACCTGGCCGCGCGCACGCGGCGGGTCGAGATCGGCACGGCCATCGTGAACGTGTTCTCGCGCACGCCCGCGACGATCGCGATGAGCGCGGCCGGCTGCGACTATCTCAGCGACGGCCGGTTCAACCTTGGCCTCGGCGCGAGCGGGCCGCAGGTGGTGGAGGGCTTTCACGGGGTGCCGTTCCGCAGCCCGCTGCAGCGCACGCGGGAGTACATCGAGTCGTGCCGGACGATCTGGCGGCGCGAGCCGTACGCCTTCGACGGGCGCACGGTGCAGGCACCGCTGCGAGCGCCGGAGGGCTCGGGACTCGGGGTGCCGTTGAAGCTCGTCCAGCATCCCGTCCGACCCGATATCCCGATCTGGTGGGCCAGCCTGAAGGCCGGCAGCGTCGCCGCCACCGCCGAGGTCGCTGACGGCTGGCTGCCGACGATGTTCTGGCCCGAGCGGGCCGGCGAGATCTGGGGCGTACCGCTGGCCGCCGGGCGCGAGCGCCGTAGCCCGCGGCTAGGGCCGCTGCAGATCGCGGCCGGGGGGCAGCTGTGCGTGGGCGAGGAGTTTGTCGGCACCCGCCGCGCCGACGCGCTCGAGCCGGCCCGGGCGCATACCGCTCTCTACGTCGGCGGCATGGGCTCCCGGGGCAAGAACTTCTACCACGACCTGTTCTGCTCCTATGGCTTCGAGTCCGTCGCCCGGCAGGTGCAGGATCGCTTTCTCGGCGGTGACCGGCGCGGCGCCGCCGGGCTCGTCCCCGACGCCTGGCTGTCGGCCACGAACCTCGTCGGGCCGCCCGGGCAGGTGCGAGAGCGGGTGGCGGCCTACCGCGCGGCCGGGGTGACGTCGCTGCTGGTCACTCTCGGCGCTGCGGACCGGATCGGCCGGCTCACGCAGATCGAGCGGCTGCGCGCGATCGTCGACGGGTGAGGCGGGCGTTCACCGGGCGGGCCAGGCCCCGGTGAACGAGGCGGGGCGCCGTTGCCGGAAGGCGTCTCGCGCCTCGGCGGCGTCGGCGGAGCCGAGGTTGTCCACCTGGGCCATGGCCTCGTGATTGACCGCCTCTTCGAGCGTCGATTGCAGCCCCTCGTTGAGCAGCCGCTTGGTGAGCAACTGGGCCAGGGGAGCGCCCTGGCTCAGCCGTGAGATCAGCTCGGTCACCGCCTCGTCGAGGCCCTCGGCCGGCGAGAGGCGGTTGACCAGCCCGATCCGGGCCGCTTCTGATGCGTCGATGATGTCGCCGGTGAGGCAGAGTTCCTTGGCCCGGTGCAGGCCGACCAGCCGGGGCAAGATCCACGATCCGCCGCAGTCGATCGACAGACCGCGCCGCACGAAGATCTCGGCGAACCGGCTGCGATCGCTGGCCACGACCAGGTCGCAGGCCAGAGCCAGGTTCAGCCCGGCGCCCACGGCGGCGCCGTCGACCCGGGCCACCGTGATCTTCGGCAGCCGGTGCAGGGCCAGCACCACGTTGTTGATCTCGTCCATCTGGATCAGCGGATGCACGGCCGGGGCGGGGCTGGCCAGGTCGGCGCCCGAACAGAAGTCGCCCCCGGCACCGGTCAGCACGACGATGCGGATCCCGGGGTCGAGCGCGAGTTCGCGGAAGATCGCCAGCAGCCGCTGCCACATCGGCCAGCTCACCGCGTTCTTGCGCTCCGGCCGGTTCAAGGTGATGGTGACGACGGCGGGATCGGTGTCCCGCACCGCCACCAGGACGCCGTCGTCGGCCGTGAGGTCCATCTTCTCGCTCCTGACAATCTCTGTGGTAAGTGCTATACAAACTACATACAGCAAAACCTGGCGGCGCGGAAGGCGTCAGCACTCATTCGCGGGAGGAAGCGTGAAGTTGTTCGTCGTGGCCCGGCCGACCGGCGTGGACCGGGCCCCGTACGCCGAAGCCGAGACGCGCGGCGTGCGGGCGCTCCGCGAGGCAGGGATCATCGAGCAGCTCTATGTCCGGCTGGACGGCTCCGTCTCCTATACGGTCGTCGAGGCCGAATCCGAGGAGGCGGCCCGGGCTGCCTTCGAGCAGCTGCCCTTCATCAGGCACGGCGTGCTCGAGATCGAGTTGTTCCCGGTCCGGGTGGCGTGACGGTCAGGGTGGCGCGACGGTCAGGGTGGCGCGACGGTCAGGTACTCCGCACGATCGCCTCGAGGTCCAGGCCGTGCCCGAACAGGGGCGTGCACGCGTGCACCTCGTAGACCCCGCTGATCAGCGGAGCCAGCCGTTCGCGCGGCCCGGCTCCGTTGACGCGATGCGCCTCGAGGGCCTCGGCCGACGCCCACATCTCGTACAGCCAGATGACCGAAGGGGTGGCGCGATCGACCTGAACGGTCTGCACCAGGGTGCCGGGCTCGCCCGCGTCTAGGGCGACGATCTCGCGCAAGATGCCGAGCACCGCGGCGGTGTTGACGGGCTCGGTGACGACCTTGGTGATAGTGACGAACGGGTCCGGATGCTGAGCCACGGTGATCCCTTCCGCCGGCTCCGTAACTATGGTAAGTATTCACTATAAATCAGGCAGCCGCGCGACGACGTTGATCGGAGGATCCGGGTGACAGGGCGCAGGCGTAGCTCGCCGCACGACCCGCAGGCCGGCCTCGGTTACTGGCGACGGTTTGACTCCGTCGCGGAGGCCGAGCGGCTGGCCCGCCGCCGCCTTCCCGGCGCGATGTTCGACCGGCTCAACCGCGGCGTCGACGACAGCACGACCTTCATCGCGAACCGTCGTGCCTTCGGCGAGGTCAGCTTCCGCCCGCGCGCGGCGGCTGTCGTACCCGCACGCAGCACGCGCACCACCGTCCTCGGGGCCGAGGTCAGCACGCCCGTGCTGCTCGCGCCGGTCGGCGCGCTGCGGCTTCAGCATCCGGCTGGCGTACGGGCCGCCGTCGCCGCCGCGGCCCGGTTTGGCACCGCGTGCGCGATCAGCCCGGCGGCCGGCCACTCCCTCGAGGAGATTCCGGTCCCGCCTGGATCGGTGCTCTGGTACCAGATCACCACCGCCCTCGGCGGGCGCGAGGTCGCCGAGCGCCAGCTCGACGAGGCCCGCGCGCGCGGCTACCAGGCGGTGGTCGTCACCGTCGACTCGGGGCTGCGGCCCAAGGCCGCGCCGCTGCGGCTGGACGCGCGCACGGCCGTCGACCTGGCGCCTGACCTGATCCGGCATCCGCGGTGGACCTGGAGATTCGTGCGTGACGGCATGCGCCTGTCCGTCGCCAGCACGGCGCTCGGGGTCGGCCAGGCCCCTGGTGCCCGGCCCATCGGATGGGATGACCTCGACTGGGTCGTCCGCCGGTGGGACGGCCCGGTGGTGGTGAAGGGCGTGCTGACCGGGCCGGACGCGAAGGAGGCGGTCGCGCGGGGCGCCGCGGCCGTGGTGGTCTCGAACCACGGCGGGCTCACCCTGGACGGCATCGGCGCGACCCTGCCCGCGCTGCCGGAGGTCCTGGGGGCGGTGGCCGGGCAGGCGGAGGTGCTGCTCGACGGCGGTATCCGGACCGGAATGGATGTGGCCAAGGCCTTGGCCCTGGGGGCGCGCGCGGTGCTGGTCGGCCGCGCGTACGTGATGGGCCTGGCCGTCGGCGGAGCCGCGGGCGTGCACCGCATCCTCGAGGTGCTCGACGCAGATCTCAACCGGACCCTCGGCTTTCTCGGCTGCGCCGGGGTCGGCGATCTCGGGCCCGGGCACGTCACCGCGCCGGCCGCCTGGTTCGACAGAAAAGTTGTATAGTACTCACTTGTAATTGGCTTGAGAACTCGTTATCTTCGTGACACGGTCGCTCACCTGCCGCGCGAGCGACGGGCACCGCGGTAGCTGACCGGCGCCGCCGGCTCCAGCACATGCTGATTCTTCGACCGCTGTTCGAGACCAGGAGACAGGCCATGAGACCAATCCGATGGGCAGCCGCCCTCCTCCTCCTTGCCGTGCTGGCGCTGAGCGCATGCAGCAGCAGCGCGACGTCCGGTGGCAGCACCGCCACAGGGACGTCGGCGGACAAGGCCACCGGTTCGCCTTACAAGCTCGGCGTTATCTGCTCGTGCTCCGGTTCCAACGCCGCCAGCATCACGACGATGACCAACATCGTCTCCGCCTGGTCCTCCTCGGTGAACGCGGCCGGGGGCATCGCCAACCACCCCATCCAGCTGTTCACGGCCGACGACTCGCAGAACCCCGGTACCGCGCTCTCGGCCGTCACCAAGATGGTCGAGCAGGACCACGTCATCGCGATCGTCGACCTCAGCAACGTCGACAGTTCCTTCGGCAGCTACGTAGCGAGCGCGCACGTTCCCGTCGTCGGCGGCAACCTCGACAGCGACCTGTTCGCCAGCAACCCGGACTTCTTCACCGCGGGCGGTACCACGGACGGCATCCCGGAAGGTATCGTCGCCGCGGCCAAGACGGCCAAGGTCGACAAGCTCGGCGTGCTGTACTGCTCCGGGGTGCCGATCTGCGCTGAGCTGCCCCCGGCGCTGAAAGAGCTCGGCGCCCCGGCCGGCGTCAGCGTCTCGTACTCCGGGGCCATCCCGAACGCCGCGCCGAACTACACCGCGCCGTGCCTGGCCGCCCAGCAGTCCGGGGCCAACGGCCTGTTCATCGCGAGCGGGCCGCCGCAGACCCTGGCGGTGGCCCAGAGCTGCACCGCCCAAGGGTACAAGCCGACCTACATCGCGGCCGAGTCCTCCCTGGCCAACTCGTCGCTGAGCAACCCGGCCATCGACGGGGCCGTCGGCGAGATCACCAACCTGCCGGCCAGCGACACGAGCAATCCCCAGATCAAAGCCATGGACCAGGCGCTCAACACGTTCAAGCCCGGCCTGCTCACCAGCGCCGAGTTCAACCCTGGCTCCTCGATGGTGTGGGCGGCCGGCCAGCTCTTCGAGGCCGCCGCGCAGGCGGCCCATCTCGGTGACAACCCCACCCCGGCCCAGGTGCTCGACGGCCTGTACGACCTCAAGAGCGAGACGCTCGGGGGCCTGACCGCGCCCCTGACGTTCACCAAGGGCAAGCCCACCAGCCTGAAGTGCTGGTTCTACTACCAGGTCAAGGACGGCAAGTTCACCAACCCGTTCGGGGTAAGCCCGGCCTGCGCATCGTCCTGAGCGGCGCCGAAGGATCAGCAGAGAAGGATCAGCAGAGGAGACCAAGATGGGTCGGCTTGAGGACAAGGTTGCGTTTATCACCGGCGCGGCGCGCGGTCAGGGCCGCAGCCACGCGCTGCGGCTGGCCGGTGAAGGCGCGGACATCATCGCGATGGATCTGTGCGCGCAGATCGGCACCGTGAACTACCCCCTCGGCACGCGAGCCGAGCTCGACGAGACCGTGGACCAGGTCGAGAGCCTGGGCCGCAAGATCGTCGCGACGGTCGGCGACGTGCGAATCCGCGCCGACGTGGCCGCCGCGCTGACGGCCGGGCGCCAGACTCTCGGCCGCCTCGATATCGTGGTCGCGAACGCGGGCATCTTCCCCGGCCAGGGCGGACCGATGTGCGACGCGTTCGTAGACGCGACCGATGTCGACCTCATCGGCGTGCTCAACACGGTGGCGGTGAGCCTGCCGCATCTCTCGGCGGGCGCCTCGATCATCGTCACCGGCTCGACTGCGGGCATGATCGAAGGGGCCACAGAAAGCCTCGGCCCCGGCGGGTCGGGCTACGCCTGGGCCAAGCAGACTATCGCTCGTTACGTCGAGGTCCTCGGGTTGCAGCTCGCGCCTCAGCTGGTCCGGATCAACGCGATCCACCCGACGAACTGCAACACCCTGCTGCTGCACAACGCGGACGTGTACCGGGCGTTCCGTCCGGACCTCGAGAACCCCACCCGTGCGGACGCGATGGCGGCTTTCCCCGCCATGCACGCCATGCCGATCCCGTACGTCGAGCCGCAGGACGTCTCCAACCTGGTGGCGTTCCTGGCCAGCGACGAGTCGCGGTACATGACCGGCACGAACATCCGGGTCGACGGCGGCGCGATGCTCAAGCCCGCGCCGGTCTGACCGCTCGTCACCCCAGCAACCGAAGGAGCCCACGGTGCCCGTCGAGCACGTTACGGTCGTGCCATCCGCCACGCCGCGGGGCGGCGTCGTCGTTCTCCAGGAGGCCTTCGGCGTCACGCCGTACCTGCTCGGCGTGGCCGGGCGGCTGGCCACGGCCGGGTGGTCGGCCGCGGTACCCCATCTCTACCATCGCAGCGGCTCGCCGACGTTCGCCTACGACGTCGACCACGGCGACGGGGTCGACGGCCGTGAGCCGGCCGCGGAAGCCGCCGCCGCGGAGGCCATCGGGCCTCATGCCGTCCAGCTCACCGAGGCCGGCGTGATGGCCGACGTCGACGACGCGATCGCCGAGCTCGGTGAGCTCGGCATCCCACCTCAGCACGTGGGCGTGCTCGGCTTCTGCTTCGGCGGGTCGGTCGCGCTCTACGCGTCGGGCGCACGCCAGCTCGGCGCGGCGGTGGCCTTTTATGGTGCTGGGATCGCGACCCCGCACTTCTCGGTGCCCGCGTTCGCCGACGTGGCGACGGTGCGCACCACACCGCTGCTCGGCTGCTACGGGGCGCTGGACCGCTGGATTCCGGCCGCGGACCTCGACATCCTTGAACGCGAGATCGCCCGCTCGCCCGTCCCCGGGCAGGTGAACCGTTACGCCGGGGCCGGACACGGCTTCCACTGCGACCTGCGCAGCACCTACCACGAGGGCTCGGCCCGTACGGCATGGGCGCAGACCCTCGCCTGGCTGGATCGTTACGCCGCCCGCTGAGCCGGCACCCAGCGAACAGGACCGGGCCCGGGCGAACGCTACCGGGCCCGGGCGAACAGGACCGGCCCGGGCGAACAGGACCGGGCCCGGGCGAACACAACCGGGCCCGGTTCTTCAGCTGTCCCGGGGCAGGCCGAGCAGCCGCTCGCCGACGATATTGCGCTGGATTTCCGCGGTGCCGCCCCAGATCGTGCTGCCCCGGCTGCGCAGCAGCGCCAGCGTCCAGTCATCGGGCTCGTAGCTGCCCGGCGGTTGGTCGGGGAGCAAGGTGGCCTGCGGGCCGCGTAGGTTGGCGACTCGGTCGAGGAACCGCTGCGAGTATTCCGACCAGAACATCTTGCCGATCGACGCGCGGGCTCCCGGCTCCCGGCCCGCGACCGCGTCGCTGAACGCAGCCAGGCCCTGGTAGCGCATGATCTCGACGTGGGTGAAGGCCCAGGCGAGCTCCTGGCGCACCAGGGCATCTTGGGCCAGGCCCCGGTCGCGGGCGATCGCGACGGCGGCCCAGAACTGCCGGGCGAACGGGATGTGCTGCGTTGAGCTGCTGCCGGCCCGCTCGCTGCCGAGCGTGGTCATCGTGACCCGCCAGCCGTTGTTCAGCCCGCCGATGACGTTCTCCAGCGGCGCACGCGCGGCGTCGAGGAAGGTAGCGGTGAAGTCGGCGTCGCCGTCCATCTGCCGGATCGGACGTAGCTCGATGCCGTTGCTGGCGCCGTCCGCGGTGTGCATGGGGACGAGCACGTAGGAGATGCCGCGGTGCCGCGGCGCCTGCGGGTCGGTCCGGCACAGGCAGAACAGCATGTTCGCCCGCTCCGCGCCCGAGGTCCACACCTTCTGCCCGCTGATCACCAGCTCGTTGCCGTCGACCCGGCCGGCCGTCTTCAGGGAGGCCAGGTCCGAACCCGAGTCGGGCTCGGAGAACCCCTGGCAGTAACGGTCGGTCCCGGCCGCGATGCGCGGCAGGAAATAGGCCTTCTGCTCCGGCGTCCCCCACGCCAAGATGGCGGGGGCGACCAGCCATTCGCCGACGCCGCGAGTCATCCGGGGCGCGCCGGCGCGGGCGAACTCCTCGTCGAGGATGGCTGACTCGAGGCGGGTCAGTCCGCGGCCGCCGTACTCGGCGGGCCACGTGACGCACATGTAGCCCGCCCGGTAAACGTCCTCGGCCCACTGGGCCAGGTGGCACGCCTGCTCGGGGGTCTTGGGGGTGGCGTCGTCAATGTCCACGCCGTTCAGCTCGGCCGGGGCGTGCCCGCGGAGCCACTCGCGCACCTCCGCACGGTAGGCCAGCGCGGCCGGGCCGAGGTCTGTCTCCAGAGTCACGCTTCTCGCTCCTTCTCCGCAGGGCCCTGCTGGGCGATGAACAACGATAGTAACTACTATCTATATGGATTGGCCACTCGCCCTCGATCGAGCATTGCCTGCTGGGCAGTAGTACTCAGGTGGCCGGCGAGTTAGTCATACTTTCTGCTCAGGCTACTAGCGTAGTAAGTACTGTACTTGTATCGTGTACTCATGACTACCTCTGCCGGGCAGATCCCGATGGTCAGCTACCTCGTATTGGACGGCGACGGGGCTCCGCACCTGCTCGCCCAGCGATGCACCAGTTGCCGCGCCACCTTCTTCGATCGCCGTAACGCCTGCGCCAGCTGCGGCGCCGTTGAGTTCGAGACCGTTCCACTGCAGAACTCGGGCCTGCTGCGGAGCTACACCATCGTGCACCGGGCCGCCCCGCACGTCCCGGCACCCTACGTCTCGGCCGTGGTCGAGCTCGACGGCGGCGGCGTGATCAAGGCGAACCTCGTCGGCCTCGATCCGGATTCCAAGGCCATCCACCTCGGCGGGCGCGTTCACCTGACGACGTTCGTGGCCGGAACCGACGACGACGGAACCGAGGCCGTGGCCTTCGGCTACGCCCAAGACCAACAGGATTCGTGATGAGCAACCAACCGACCTGGATCATCGGCGCGGCCATGACGCCGTTCGGCAGGCACAAGGACCGCGACCTGATCGACCTGGGGGCCGGAGCGGCCCTCGACGCGCTCGCCGACGCCGACATGGCGATTCAGGACATCGGCGTGTTCGCGGTCGGGAACGCCTATGAGTCCAACGCTATGGTGGCCCAGCGCATCCAGAAACAGATCGGCCAGACCGGTATCGAGACCTACAACGTCTTCAACGCGTGCGCGACCGGCGCGACCGCGGTACGGCTCGCGCACCTCGCCATCCAGGCCGGCGAGGCCGACGTGGCGCTGGTGGTCGGCGTGGAGAAGATGGGCAAGATGGGCATGCTCGGCGCGGCCGGCAAGGCTCGCTCCGATCGCCGGGTCTTCACGCCCAGCGGCCGCTTCGGCGCGGTCATGGGGACCGAGGGCATCCTCGGCACCGGGCTGATGCCGGGTGTATTCGCCCAGGCCGGAATGGACTACGCGCGCGAGCACGACGTGACGTTCCGGCAGTTCGCCAAGGTGGCGGAGAAGAACCACTTCAACTCCTCGCTCAACCCGCTCGCGCAGTACCGCACGGTGTACGACCTCGACGCCATCATGAACGCCGAGATGATCGCCTATCCCAACAGCGTGCTCATGTGCTGCCCGACCGGTGACGGCGCGGCCGCGCTCGTCCTGGTGTCGGACGAGAAGCGGCGCTCGCTCAGTGCCGCGGTCCGCCGCCGCAGCGTGAAGATCAGCGCCTCGGTGCTCACCACCGACCCGTACACACCCAGCGGGCACGCGCAGCCGGACATCAACACCCTTACCCGGCGCGCCGCGGACAAGGCCTATGAGCTGGCCGGCGTCGGTCCGGCCGAGCTCGACCTGGTCGAGTTGCACGACTGTTTCGCCACCGCCGAACTGGTCCACTACGACAACCTGCGGTTGTGCGAGCCCGGAGGGGCCGGTGCCTTCATCGACTCCGGGGCGCCGCGCCGCGACGGGCGGATCCCGGTGAACGTATCCGGCGGCCTCATCTCGAAGGGGCACCCGATCGGCGCGACCGGGGTCGCCGGACTCTATGAAGTGGCTACGCACCTGCGGGGCGAGGCCGGCGACCGGCAGGTTGACGGGGCCCGGGTGGGCCTGGCCCACGTCATCGGGCTCGGCTCGGCCTGCGGCGTGCACGTCCTGGAAAAGGCCGCGGCCTGAGGCGCGCCCTCCCGCCAGGCGCCTAGTTGGTATCGCTGAGCAAGAACGGAGACACGAAGATGGGGCTTCTGGATGGCCGGGTGGCCGTGGTCACCGGCGCGGGCCGGGGAATCGGGCGTGAGGAGGCGCTGTCGCTGGCCGCCGAGGGCGCCCGGGTGATCGTGAACGACATGGGCGGCGACTGGAACGGTGCGGGCAGCGACGAGCGCCCCGCCGCCGAGGTGTGCGAGGAGATCAGGGCACAGGGCGGCCAGGCCGCGCCGAACTTCGCGAACGTCGCCACCGAGGCCGGTGCGCAGAGCCTGCTCGACCAGGCGGTGAGCGCGTTCGGCGACATCGACATCCTGGTGAACAACGCCGGCATCCTCCGCGACAGCATGGTGTTCAGCTCGGACCCGGCCGACTGGGGCTCGGTGCTCGACGTGCACGTCCGCGGCCACTACCTGCCGACCCGGGCCGTCACGGCCTACTGGCGCGAGCAGAGCAAGGCCGGGTCGACCTCGCATCGCGCGATCGTCAACACCACCAGCGAGTCAGGCTTGTTCGGCAACGTCGGGCAGTCGAACTACGCCGCGGCCAAGCTCGGCATCGTCGGGCTGACGCTCGCCGTAGCCAAGGAGACCTCGAAGTACGGTGTCACGGTCAACGCAGTGGCGCCCCGCGCGCGTACCCGCCTGACCACGACCACGTTCGAGAACTCAGGCCGGGCCGGCGAGTTCGAGAACGTCGAGGACTCCTTCGACGCGATGGATCCGGCCAACATCGCGCCGTTCGTGACCTTTCTCGGCACCGACGCGGCCCGTGAGATCACCGGCCAGACGTTCATCGTCTACGGCGGCATCGTCGCGCACGTGCGCATGCCGCACCTCAGCGACCTGATCGTCAAGGACGGCCGGTGGACCGTGGCCGAACTCGCCGAGCAGCACAGTGCGCTGTTCAAGGAGGTCCCGTCCGGTGCCTACGAGGGCCCGCGCGGGTACGCGCGGCTGCCGAAGCAATAGCTCGGTGGCCTTCAGCTAAGGGGCGCGAGGTTCATGGTTTCCACGTTCTTGCCGTTCATCGTCATAGGCATCACGACGGGCGCGGCGTACGGCCTAGCGGCGACCGGTCTCGTGCTGACCTACAAGACGGCTGGCATCTTCAACTTTGCCTACGGGGCATTCGCGGCCCTGTCGATCTTCGTGTTCTTCTTCCTGCACGACGAGCACGGGTGGCCGTGGCCGCTGGCCGCGCTCATCTGTGTCGGTGTCCTGGCCCCGATCGAGGGCTTGGCGATGGAGCGGCTCGCGCGTGCGCTGGACCGCGTCGGGACCGAGATACGGGTGGTGGCCACCGTCGGCATCCTGCTCTTCGTCCTAGGCGTCGGCACGCTCTGGTACGGGCAGAATCAGTCGATCATCCCCTCGTTCCTGCCCACGACGTCGATCCACATCGTGGGCGTGAACGTCAGCTACGACCAGATCATCGTCACCGTGCTCGCGGTCGCGCTGGCGGCCGCGCTCTACCTGTTCTTCCGCTACGTGCGAGCCGGCATCGCCATGCGAGCGGTGGTCGACAATCCGGCCCTGCTCTCGCTCACCGGGGAGAGCCCGGTGCGGGTACGGCGGTGGGCCTGGCTCATCGGCTCGGTGTTCGCCTCCCTCGCCGGGCTCATGCTCGCCCCTGCGCTCAGCCTGGACGCGCTCATCATCACGCTGCTGGTCGTGCAGGCCTTCGGCGCCGCGGCCATCGGATACTTCTCGAACCTCCCGCTGACCTTTATCGGCGGGCTGGTCATCGGCATCGCCGGCGCCCTCGCGACCAAGTACGTGGTCCAGGTGCCGTGGCTGGCGGGGCTGCCGGCTTCGCTGCCGTTCGCGATCTTGTTCATCGTCCTCATCGTCACGCCCCGGCGGCTGCTGCTTGACCGGCGGGTCACCTTCACCCAGGTCGTCCGGCCGCCTTACTATGCGCCGCCGCTGGTGCGGGGCGGGTTCGGGGCCGTGGTGGTCATCATCCTGCTGCTCATCCCGGCTTTCGCCAGCGCCTACATCGGCGTCTGGTCGGCCTTCCTGATCGAGGTGCTGCTGCTGCTTTCGCTGGGTCTGCTGGTGCGGACGTCGGGTCAGCTTTCGCTGTGCCAGTTCGCTTTCGCGGCGATCGGCGCGGCGACGTTCAGCCACCTGGCCGATATGCATGTGCCCTGGCTGGTCGCCCTGCTCGCCGCGATCGTCATCGCCGTCCTGATCGGCGCGTTGCTCGCGGTGCCCGCCATCCGCCTGTCGGGCGTGTTCCTCGCCTTGGCCACGTTCGGCTTCGGGATCTTCGTAGAGCAGATGTTCTACAACCAGTCCTTCATGTTCGGGTCGGCGACCGACGGGGTGCCCGCGCCTCGTCCGCACGTCGATCTGGCCGGCTGGCACCTCGACAGCGACACCGGCTTTTACTACCTGATCCTGCTGATCGTGCTGCTCGCCACGGCGTTCACCCTGGTCGTCCAGCGTGGCCGGCTCGGCCGGCTGCTGCGCGCGATGTCGGACTCCCCGCTGGGCCTGGAGGCCTACGGCACCTCCGTCAACCTGACCAAGGTGGTGGTGTTCTGCATCTCCGCGGCCATGGCGAGCGTGTCCGGCGCGTTGCTCGCGATGCTGTTCCACTACGGGGTGGGCGGCAACTACGCCTCGTTCAACTCGCTCACCCTGGTCGCCGTGGTCGTCATCGCGACCGTCGGTGACCCCTGGTACGCGGTGCTCGGAGCCCTCGGCCTGGTCGTGCTGCCCGGATACTGGACGGCGCCCAACGTGAACACCTGGCTTGAGATCGCCGCCGGGCTCTTCGCGGTGGTTTTCGCGCTGCAGGCCGACCACGTGCCGAGGGTGCCGCGGCGCCTGCGCGAGGTCCTCGATCGCGTCGGGCGGCGCAAGCCCCCCGCTCCCCTGGTGCCGGCCGACGAGGCGGCGTTGCCGCCGCGCCCGCCCGCGCTGCTCCTGGAGGAGCCGCCCGCGCTGTCCCCGGAGGACGCGCTGCTCCTGGAGCAGCCGCCCGCGCTGCCCATGGAGGAGGAGCCCGGGGTCGACGCGCCCGGTCTGGACGTCAGCGGCCTGACTGTCCGCTACGGGCAGGCGACCGCCGTGCGTGACGTGAGCCTGCGCGCGCCGATGGGGGGCATCACCGGCCTGGTCGGCCCCAACGGCGCCGGGAAGACGACGATATTTAACGCGTGCTGTGGGCTGCTGCGGCCGAGCGAGGGTCGAGTCGTCCTGCACGGCCGGGACGTGACCCGGTCAAGCCCGTCGGCGCGGGCCAGGCGGGGTCTCGGTCGCACCTTCCAGAAGGCGCAGCTGTTCGACTCGCTGACCGTCGCCGAGAACGTGGCTCTCGGTCGAGAGGCGGCGCTGGCTGGTGCCAACCCGCTGCGGCAGCTAGCGGCCAGCCGCCCGCAGGGCCGGCAGGTGGACGCCGCCGTCACGGGCGCGCTCGCGGCTGTCGGCATGGCGCACTTGGCAGGCGCGCAGGCCGGGTTGCTCTCGACCGGGCAGAAGCGGCTCGTCGAGCTGGCCCGCGTGCTCGCGGGCGGGTTCGACGTCATCTTGCTCGACGAGCCCTCGTCCGGGCTGGACGCCACGGAGAGCCGGCAGTTCGGCGACATCCTGCAGCGGGTGGTGGCCGAGCGCGGCGTCGCCGTGCTGCTGGTGGAGCACGACATGGAACTGGTGATGCGTATCTGCCGCCACGTGCACGTCCTGGACTTCGGCTTGCTGATCTTCGAGGGCACCGCCCAGCAGATGACCAGCAACTCGACCGTCCGCACGGCCTACCTCGGCGAGCGCAGTACCGAGCTGGACGCGGAGACCCTCAAGATGGCGAGCGGGTGAGCGGCGTGGCGGATGGATCCGGGGAGAATGCCGTGGAGTCAGGAACCGGCGTGCTGCTGCGGGCGGAGAACATCACCGCCGGGTACGGCGAGACGGTCGTGCTGCGCGACGTCTCGCTCACCGTCCGGCCGTCCTCGGTGGTCGCCCTGCTGGGACCGAACGGGGCAGGGAAGACGACCCTGCTGCGGACGATCTCGGGGCTCATGCGGCCGATGTCGGGACACGTCTGGCTGGGGACGCAGGAGATCACGCGGCGGCCGGCGGAGTTCATCGCGCGGGCCGGGTTGTGCCACGTGCCGGAGGGGCGCGGCATCTTCCCGTCCCTGACCGTACGGGAGAACCTGATCCTGCAGGCCAAGCGCGGTGCCGAGCGGGCCGGCATCGAACGGATCGCGGCGATCTTCCCCGAGCTGGGACGGCGTCTCGGCCAGGTCGCAGGCAGCATGAGCGGCGGCGAGCAGCAGATGCTGGCGCTCGCCCGGGCCACGCTCAGCGAGCCCTCGCTCGTGGTCGTGGACGAGGCCTCGCTGGGGCTGGCCCCCATCCTGGTCGACCGGGTGTTCGACACCTTCGTGAACATCACCGCGTCCGGCACGGCCCTGCTCATCGTCGAGCAGTACGTGCCGCGCGCGCTGGAGATCGCCGACACGGTGTACCTGATGGACCGCGGGCAGGTCGCGTTGGCCGGCCCCGCGGACACGATCGACGCCGCGGAGCTCACCCGGCGGTACCTGGGCGTCAGTTCGTGAGCGGACCGCTGGCCGGGGTCCGGGTGGTCGAGATGACCAGTGCGGCCCCGGCCCCATTCGCCTGCATGATGCTGGCCGACATGGGAGCCGAGGTCCTGCGCGTCGATCGCGGCGACCGCGTGGGCCGGCCGCCGCTGCGGCCGGTCGATCCGCTCGCGCGCAGTCGGCGATCGGTCGCGGTCGAGGTCAAGAGCCCGGCCGGCGCGCAGGTCGTGCTGCGGCTGGCCGCGCGCGCCGACGTCCTGGTCGAGGGTTTCCGCCCTGGGGTGATGGAGCGGCTCGGGCTGGGGCCGCGGGAGTGCCTGGCCCTCAACCCGGCTCTGGTGTACGGGCGGATGACCGGCTGGGGCCAGCAGGGAAGCCTGCGGCACCGGGCCGGGCACGACATCAACTACCTCGGCCTGTCCGGCGCGCTGTACCCGCTGGGCCGGGCGGGGGAGCGCCCGCACGCGCCGATGAACCTGGTCGCGGACTTCGGCGGCGGCGGCATGCTGCTCGTCACCGGCGTGCTGGCGGCGCTGGTCGAGCGGGCCCGCTCCGGGCTCGGCCAGGTGGTGGACGCGGCG
>Ga0302325_10007638_pt1 | contig 23934 bp, 22 predicted proteins | sample Palsa_T0_2_FD_201948 | JGI IMG/M metagenome (GOLD analysis project Ga0302325, IMG submission 201948) | Peat permafrost microbial communities from Stordalen Mire near Abisko, Sweden - Palsa_T0_2 | ecosystem: Environmental > Terrestrial > Soil > Palsa > Peat permafrost | place: Sweden: Abisko... | reverse complement strand
CTCCGGTCGGGATGACAATTGTGTTGAGTCCGCAAGAGCTTCAGGGTGGAATACTTGACCCCCGCGATAGAATTGTCATCCCGACCGGAGCGAAGCGTAGTGGAGGGACCTGCGGTTCTTTCCCGAGTACTCACACACCCTCTAAAGCCCAGGAATATCTCAAGCAGGGTGCCCGACTAAGTCGTGCCCTGATACAAAACAGAGTTTTCCCGCACCCTGTTTAGACGTTTCGCCGGAAGCAGCGCGGATGGTGATCGTTCACCATTCCTGACGCCTGCATCCAGGCATAAACGATCACCGGGCCAACAAATTTGAAGCCGCGCTTCTTGAGTGCCGCCGATATCTCCTCAGAAAGCGGAGTCTTTGCGAGGATCTGGTCGGTCTTGTTCTTGATTGGTTTTCCCCCCGCCAGCCTCCAGGCAAAGTCAGAAAAGTTCTCCCCGTTGGGCTTCATCTGCTCGTAAATGCGGGCGCCTTCAATGGTCGCCTCGATCTTGGCACGGGAGCGAATGATGCCCGGGTCGGCGAGGAGCCGGGTGATGTCTGGCTCGCCGAATCTTGCAACTAGCTTCGGATCGAATCCGCGAAATGCTTTGCGGAACGCATCGCGCTTGCGCAACACGGTGATCCAGGCCAGACCGGCCTGGAATCCCTCCAGCATCAGCAGCTCCCATAAGGCACGGCTTTCACGCTCGGGAACTCCCCACTCCTCATCGTGATAGGCGCGCAGGAGAGGGTCACTTTCTGCCCAGGCACAGCGGCGCGGCTCGCTCATCGAGCGCTCACCGAAAGCTCCTCGCGCACCATGGGGGCGACGCTTGCGCCCAGGATTTCGATCGCATGCATCATCTTGGCGTGAGGCAAGGTCGATACGCCCATCTGGAAAGTAATGCGGGAAATGCCGCCAAGAGCCTGGTTGATGTAAAGGATCTTCTTGGTAACCGTGTCTGCGTCCCCGATGATCAAGGCTCCGGTTGGACCACGCAACGCATCGAATTGCGCCCTGGTGGTGGGCGGCCATCCACGCTCTTTGCCGATTTCAGTAAAGGTGTGCGCATACCCGGGGAAAAAGTCGTCCGCCGCCTGCTGGTTGGTGTCACCCACGAAGCCGATACAGTGAAGCCCCACGCGCAACTGCTCCGGATCATGGCCGGCGCGACGGCCCGCCTCGCGGTAGAGCTCGATGTGGGGACGAAAGCGGTGCGGTTCGCCGCCAATGATGGCAACCATCAAAGGCAATCCCAGCGTACCCGCGCGGGCGAAGGAGGCTGGCGTGCCACCGACTCCTAACCAGATGGGCAACGGGTCTTGTAAGGGGCGGGGGTAAATACTCTGTCCAGTCAGTGGAGCGCGATGCTTGCCCGACCAGTAAACCTCTGTCGTTTCGCGAATCTTCAGCAGTAGCTCGAGCTTCTCCGCGAAGAGGGAGTCGTAGTCGTCGAGATGGAGACCGAACAGAGGGAACGATTCGACAAATGATCCTCGGCCGGCAACGATCTCCGCGCGGCCTTGCGAGATCAGATCGAGAGTTGCGAATTGCTGGAAGACACGGACCGGGTCAGCGGCGCTCAACACGGTGACTGCGCTGGTAAGGCGGATTCGTTTGGTCAATGCAGCGGCTGCGCCAAGGATGACGGGAGGAGCCGAGTCAAGAAACTCAGGCCGGTGATGTTCGCCAATACCAAAGAGGTCTAAGCCGACCTGGTCCGCTCGCTCAATTTCCTGTAAGAGATGCTGCATCCGCTCCACGGGGGTGAGAGCTACACCGGTCACGGGGTCCGGAATGGATGCCGCGAAGCTATCAATGCCGATCTGCAACGGTTCTCCTTTGAGTGGGCAATACGGGCATTGGATGCGGGGAAACTGCAATAGTTTCAGCCTGGGCGGTCTCACCGAGACGCACTGAGATATACATAGATGACACAGACACGCAGGAGGAATAACGATGCCGGTGATGGAGAAGATTGAGCAATTGCATGAGGAGATGGTTGGCTGGCGCCGGGATCTTCACGCCCATCCCGAGCTTGGTTTTACAGAAAACCGTACCAGCACCTTCATTCAAGAACGGCTGCAGTCGTTCGCTGTGGACGAGATACAGACTTTCACCGGAACTGGTGTTGTGGGAGTGATCCGTGGCCGCGACGGCGATCAGGCAATCGGTTTGCGCGCGGATATCGATGCCTTGCCAATTGCAGAAGAATCCGGCGTGCCCTACGCCTCGACCAAAGCGGGTGTGATGCATGCCTGCGGCCATGACGGGCACACCGCTATGCTGCTGGGAGCAGCCAAGTACCTGGCCGCCAGTCGAAATTTCAAAGGCACGGTCTACCTGATCTTCCAACCAGCCGAAGAAATCGGTGGCGCAAGACAGGTGGTCGCCGATGGATTGTTCGATCGTTTTCCTATGCTGCGCGTGTTCGGCATGCACAATTTTCCCACGATGCCGGTGGGAGAATTTCACTGGCGTAACGGTCCCATCATGGCCGCGGCAAACTTTTTCGAGATCAGGATCGCCGGCCGGGGCGCGCATGGCGCCCAACCGCATTACGGGATCGATCCGATCGTGGCCGGCAGTTCGCTGGTGAGTGCGCTACAGTCGATCGTTTCCCGTACCATCGATCCCTACCAGGCGGCGGTGGTCACCATAGGCAGTTTCCAGGCCGGGATGGCCGCCAATGCCATCCCTTCCGAAGCGGTACTGAAAGGAACGGCGCGCTGGCTCGATGAACGGGTGGGCGAGACCATCCAACAGGCGATCCGGCGGATGGCCAGATGCATTGCCGAGAGTTACGGAGCCACTGCGGAGGTGCAGATGCACATGGTTGCCCCCACCACGGTCAATGACGAGGCGGCCATGTCTCTTGCCCGGAACGCAGCCACGGCCGTTGCCGGTGCTGCTGCCGTGGTCGAGATGGTGCAGCCGGTCATGGGCGGGGAAGATTTCGCTTACATGCTGGGGGTGAAACAAGGCGCGTATATCATGCTGGGGGCTAAACGCTCTGGCAGCTTCAATCCCATGTTGCACCACCCGTGTTTCGACTTCAATGACGCGATCCTATCGACCGGGGCCGCGTACTGGACCAAACTCGTCGAGCAACAACTTGCTGTCTGATGCGGGTTGCTTGCGGATCTATGGGGACCGCGGCAGCGAACGAAGATTTAGACTCAATAGTTGTAATCGGACTAAATCTGTCGTATATTGTAGATAGTGCGAATGAGTCGCAACTAGACGCAACAGGAAAAGATGCTGAAGCGCTGCGAGCTGTTGAATGAGGTAGAGGCACGGGGTGTCCGGTTGACCGCGCAGAGGCGCGCGTTGATCGAAACCATTCAGCAGGCTGACGCGCATCTGGACGCGGCTACATTGTTGGCTCGCGCACGCCAGCGGGACCCGAATATCGATCGCGCTACCGTATACCGGACCCTCGACCTCCTGAAACGCCTGGGCCTGATCGATGAGCTTGACCTGATGCACCTGAACGGGGAAAAGCACTACTACGAGGTCAAAACGCAAAAGGACCATCTGCATCTAGCGTGCTTCCATTGCGGGAAAATTGAAGAGTTTGACAGTCCGACCTTCCAGCGCTTGAAGCGGGAGATCGCGGCCCAAAATAATTTTGCAGTACAGGTGATGCGCCTCGAAGTGGGAGGGCTGTGCAGGCAGTGTGCCGCGCAGCAAAAGGCGTCTTGATAATTTTTTGAGCTAAGAACCAGATCCCCGCGGCTATCTCTTGGCGGAGACCGCGAGGACCTGGGAACCACAGCCGAATAGACTGCGGGCTTCCTTCACTATAGGTCCCCCGCCCGCAGGATTCAACTGTCACCATGACCACTGCTCATTCGGAGTGGCCAAAATACTAAACGTGCGCCTGGCGAGGCCGGTGGAGTGATTGTGAACGTGGACGTCGATCTGCTGCCATTTCGAATTCCTATCTGGATTTGCCTCTTTTTCGTAATGATTCTCCCAGCCAGCGCGCAGCGCGATGGACGCGGGGCCATGTCCGCGCAGGACATGGCGAAAATGGCGTCGCGGGCGGCCGCCGGCACGGATACGGCAAACCAGGTGTGCGCGCGCTTTTCTGCCGGTTCGGCTACCTCCGCGCCGCCGGAGTTGGAAAGCCAAAACGGGTTGCTCGAAGTCACTCTGAAATTCCTCACCGCTACCGATTCAGAGGGGCTGGTTCGCTATTGCTATGTGACGGATACCGGCATGGAAGCGCCCACGCTCCGGGTAAACCCGGGCGATCAAATTATTCATTTTCAGAATGACCTTCCTGCGGCCGCGAACAATATGGCGAGCATGAAGATGAGCCTCTCACCTCATGACTCCAGCAGCAGCGCCTGCAATGGAAACATGTCTGCGACTGCGACAAATATCCACTTCCACGGGACGAACGCGGCGCCGGTTTGCGGGCAGGATGAGGTTATCCACACGCTGGTTCAACCGGGCCAGAGCTTCAATTACAAAGTGCAGATTCCGGCCAATGAGCCACCAGGGCTCTACTGGTATCACCCGCACCCGCACGGATTTTCCGAGGGACAAGTCCAGGGCGGAGCGACCGGAGCGCTGATCGTCGAAAGCCTGCAAAACGTGGATCCCGCGTTGGCGGGGCTGCCCGAGCGCACCTTCGTGATACGCGACCAACTGCTGCCGGCTTCGGAAAGTAACGGCGGCGGCACCGCGAAGACCGATCCAGGCACACCCAAGGGCACTTATACCGTCGTGGTCACAGGGACAGCGGGCAGTGGATCATCGCTGTCGCAGACCAGCGTGAACGTTCCGATCACGATCCAGTAAGCACTATGGTCTCCACCAGTCAGAGAAGAGATCCGGAGAAGAGTATGTCGAAGAAAGTCAGCCACCTTGCGGGCAAGTTTGTCAGGATGGTTTGCGCCGTTGCCGTCTTATCTGCCGCGTTCGCCTGGGCCAGCGTGGGTGGCAGTATTGCGGGCACGGTCAAGGACCCTTCAGGACGTGTGGTCCCAAACGCGGAGGTAACGGTTCGAGAGACTACCAAGGGACTCGCTTACCACACCCATACCGACAGCAAGGGACATTACACTTTCCCCGTGCTGCCGGTTGGCCATTATGAGCTGACCGTGCAATCGTCCGGTTTTTCCGGCTATCAACGCACCGGCGTGGTGCTGGACACCAACGCGGCCCTCACCCTCGATGCTTCGCTACAGGTTGGCGGTGTCGCTCAAACCGTGAGCGTGGTCGACAACAGCTTGCATGTCGAGACCACCAGCACCCAGCTGGGCCAGGTGATCACCGGCCGGCAAATGGCTGCGGTGCCGCTCCTCGGCCGCAGCTATACCGACTTGCTTTCTCTGCAGCCGGGGGTCGCTCCGCAGACGTCGATTACTTCGACCACGGTGCAAGACGTGGGCGCGACTGTTCTCAATCCTTCGGGCACGCTTAATCCCGGCAACATCTCAGTGAATGGGCAGCGGGAGTTTGCCAACTACTTCAGCGTGAATGGGGCCGACGTGGAAGAGGACGTCAACGCGGGCACAGCCGTGATTCCCAACCTCGATGCGATTGCCGAGTTTCGCATCATCACCAGCAACTTCGATGCCGAATATGGAGAATTCAGCGGCGGCCAGGTCAACGTCATCACCAAATCCGGCAGCAACGTATTGCATGGCAATGCATTCGACTTTCTGCGCAATACTGATCTCGACGCCCGCAACTATTTTTCTCCCACCCGGGGGGCCTTCCGGCAAAACCAATTCGGGGGCACCCTCGGCGGACCCATTCGCCGGGACAAGATCTTTTTCTTCGTGGACTATCAGGGAACGCGGCAGACCCAGGGCATCGATACCGGCACCATTTCCGTTCCCAGTGCGGATCAGCGTAGCGGAAACTTTATCGACCCGATGACCCACTTCAGCGAGCTGAGTGGTTTCGTGAGCGGCCCCTACCTCGCTGCGCTGCTTACGCAGAAGTTGGGCTACCCGGTAGTTGCCGGCGAGCTCTACTCAGGCGTCTTCCCTACCGGCGTTATTCCCCAGAGCGTTTGGTCGGTTCCGGCGCAGCGCATGCTCCAGTACCTTCCGGCTCCCAATACCGCCAATGGCTTTTCCACCTCCTTCTTCAACCAGGTTGTGCGCGACGACAAGGGTGCGGCGCGCATGGATGGAAATACCCGCTGGGGTCTGCTCTCGGGCTACTACTTTATCGACGATTTCGATCTCGACAACCCGTACCCGGTAGCGCAGAGCGGCGCCAGCGTCCCTGGCTTCCATGCCATCACTACCGGCCGGGCGCAGCTCTTCTCGCTGGGTGATACCAAGGCCTTCGATGCCAGGGCTGTCAATGAACTCCACTTGAGCTACATGCGCGATTACACCAATCTCGGCCAGCCGGTAGGGGGCCTTGGCGTAAGCCTGACCTCGCAGGGCTTCGAGAATGCCGATGGCACTCCCAGCATCGTCGCTCTGGATCCCAGAGGAGAGGGCGTGGAGAACCTCAACTTCAATGGATACTCCACCGGTGCGGCGGCCAACCAACTCATCCAGGTGAACAACGTCTATCAGATCACTGACGCTTTCTCCAGGGTTTTGGGCAATCACACCATGAAGTTCGGCGGAGAGTTTCATGCCGATCAAGTGAATGCCTCACCCATCGCGCAGTTCAATGGCAGTTTCGTTTTCTCCGGTCAGGAAACGGGTATCGACTTTGCCGACTACCTGATCGGTGTACCCAGCCAATATAACCAGAGCCAGCTCAACCCCTTCTATGCGCGGAACAAGTACCTTGGCCTTTTCGCCCAGGATAGCTGGCGCCTGTTCCCCAACCTCACGCTGAACTATGGCCTGCGCTGGGATCGTATTGCGCCCTGGTCGGAAAAGTACAACCAGATTTCGACCTTTGTTGCCGGCGCACAGTCGGTGGTCTTTCCCGGCGCACCGGCGGGCATTCTTTATCCCGGCGACCGTGTAGGCAATCAAGGGGTAGCCAATACGCTGGCCCCGGTGCGCAACACGAGCTTTGCGCCGCGCGTAGGTGTGGCTTGGTCGCCGCAGCCGGAGCCAGGCAGCTTGCTGGGCAAACTGGTGGGCGCTCCGGGAACCACCAGCGTACGGGCAAGCGTCGGCAACTTCTACACCGCGATTGATGCGCTCTCGATCGGAGTGCTGGCGGCAAATGCTCCGTATGGCACGACCTATACCAGCCCGCTGCCCCCGCTCTTTGCCACGCCCTTCGTTACCGCGTCGACGGGTGAGAACAATGGCCAGCCGTTTCCCTATACCTTTGCTCCGCTGAACTCTTCGCGCCGCAACCCCGACCCGAATATCGACTGGGCCACCTACGAACCCATCGAAGGCATCCCCGGATACGACATCCATGGCACCACACCCTACACCGAGGAATGGATGGTTTCGGTGGAGCGGCAGGCAGGTCCGAACACGGTCTTTAGCGCCAGCTATGTAGGCGCTTCGAGCCATCACCAGCGCGTTCTGATCGAGCCCAATCCAGGTAACCCGGCGCTTTGCCTGAGCCTCAGCCAGACCAGCCAGGTGCAGCCGGGAACACCCACCTGCGGCCCCGGAGGCGAGAATGGTGTCTACTACCCGATCACCGGCGGCGTGGTCAACGGAACCCGCGGGCCGTTGGGGCGTAACTTTGGCAGCAATGCGCTCCAGTCTACGATTGGTTCCGCGAATTACAATGCTCTTGAGCTCAGCGCCCGCCATACCAGCGGCCGGCTCGAGTTCTCTGCCTCCTATACGTTCGGCAAGGCGATGGACCAGTCTTCGAACATCGGTGAGGAGGTCAACCCTTTCAATCCCGCACTCAGCTATGGCATCTCCTCGTTCGATGTGAAGCACAATGTTGTCGTCAGTTACGAATACCAGCTCCCGTTCGATCAGTTCCTTCCTCCCAATCGCGTGACCAAGGGGTGGTCGTTTTCGGGCATCAGTCATTTCGCCAGTGGTTTCCCGATCACCATGATCAACAACGGAGACAATTCGCTGATTGGGACCAATCCCAACGGGATCAATAACTCGAGCATCGACGAACCCAATTACAGCGGTGGCCGGCTTCATTTGAACCATAACCCGCGCAACAGCAGCCACAACTATTTCGACAGCTCGACCTTCACCATGAATGCCCTTGGCACCCCTGGGAATGCCAAGAGGCGATTCTTCTATGGTCCGGGGGAGGACAACTACGATATGGCCCTGGCCAAGAAATTGGCCCTCACCGAGGCGAAGTCGCTGGTCTTCCGAGTTGAGGCTTTCAATGTATTCAACCACACGCAATTCAATGGTCCCACCGCGGTGGACGGCAATATTGGCAGCTCGACGTTCGGAAATGTCATCAGTGCCGCGCCTCCACGCATCCTGCAGGGAGCACTGAAGTTCACCTTTTAAGCGAGACGATGGTTGGGGAGGGCAACCGCTCCTCCCCCATTCCGCTACTATTTACAGGTGACCTTGTCTGGCCGTTTCCCCCGGATTGCTGTTCTGATGCTGTTATTACTTTTCCCGCTGTCCCCGGTAGCGGACGCCTATTCCCTTTTTACCCACGAGCAACTGATCGATCTTTCCTGGAAGAACTCGATCGTTCCGCTCCTTCTCAGCCGCTATCCAACTCTCACTCCAGAACAGCTGGAGCACGCACGAGCCTACGCGTACGGCGGTTGCGTGATTCAGGACATTGGCTACTATCCCTTCGGAGACAAGTCCTTCTCCGACCTTACGCACTATGTCCGCACGGGCGACTTCGTAGTCAACCTTTTCAGGAATGCAGGCAACGCCGATGAACTCGCTTTCGCAGTGGGAGCGTTGTCCCACTACATCGGAGATACAGTAGGGCACTCACAGGCAATCAACCTTGCTGTGCCGGTCGAGTTTCCAAAGCTGGCCGAGAAGTACGGGCCTGTCGTCAACTATGCTGAGGGCGAGTCGCAGCATATCCGCACTGAATTTGCATTCGACATCAATGAAATCGCGCACCATCGCATGGCTCCGGTGCACTACCTCCGTCACGTGGGTTTGGAGGTTCCGATCCGCCAGGTGGCTTTGGCCTTTTATCAGACCTATGGCTTGCAGGAAGATTTCAGCGGCACGCGGGGCCGGCGGTTGAATGTGGGTGGATACCGGTTCGCAACCCGCGCCTTTATTCCTCGCATCGCCTACGCGGTCACTCTGCTTCATCGCAAGCATGAACCCGCTGATCCGCGCACAGAAGAAATGGCCGCATTTCAAAGGGAGGTGGCCAGAGTTTCAGCGGAGAACGACTGGGATCATTACCGCCGAAAGGCCGGGATCGGAACATATACGCTGGCGGGGTTTCTTTTTATTGTCCCTAAACTCGGACCTCTTAGACTCGCCGCGGTGAAAGGTCCCACGCAGGATACAGAGGAAAAGTACGTCCATAGCGTCCTCAGTTCCGATACTTCGCTAAGGCGTGTGGTCGCTCGCTTTACGCCTCCTCCGACGACTCGATCCACTGCCAGGAGCGCTGCCGCTGCCGATACCCGGTCACAACCGCCGCCCTCGGCTCCGCTGTCCGCTAATCCTTCCGCCGAGCAAGATGTCCCGCGTCAATCCAGGGACCCGCGGCATCCGCTTCCCAATCGCGACCTGGATACCGGCAGTGTTGTCAAACCAGGCGGTTATTCCCTCACCGATGCGACCTACGCCGATCTTCTCCACCGTTTAACGCTGGAGCCTACCCGGCCTGTGCCGCCCGGGATCAAAGAGGACATCCTGGCCTACTACTCCAATCCCGATGCTCCCATTACCACCAAGAAGACGCCCGAGCTTTGGGCAAGGGTTCAGGCTGACTTAGCTACGCTGCGGGGCATGGCTACGAGCACGGAGCCTGACCCGTTTCCCACCTATGGTGACGACACAAGAGATAATACGGCCACACCCTGATGGGGCCGGGATTAGACCACGAAGCGAAGTCGCTGCGAAGTCCAATCAAAGTCTGTCTTTTCTCTCTACTGCAACCACCACCGCCTGCGGTGGTGGCACGCAGCGAACAGGAAAGCTTTACGCCGAGACCTACATGTCGAGGAAACCGCGCTTTAACGCGATCATGACTGCGTGGGTACGATCGCTGGCTCCCAGCTTGGTAAGAATGCTCTTGAGGTGTCCCTTGACGGTGTGCTCGGAGATGCCGAGATGCTCGGCAATGATCTTGTTGGAGCTGCCACTGGCCACGCCACGCAGAGTTTCGATCTCGCGGCTAGTGAGCGCGTCATCCGCGACATGCTCGGCCATCTCCGAAGCGATCTCCTGGGGGATACGGCGGTGGCCGGCGTGCACCAATCGTATGGTATCGATCAACTCGGTGCGCAGCATGGTCTTGAGCAGGTAGCCGGAGGCACCCGCTTTGAATGCCCGCAGGGCCTGTACGTCACCGCCGTAAGTAGTCAGCACGATAATGCGTGCGTTGGGCCACTCCTTGCGAATCGCGGCAATCGCTTCGATGCCGTTCGTTTTGGGCATGCGCAAATCCATGAGCGTGACGTCGGGCCGGTGGGCTCGAAATAACGCGACCGCCTCATCGCCATCGGTTGCCTCCGCCACTACGGTCATATCCGGCTGGGCCATAATCGCGCCCGTGATTCCGCTTCGCAAAAGCGGATGATCGTCCACGGTAAGCACCCGGATCGTCTGCCCGCTCATGATGATCCCTCGGGCAAATTTTACTACCAGGCATGCTTCTACCTCCGCGGCCTGTTAGACCAGGTCTCAGCGCATTACCTTCTTGCTGACATGAAGTTTGCGACTTCCTGATTGGATCCGCCATCGGGCCAGGCGAAACCTTCCGCGGACGGTATCGGCTTCCGGGCCAAGGCAAGAGGTTTCGCGGCAGTCACTTGATAGGACTGGTATTCGATGGTGAGCGTGGCCACGCCGCCAAGCCGGACACTGGTGATCGTCTTGTTCTCTTTGGGCAGGTAGAACCCGTTGTCCACTCGCTGATAGGTGTGATGAATCATCGACCTGGTGGTCCAGAACGATGGATTCCGGGCCGGCTGAGCCTCGATGCGAGTTACCGCGAAATCGTGCGCGTCCACCCAGATCTTGCCCCGATACAGAAATTTGCTCTCCACTCTAGGCTCAACGTTCAGCACATAATTTGTGCCCTCGGTGCCGGCAAGGGAGAAGGCGTAATTCTCGGGCCCAAGCTCGGTGTGCTTCCGGTTGCTTGCGTCCCCGGCCTGCTCTTCACTTTCGAGCAGGCGGTGGAACACCCGGGTCTGGATCAGCTTCGACCCGGTGGCGCTCACGATGGTGAAGTGCTTGGAAGCGGGCGCGTCGTAGTTTACTTCTACTTCCATCGCCGCTTCCACCGACGCTGGGAATCCGTGATACTCCAGACGATAACTGCGTTTGCCTACATAATGCTGCAGGGCGGCCGCACGTTCTCCGTTCTTCTCCATCAAATGCTGTACCACTTGCTCTGAACTAAGCGGAGCCAAGGCAGGCTCTGCTTGCGACCAGGCTGCAGGCACGCACGTCAGAAGTGGCAACGCCATCATTGGCAACCAGCCGGTCACAACTGTCCTTCGCCAAGACCGCCGGTTGTGCATTTGTTGATTCCGCCTCTGCGTTGTGTACATTTGATTCTCCCTAAGTCTGCCCTTCCTGGATACAAAATGTTCGTTGCTTCTCATCTTTGCCAGTTACGGATGGCACCATCTGCACATAACTCGGAGCTGGATTTTCCGTAACGTTGCCTAGATATTGGCTGCTTAAGCGCACCAGGGCATGAAACAGGGTCTGTGCCAGCACGGAAGACGTGTTAATCACAGCATCGGCAAACCTGGTCGCCCGAGTAGACCAGGCGTAGGGCGGAAAAGGCGCAGAATTCTGCACGCCCCAGAATTCCGCGTGGACGGCATCATAAAGGGAAAAGTAGGCGAGGGCAGCCGAATCCCAACTATGCTCAACGGCGGTGGCCAGAGCGGCCACTACATCGGAAGGCGATTGCTTCTGGGAGAAGTCGCGCATCTGCCCGGAGTATCGGCGTTGTTGGCACCCTGGCGCATTAAAAGTTGCCTAATAGTTAGGGCAGTGGTCCGAGTTGGCAATAGTAAGCCTGCTCCGGTATACAGCTACAGGGGGAAGTCATGGCGAAATTGGAATACCAATCGGGATTTGCCAACGAGTTTGCGACAGAAGCAATTGCGGGTGCTTTGCCCAAAGGGCAAAACGCACCCCAGAAGTCCGCGCTGGGCCTTTACACGGAGCAATTCAGCGGTACCCCCTTCACCGCTCCCCGGGCCGTCAATCGCCGCTCCTGGCTTTATCGCATTCGCCCCTCGGTCACCCATCGGCCCTTTGTCGAACTGCCGGATAACAACTGGTGTGGGGAACGCTACGACGAACTTCCTACCACGCCCAACCAACTCCGTTGGGATCCTCTGCCCATTCCCTCTGCCCCCTGCGACTTCCTCGATGGCATCACGACCATGGCCGGCAACGGCGGTCCGGCAGGACAAACGGGGTGCGCGGTGCACATCTATGCTGCCAATCAAAGCATGTCGGGGAGGTTCTTCTGCAACGCCGACGGCGAGATGCTGATCCTGCCCCAACTCGGTAAGCTGCGCTTCTTCACCGAGCTGGGTATTCTTGAGGTGGCTCCGGGCGAACTCTGCGTGATCCCTCGCGGGCTGAAGATGCGGGTGGAGCTACTGGAAACCTCCGCCCGCGGTTACATCTGCGAGAATTTCGGTCTGTTCTTCCGTTTGCCCGATCTGGGTCCGATCGGCTCCAACGGGCTGGCCAACCCGCGTGATTTTCTTTCCCCCGTAGCCGCCTTCGAGGATGTGGACGGCCAGTTTCAGAGCTTGTGCAAGTTTCAGGGAAAGCTGTGGTCGGCGGGTATCGATCACTCGCCTTTGGATGTGGCCGGCTGGCATGGCAACTACGCACCGTACAAATACGACATGGCAAATTTCAACTGTATTAACACCGTCAGCTTCGATCATCCGGATCCCTCGATTTTTACCGTGTTGACGGCGCCTACCGCGGTTCCAGGTGCGGCGAACGTAGATTTTGCCATCTTCCCGCCGCGCTGGATGGTGGCCGAGCACACTTTCCGGCCTCCCTGGTTCCACCGCAATGCGATGAACGAATTCATGGGCTTGATCTTCGGCCAATATGACGCCAAGGCGGAAGGCTTTGTTCCCGGCTCAGCCAGCTTGCATAGCTGTATGCAGGCACACGGACCGGATGCTGAGAGCTTCGAGAAGGCAGAGAAGGCCGAACTTAAGCCTCAATATCTTGCGGGCACCCTGGCTTTTATGTTTGAGACTCAACTGGTGCTTCACCTCACGCGCTTTGCGCTCGAAACCGATTGCCTGCAGCGCGATTACTTCCAGGTCTGGCAGGCGCTGAAGAAGCGTTTCACCGGAAAGCCCGTTCATTAATGCAACTATGAATGCTACCCATGATCCTCAGCGTCAAAGCTGGGTACCCTCGGCTATTCGCGCAGGCAGTGCATTCCCTATCCAGAATTTACCCTTGGGCGTTTTTGCGGGCGTGGATATGCCTGCGATCGGTGTCGCCATAGGAGATCAGATTCTGAACCTGCGCGGCTGCGCGGACCTGCTGCCGGCGGCGGTGCAAGAGGCCTGTGCGGCGTCGACGCTCAACCCTTTGATGGCCCTCGGCGCTGAGCGCTGGTCTGAATTACGTGCGGCGCTCAGCGATCTGCTGCGTGCGGATCATCCGCAGGCGATTGCATACCAGCGGGCACTGTCGCCGCTTCTCTTGCCGATGGCGGAAGTCACCATGCTCAAGCCTGCCGTGATCGGCAATTACACCGATTTTTATGCCTCGATTGATCACGCTACGAATGTGGGCAGGCTTTTCCGGCCGGACAATCCCCTTTTACCCAATTACAAGTATGTTCCGATCGGATATCACGGCCGGGCGTCGTCGATCCAGGTCAGCGGAGCAGCGGTGAAGCGCCCCGCCGGCCAGGTTGTATCCTCGCCCGGGGAGGCGCCCAGCTATGGATCTACTCGAGCGCTTGATTACGAACTGGAAGCCGGTTTTTTTGTTGGCCCGGGCAACCGCCTGGGAGAAACGATCGCTATCGAGAACGCTGCTTCCCGCCTCTTTGGCGTATGCCTGCTCAATGACTGGTCAGCGCGCGATATTCAGGCGTGGGAGTATCAGCCTCTGGGCCCTTTTCTGGCCAAAAGCTTCGCCACCACCATCTCCCCCTGGATCGTGACCATGGAAGCGCTGGCTCCCTTTCGCACTTCGGCATTTGCCCGTCCGCCGCAGGATCCGCGGCCCCTCGACTACCTGGCCTCGGAACGGGACTTGCGAGAGGGTGGCCTTGATCTCATCCTAGAAGTTTATTTGCGCTCGGCCAGGATGGGTGAGGCTGTTCGCCTGGGTCGCAGCAACCTGCGCGATCTTTATTGGACACCGTCCCAGTTACTGACCCACCATGCCAGCAACGGTTGCAACCTTCAGCCTGGCGATCTGCTGGGCAGCGGCACTGTTTCCGGGCCTGAAGAGGACGCTCGTGGATGCCTGCTCGAGCTTACGCACAATGGCCGCAAGCCGTTCGCCTTGCCTGCAGGCGAGCAGCGTAGCTTTCTTGAAGATGGCGACCAGGTGATCTTGCGCGGATACTGTGAGCGCCCGGGTTTCGTGAGCATCGGTTTGGGCGAGTGTTCCGGAACCATCACTTCGAGCGTGCTCTCATAGGCTGCGGGAAAGTCAGAACCAACAGAACCCTCCAGAGGGTTCTGTTGTTTATGGTTTTTGGGCAGCCGGCAAACCTGCTCCTGCCAGCAGTGCTTTGTCCAATCCGGGGTCCTGGCCTCGCAGCATGCGCTCGATCATGTCGTGGATGCGGATTTCGTCGAAGGGCTCCGACACCTGGTGCTCAACTTGCTGTCCGGGGAGGTGGATCATCAGGACCGGACGCGGATCGAAGCGACCGCGGCTGGCCACTTCCTCTTCCTTCGTAAACAGGCCGAGTGCCTGCCAAACCGACAACCGCCACGAGTGGTCGGAACAAACGATCACTGTGGTCTTGCCGGCCAGAGGAGTCGCGTTTATGGTGCTCATCAACTCACCCATAACCCGATCGCTGAGCGCCAGATTGTCGAGGTAGGTCCCACCGCCGCGCAGGGTTCCCGTGCGGCGGTCGTAGATGCCCGGAGGGTGCGGAACCGGCAGGTGGATAAAAACAAAGCGGATGTTCTGATCGCGGATCAGCGCCGTGGCAGCGGGCATGATCGCCGCGAGGTCCGCCTGGTGGACTTGCCGTAGGAACGAGGGTTTTCCTTCCACCCACCCGATCATGTTCTGGATGGGCGACATGGCGTTCTGCAGAGTAGAGTTAGTGGAAAGCGGCCCATCTAATTCGCCGTCTCCCATCCTCCAGAAACAATAGTCGAGGGTTCCGACGAGAATTCGGCAGTAGGGATTGAACCAACCGACGACGCCGGTGGTCCAACCCAGGCGCTGAGCTTCCGAGAAGAGGGATGCACGGGCGTCGAATGGTTGCCACTGCTGCGTCCCTGCCAATTGGAGTGTTGGCATTCCATTCAGACCACTGCGAATCTTAGCCACCGGTTTGCCCAGGAAAAGTCCGGGAATCACCAGGTCTGTGTTGATACCGACAGGTTTCAGATCGCTGAACACCACACTGTGGCTTCTGAATTGATCGAAATTGGGCATGGTGAGCCCGGGAACCGGGTGCTCAAACGTCTGGTCATAGGAAAGCTCGTCAAAAAGAAGCCAGACGATCCGTCCGTCGTTTTTCGAAGCAATTTGGTCCGAAGCCAGAACGGGATGCGTCGTGGGCACAACCGGGCCACTGCGGTGCAAGCCCAGGTACACGAGCTGCGGCACCATCCAGACCGCGTTGCATCCTGCCAGTATCAGCAGCACCAGTAATCCGCGGACGGCCGCGCGATAGGCCGGCGGTCGAAGCGACCACAACATCAGCCCTACCACGAGGGTGATGATTGCGGCGGTTGAGGGAGTCAGGTAAGGAATATTCCACCCCAGCGTCGTCCCGACGAGGCCGACGGTCGTATGAGCAATCCGGGAGGCGATGAAGACCCAAACCAGGGTGCGTAGACCGGTCTGATACTTCTGCAGGTAACTAAAGAGGAGGGCAGCCAGCACCGAGGCCACGGCCAAGTCGATCAAGGTACCCCAGACAACGCTGCGCATGGGCAGGATGCTGTGATAAAGCACTGCATGGTAGGGCGAGAGCAGGGCTGCGAGATGAGAGATCATGAGCAGGATCGCTGCTCCCAAGCCCTGCAGGATAAGTTTGGCAGTCCTGATGTTCATTTCTTCTCGAACAGGAAGAGCACGCGGCCATTGGTCAATTGCTCACGCATAAGGATGGTGAAATGGCGGGTGAACTGGGCTACAAACAGATCTTCATCCAGATGTGCGTAGAGCTCGTCTCTCCCGCGGCAGAGATCGATGTAGCGCACATCGGTTTTGGGAACCCACTCCACGATGCTCCAGCGACGGGTGAGCGATGAAAGCAGCATAGCCACGTCGGCCATAGGAATCTGATCGGCCAGCAGCAGATGATGGAGAATGCCCAGCATCATGACGCAGTCAAAGCGCTTATGCGCGCGTTCCAGCAAAGTGAGCGATTCGGCGTTGCGCCATCCGACTGCCGGAGTAGGGCGGGCCACATCAGCAACCAGGGGAAGTATGGATTGGTCAGCCTTCCGGGCCTCCCTCCAACTGCGATCGGAAGAGGCAACATCGGTATCCCAGGCGACCACGCGTGCGCCCGCGCTGGCCGCAATGCGTGAGTATTGCCCGGTATTGCCGCCGATATCGAGCACCGAGCCGGGACGAAGCATTCGCATGGCCCGGTCGACAAATTCCTGCTTGTGCTGCCGCTCCAGCTCGCTGTAATGATCAGCGGCAGTCTGGTACTCGCTCCAGCGCGAGTCGCGCTCCTTTGCGGCCAGGGCAAGCAGGGTTTTAGCGAAGCCCCGGAAATTTCGCTCGAGTACCGGGGTCGCGATTTCGGGCTCCTGCTTCAGCTTTGGAAGCGGCGCAGACCCCCGCTTGCGGGTCTCGAGCAAGAAAGGGAGGGTGACGAGCGAACGCAGCGGAGCGGTCCAGCGCCGGAAACGTGAAAGATAGGGGTAGAGGTCGGCTGGCTCGTAGCCGTCGCGGCGATTGAGGGTGGCGGCCAGAGGCCATCCCAGGTACTTATACGCCGCCAGAGGCAAAAGGAAAGTGCGGGCAAATTGACCGTAGGCCAGCCACAACGGGTTCCCCGGATCACGGCGCTCGATGGAGAGCAGATCGACGAAGACGGGGCGCGAGCCATCGAAAAGAATGTTCAGAGGGGTCGCGTCTTTGAGGATCCATCCCTGGGGAAGCAGTTGGCGGCAAAACTCAAGCGTCAACTCTGCCGCTGCGACCCATTGTCCTGGAGTCCATTCCCATGGGTAGGAGGGGAAAAAGACGCGAGGATGCTCAAGCACCAGAGCCTGGTCCTGCCCTGACGACACTACTTGGGTAGCGACCAGGTGGCCCTCCGCGGTCCAGCGGCGGGCTAGATCAGACTCGAGAAAGCGTAGAGATTCGCCGGCGTAGCGGGGATGGACCGTCCGCACGACATGCTCGCCATCCATACGCAGCGATCCAGCGGGATCGCGGAACGTCGCAATCTCCTGCGACGTGCCTTGATTCATGGTTGGTTCTCTATGACCTCTGCCGGGGAACTCACAGGCGATCTGCGCAGCGAAGAAAGCATCCGCCTCACGCGATGGCGCAAATAATAGATCGCGCCGGCGCACATAGAACCGGCAACCTGTAGAAAGACGAAGCCGGATCCCGGATCTACATAAGCCTGAGCCGGCCGCTCAAATGCGACCAGAAGCGCCGCGATTTGGAGCACGCCGAGCAGAAAAAAACAGGACTGCAGGAGGCGGGGGGAGAAACACGGTTTCTTCACGAAACTCCTCTGGGCGCAGGTTTAGTTATTATGGTTAACGCTTGGACGCAACGAAAAGTTGCGGAAATACTAATGTCATTTAATCATTCCTTCACAATTGTGTCGCGTAGATAAAATCCTGAGATGCAGTCTTTACCAATTAAGCTCCCGGCTGGGGACACGCAACTCATTCAAATCGTGGACGCGGCGCTGGCTGACACCGCGCGACGCAGCGGCGATTGGCTGGTCTGCAGGCCAGGATGCACGCAGTGCTGCATAGGGGTTTTCGCCATTGATCAACTGGATGCGGCCCGGCTGCAGCAAGGGTTGCGTGAGCTTATGGTAGACGATCCCAAACGCGCTCACGCTGTGGTTGAGCGGGCGCGGGGATCAGTCAAAGGGCTTAGCCAGGACTTCCCTGGGGACCCAGCAACTGGCCTGTTGGATCCGGCGCAAGAGGCGCGCTTCGAGGACTTTGCCAATGATGAGCCCTGTGCCGCGCTCGATCCGGCGACGGGTCTTTGCGACCTCTATGGTTCTCGCCCCATGACCTGCCGCGTTTTCGGGCCACCCGTGCGCTCCGAGGAGGGGCTTGGGGTATGCGAGCTTTGCTATCACGGCGCTACCGAGGAACAGATTGCGGGCTGCGAAATGCCCGTCACCGGTCTGGAAGAGGAGCTGCTGCAGGAGTTTGAGCAGTCGTCCGGCAGGCGTGGGCAGACCCTGGTCGCCTTCGCGCTCGCCTGGTAGGTTCCCCGGTACAATCAGCGTTAGACTTCCGCAGGAAAGTAGAACCATGCCAGCCAATCCCGTGAGCACTCTGAATGCTGCTGTCAGCAGCGCCGCCGCAGACGCAGGGTTATCCGTCGTCTCCTCCGAAGAGGGCATCGATTTTAATGGCCGCCCCACTGCCATCTTCCGCCTCGGCCTGGCCCCGGACGCGCCTGCCGAGCGCACGCTGCGGCTGGAGTTGAGCGAAGACTTCGACTTCCATCGTCCTGAGTTGCTGCCAGAGATGACGGCGCACTTACGCGATGAGGCGAAACGACTGCGTAATCCACGGCCCGACGCTTACGTGACCATGGCCGGCATGCCGATTACCTTTAGCGACTTTCGTTGGCCCTTCCATCGTTCTGTTTCCGGAGCCGATACTCACATCGTGCACGGGGTGGTCCACGTGGCCGACGGCACCGATTCTCTGCTGCACGCCAAGGTTTCCGCGAGCATGACCGTGACCTTCGCGGAGATTGTGCCGGCCCCCGAACAGCCCTATGCGGAGACGTTTATTTACAGCGCCATCCGCAAGACCCTGGATCAGGGTCAACTGGAACTGCTCAAGAGCGGCAATCGCCAGCCGGTTCCGGTGACCACGCGCTATTACAGCCGCTGGCAGAAGAAGTTCTTCTTCACCGACACGGATGAGCCAAGCCGGCAGCAGTTTCTGCTGGCCAAGATCTTCTGGCTCTCGGGTGTGCTGGGCAATTCGCAGCCTGTCTGGATTGCTGACCCGCGGGACGCGCAATATCTGAACACGACCGCGGAGGAACTGGTCCGTGCGGCTGAGGCGCTGGCCGGTGCCGGGCTGGTGACGCTGGGTGAGGACTTTGCCGCTGCTACGCCGGTTTTGCTGGCACGGGAAGCCGAGTTTCGCGACCGGCTACAGCAGGCGTTCGCCCTCACCAAGCCTACTTTCAATGAGGATATGCGGGCCGGCCACACGAATATGTAACCCTGTCGCTGCCCCAGCGTCTCATCCCCACGGAGAGATTATGAGACGGGACAGAATTGCCGGGGTGGTGATGCTGGCGCTGATGGCAGCCCCCATCGGCCTGCAGGGGCAGAAAGCGGTACTGGTGGAGCTGTTCACCTCAGAAGGATGCTCCAGCTGCCCGCCGGCGGATGCATTGCTCCGCCAGGTGAACGGAACCCAAACCAGCGAAGGTCAGCTGATCGTCGGCATCAGCGAGCATGTCACCTACTGGAATTCGCTGGGATGGTCTGATCCTTTTTCCTCGTCGGCCTATACGGACAGACAGGATGCGTATAGCCAGCGATTCCATCTGGACGGTGTGTACACGCCGCAGATGGTGATTAATGGCGCAGAGCAGATCGTTGGAAGCGACCGTGCGGCGTTGCAGCAGGCGGTTCTGAAGGAAGAGGCGCAGCCGTCCCGGATGGCTCTCCGTATTCTCTCTGTAGAAGTAGGTCAAAGCGGTTTGAACGTGCATTTTTCTGCCAGCGGCGAGTTGCCGGCGCACGGGGTTGATCTGATCGCTGTGCTGGCAGACGATTCGGATCGGTCCAGCGTGCTTCACGGGGAAAATTCCGGCCGCACGCTGGCACATGTAGCGGTGGCGCGGTCGATTTCTCGAATCGCCAAGGTACAAACTGCGGGCGAGGGGACGGCGCAGATCCCGATCCCCTCGTCATTTCAGGCTTCGCAGGGGCATCATCTTATTCTTTTTGCGCAAACGCCGGGCAATGGACGCGTGCTCGGAACCGACACCAAGCCGTTATAGAGAAGCGATCGAATGGCCACTGAGTTACGGGATGAATCACGCATGATCGCTTCGATCCTTGCCGGCGATGCGCAATGGTTCCACGAGTTGATTCGCCCCTATGAGCGCAGGGTCTACGCCATGGCGCTGTCTTTTCTGCGCAATGAAGCCGATGCGGAAGACGTTACCCAGGAGGCGTTTCTCAAGGCCTTTCGCAATCTGGCCAGCTTTCGCGGGGATGCCAAATTCGGCACCTGGCTGGTCAGCATCACCCTGAACGAGGCGCGAAGCCGTATTCGTCGCCGGGACGCGCTCCAGATGGAGTCGCTGGATGAACCTGCGGACGAGGAAGGACACACTTCGCCGGCTCTGTTGCGGGACTGGAAGGAGATACCCTCGGAGGCGCTGGAGCGAAAGGAGATCAGGCTTTTATTGCATAAAGCGGTCACTGCCCTGCCCTTGATTTATCGCGAAGTGTTTCAACTGAGAGATATCGAGCAGATGAGTGTGAATGAAGCTGCGGCTGCGCTCGGGATTACCATATCCTCGGTGAAAGTCCGGTTGCACCGGGCGCGCATGATGTTGCAAAAAACCCTGGCGCCACAGTTGCAACAGATGGCTCCCAAACGGAGGAGGTGGGCATGGTAATTGAGTGCAAACACGTTTGGGCGCACATATCCGGTTACCTGGATCAGACTCTTCCTCCGGAGGTGCTGGAGCAGGTGGAAAAGCATCTGGCGCATTGCGAGATCTGCTCGGCGATTCTTGACTCGACTCGGAATATCCTGATCCTCACCGCGGATGAGCGGGTGTTTGAATTGCCGCTTGGCTTCAGCGAACGATTGCACGCCCGTCTTGAGGAAGAGATCAATGGAATAACCCCGTAGTCCGCGATCAAGGCCTCCTCGGCACTGACGTGACGGGCTACAGGTTGTTCCGTCCCCATTCGACAAGCTCAGGGCAGGCTCTGCGGGACTGCTTGGTTGCGGCCCGTGCCGTCGGAGGATTGGATGCGGAAGAATCCCGTCAAGATAATCGCTTTGGCATTTGCTCTGCAGATTGTTTTACCTGACGCAGGCGGCCAGGTAGTAGCGAGGTCTTCTCCTCCCTGGTGAAGAACCTTACCGTAACGATCTGAAACCGGCGCGAACCTCTTCTGAAAAGAGTCGTGGCTGTTCCCAGGCCGCATAGTGCCCGCCTTTGTCAACCCTGTGGTAATAAATGAGTTTGTCATACGCCCGCTCCGTCCAACTTCGCGGGGCTTGATAGTTCTCGCCGGGAAAGACACTCACAGCAGCTGGGATAGACACATGAGCCGCGTTATACAGATTGAGGTGAAGTTCCCAATAGAAACGAGCCGCAGAAATCGCCGTGTTGGTCAACCAGTAGAGTGTGAAGTCATCGAGTACATCGTCTCGTGTCAGATCACCTGCGGAGTGTCCATTTATCGTGCGCCCGAGTACTGCCGAAGTGATCGGTGCCGCGGGCTGGCCATAACCGTCGCCGTGGTCAAAGAGCCAAGCTGCCAGGCAGACGGGCGAATCCGCCAATCCGTACAGCGTTTGCGGGCGAGTCGCCATCATTTGTGCGTAGGCACGTTTCTTCGTAAATAGATTGGTCAGCTGCTCGTAAGCAAGTCTTTCGCCGGGGGACAGGCCGGATGGCGGGGGATCGCCGCACTGCAGCGCGCGGGCAATGTCGGATGGAATAGTCCCAGGGAAGTTGGTGTGAATTCCCAGTAATTCCGGAGGTGCGTGTTTGGCCATCACAGTGCAAATGCCCGCGCCCAAATCGCCGCCTTGGGCCACAAATTTTGCGTATCCAAGGCGCTTCATCAGCACTAGCCAGGCACTTGCAGTGCGCTCCGGACCCCAGCCGGAAGTGGTGGGTCTGGCTGAAAACCCGAACCCCGGTAGCGACGGAATCACCAGATGGAAGGCGTCCGATGCGCTCCCGCCATAGGCAGTGGGATTGGTAAGTGGATCGATAATCTTCATCTGCTCGATGACTGAGCCGGGCCATCCGTGGGTGACGATCAGCGGCAACGCATTTTCATGTTTCGAACGAACGTGCATGAAATGAATGTCCAGCCCATCGATCTCGGTGATGAACTGCGGCAGGGCGTTCAGGTTCGCCTCGATCTTGCGCCAATCGTAGTCTGTCGCCCAATAGCGGGCTAGTTCCTGCATGGTCGCCAGCGGCACGCCTTGCGATTCGTCCGTGACCGTTTCCCGATCAGGCCACCTGGTCGCGTTGATGCGCCTGCGCAATTCGGTAAGTTCCGCTGCTGGAACATTCACCTGAAACGGACGAATCGTGGTCTTGTCAGCTGCCTGCTCGGTGCCTCGTTGCGTAGCACTCCTTTGGGTCATGGTGTCCTGCTTTTGAATAGTTTTGGATTGCGAATCTGCAAATGCCTCGCCGGTCGTCCCCGGGCTGAATGCGACTGCCAGACCCAACATGGAGCTCGCCTGGAGAAAGCGACGGCGCGATCTGTCGTCTGGTTGTTTCATGGTGTCCTCCTCAAGTCCTGGTAAACGCGGAAACCGGACAAGTGGAATCCCGGCCAAAACCACTTCTCCGACTATGCGACTACACAGGAGCAAGCGAGCAGGTTGAAAAAACGGACAGGACGTTGGGGTCTCTTCGAGAGAGCGCCAACCCTCGCTAATGATGACCTTTCGGGTTGTCGCGCTCCATCTCCGCGCGTTCTTCCATGGTCAGTTGCGGCAAATGCCGAATGAAGAGTATCAGTTTCCAGTCGTCCTGCGATCCATGGGGAGGAGCAAAGGCCGGCATGCCAGTGAAGCGGATTCCGTTTTCGATGATCCAGAATAGTTCGCCGTCGGAAGGCTTTTGCGTTTCCGCCAAGCGCAAATCCGGCGGCTTCGGGTATAAGCCTCTGCCGTACAGGGTGTCGCCGCTGCCGTCGTTGGCGTGACACGGTGCGCAGTGATCCGCGAAGTGCGCCATTCCTTCGTGAAGATTCTGATCGGACGGGGTGACGGGGTTGTGCTGGTTGCGGGCATTCGCCGGAATCGCCAGGTGGCGGGCGTTTCGCGCCAGCATCGCTTCCAACGCGGTCGGTGTGGCATGTGCGCTTAAGCCGTTGTGCAGCATCGAAACGCCGGCGCCAAACGCCAGCCCCGCGCCCAGCACCAGTAGGAGAAGAACCAGCTTCCAGCGTTTCATGATCGACGTATGGTAGCCGACAGGTATTGACGGCCGCAACAGATTTTTACGCGCCGCGCTGGCCTGCCGTTGGTCAAACCCGTGTTAAAGTCTGGAGCGGGAAGGCTCGGAGACTGCGCTCCAAAGTTATGCCTAAACGGCTACTCGAAGGAGAATCAAATGAGTCAAACAGGCGCGAGTGTCGGGACAGGGGACATGAAGCTCGAGGTGATCGTCATCCCGGTCTCGGACGTGGACCGCGCGAAGGAGTTCTACCAGAAGCTCGGATGGAGGCTCGACGCCGACTACGACAGCGGTAAAGACTTCCGCGTGCTCCAG
>Ga0302325_10007637_pt1 | contig 23936 bp, 20 predicted proteins | sample Palsa_T0_2_FD_201948 | JGI IMG/M metagenome (GOLD analysis project Ga0302325, IMG submission 201948) | Peat permafrost microbial communities from Stordalen Mire near Abisko, Sweden - Palsa_T0_2 | ecosystem: Environmental > Terrestrial > Soil > Palsa > Peat permafrost | place: Sweden: Abisko... | reverse complement strand
TCCACCCAACAAGTCCTTCAAGTTCGCTACGACGACCTCAAGGCAAGCTATGCCAACCACGTTCTGGTCAGCGTCGGCGCCGAAGAAGTCTATCTGGATTTCACCTCCGGCATCGTCGCCGATCGCCCGGGCGTGTCCGTTCTTCCCATCCACACGCGCGTGGCCATGACCCCTTCGGGCGTCGTGCGTCTGGCCCAAGTGCTCGCGCAGACCTGCCAGAACTTCCAGGTCGTGAATGTCAACCCTCCGCCGCAGACACCGCCCACTCCGGTCGCCCAGCCGCCCGTCGAACAAATCAAAGACAAGGACAAAGGCGGCAAATAGCGCTGCCGCGGTTTGATCCGCGAATTTCTCATTCTACCACCACCCGTCGTCCCTGCCGTTTCTCCTGCGCCAGGGGCGGCGGGTGGCTTTTTGCTGATTAATCACGCGTGATCCGCACCGCATTCGTCCTTGGCGCCGGGCTTGGCACCCGCCTGAAATCGCTCACCGCGCGTCGGCCGAAACCGCTCATCCCGGTCGCCAACCAGCCGTTGATCACCTATGCGTTCGATCACTTGCTCGGCGCCGGCGTCGAGCGCCTGGTCGTCAATATGCATTGGCGCTCCGAGGCCTATGCGCGCTTCTTTCCCGAACCATCCTATCGGAGCGTCCCGCTCGCCTTTCGTGACGAGCAACCGGAAGTGCTCGAGACCGCGGGTGGAATCTGGAATGTGCGCGACCTCCTCGGCGCAGGGACGTTCTTCGTCTATAACGGTGATATCCTCACGGACCTGCCGCTCGACCGCGCGGTGCGGGCGCATCTCGATGCGGAGAATGAAGTCACCATGGTTCTGCGCTCATCGGGTGGGCCGCTTCAGGTCGCCTTTGAGGCGGCGGGCGGCCGGGTCACGGATATTGGCAATCGGATCGACGCCGCGGCCGGGCCGCGTTTCCTCTTTACCGGCATCTATCTGGTAAACGACGCTTTTGTCGCGCGGATTCCGGCGGCGACCAGGATTAGCGTCATCCCGATTTTCTGCGAAATGATTCGCAGCGGTGCGAAGCTCGGTGGCGTCGTCATCGACGAAGGCCGGTGGCGGGACTTGGGCAATCGCGAGACTTACCTCGATGTGCACGCCGAACTTGCGGCGCCGCAATACGCCCCGTGGATTGATCCCACGGCGGAGATCGCGCCGACTGCCGCCATCCGGGGCGCCACGGCCATTGGTCCCGGTGTTCGTGTCGGAGACCACGCCAGTGTGAATGATTCTATTATTTGGGAAGGCGCGGAAATCGCTTCAGGTACTCTCCTCAATCGGTGTATCGTCACCGACGGTCAGAGTGTGGATGGCATCCATTCGCACGCAGACTTTTAACGACCCGCACCCAATTCGATGCCCGCCGTATCCCACCTCATCGCCAAGACCGTTACCCGCTTCCCGCGTTTCGCGCGCCAGGAAATCATCGTGCATCCGTTGGAGAAAGGAGGGTCGGACCGAAAATTCTATCGCATCGCCGTGAGCGATCACCACTCGCTTATTCTGGCGAAGTACGGCCAGCAGCGGGAGGAGAACCGGCATTACGTGGCCATCGCGCGTTTTCTCGGCGGCATCGGCGTGCGCGTGCCGGAGATTTATTTTCACGACGACGAGGAAGGGCTCATCTGGATGGAGGATCTCGGGGACCGCGACTTGTGGAGCTATCGCGGGGAGCCCTGGCCGGTGCGCCGGGAACTGTACTATAGTGCGCTCGACCAGGTGCTGACCCTCCACACCCGGGCGCACCTGGCCACGCCGATCGAACCGCCCCAGCTTCAGGCCGAATTCAACGCCGAACTCTACCGCTGGGAGCAGAACTATTTCCTGGAGAATTGTCTCGTGCGCCACTTCGGCCTCGACGCCGACGAAGTGGAGGAGAAATGCGACCGCGACCGGCTTGCGGAAATCGCCACGCACCTGGCGTCGCTGCCGCGCTGTTTCGTCCACCGCGATTTCCAGTCACAGAACATCGTCATCAAGGACGACGTGGCGTGCTTTATTGACTTTCAAGGGATGCGCCCCGGTCTGCCGCAGTACGACCTCGCATCCCTGCTCTACGATCCCTACGTGCGCCTGCCGCAACATGAGCGTGAGGAATTGCTCCACTACTACCTGGCCGCGCTGGCGGACTCCGGCCAGGCGCCCGCCGCCGACTTCGCGGCGATCTACGATCTCTGCGCGATGCAGCGCCTCATGCAGGCCCTTGGCGCCTACGGCTTCCTCGGCCACGTCAAAGACCGGTCGCACTTCCTCGAACATATTCCCGCGGCCCTCGCCTCCCTGCGCGAAGTGCTGGCGCGTATTCCGGGCCTCAATGGGCTGCGCGCCCGCCTCGCTACTTTGTAAAATCGTGTTTCCGGGCCGTGAGGTTCGAAAGGAGAACGACGGCCAGCACGGTGCCGATGGGAAAATTCAGAAGTCCAAATCCCGCGCAGACAAAGGCGGTCGTGAGAATGTATTTGCGCCGCCGATAGACCGCGTAAGCGACCCAGAAATAAAAGAGGCAAAAACCGACGCCCACCAATCCGATGAGGTAATCGCTTCGGATCAGCGGGTGGGGTCGCAGAAACTTCAAGGCCAGGCTCATCAACACCATCCAGCCCACCCCGAGCACGACAAAAGAAATCGCCGGCAAAAGTGGCCGTCGCTTCCGCGAAGACCGGCGGCGGCGGGTGGGCGGAAGATGGAAAGCGGTGTGAAGATCGCTCATGGATGGGCGGCGGATCGGCTCGCAACGTGCAGAATACCGGCCATCTCGAATACCCAATCGGCGCGCGTCCGCTAGTTACAATCCTGCGAAGATGAAAATCCGTGGAATCCGTGGTCCAAAAAGCGCGCCCGAAAATCGGACCACGGATTTCGCTGATTACGCGGATCTCAGAAGATCAACTGCGGGGGATCTCCCTGCACCTCGCGGCCAAGCTCCGCGAGGGCCGGCAGCGCTTCTCGTTCGCAGAAAACGACGACTGTTCCGCCGCTGCCGCCTCCGCTAATGCGTGCGCCGTAGAAACCCTTTTCCGCGCCGAGCCGCCGGACGGCCGCGACCATTTGGTCGGTCTCGGGCGCGCCGAGCCCCATGCGGCTGTAAGCTTGGTGCGATTGATCTAACAAATCGCCAATCTGCGGAAGCACGTCCCGGCGGTTTGCCGGCGTGCAGGCCGCGAGCAGCGAAAGCGCCGATTCGCATCGCGCATTTTCCTCGATCGCGAAGGCGGTGGCCGCGTGCACCGGATAGTCTCGGTCCGGTTCAACGCGGCTGAGCGGATCATCCACACCTCCGTAGCGTTGGAGGAAGGAATCGCCTCGCACGACGTTGAACCCGCTCTTTCCGAAGAGGTCGTAGAGTAGCGCGGCCGGCGCTTCGCTGGTGTGGTGGAGTCGTTGCCCCAGGGCTCTTTCCAGGATCCGTTTGCCCATGAAGCTCGCGTTGCGCGCGGTGCCGTACGGGGAGCCCGAGACCGCGTGCTTTACCGCACTCGGCCAGCCGACGACGCACACTCCATCCGGCAAGGGCGCCGGTTCGCGACGAAGATCCGGGCGGCAGAGAATCGGGAGCAGTTTGCCCGGTTCGCCGAATGCCGAGGCGAGTTGGTCCATAATCCCGCAGGGCGCTCCCACGATGCGGTTCTCGGCGCACTGCCCGAGGTGGGCGATTTCATTGCCCTCGAAGGTCGCTTCGGCAAACGCCGCCAGCGCGCGCAAGGTCGCAATCTCCAACGCCGCGCTGCTGCTCACGCCCAGCGACTGCGGCACATCCGATTTCACCGCGAAGCGAAGCCCACCGCTGGGAAGCCACCGTTTGGCGCGCGCAAAGACCAGCAGGCAGCCAAGCAGATAAAGCGTCCAGTGCGGCGCCGCGAGTTCCGCCAGCACGGCCCGCATCTCCGGCCACTCCGCCTCGGACTCCAGGATCGCGCGCAGCGGCGCCAGCGGGACCCGGTGCAGCGCCAGGTCCCCCGCGCGGCATTCGACAGCATCCTCTGCCATTGGCTCCAGGGTGACGCGCGTGGTGCAGCGCGTGGGCGTCTGGAGCACCAGCGCGCCGCTGTAATCCGCCACTCCGCCCAGGAAATCGAGGCGGCCCGGGGCTTCGCCGATTTTTGGGGCGGAGGTGGGCATGATTTCGCGAGAAGTTTTTAATACTTGGTGCTCAGCGCTTGGTGATTGGCGGCCAGGTTTAAGTTCCAGCATCCTTGAACACCGGAATTCGTTGCCAATGAGTCAAGTTTCAGGGTCGGTTCTTTTTCGTGTATTTGGTGTATTTCGTGGTTTCTACCTCCGGTAAGGACTGAGGCGGAGCCTCGCTAGGTTTTAAGTTTTAAGAATCGTCACGCGAGCCCTCTCGCAGTCGTGGCCGTTCACTCCTCGGAAAACCAGAAACCAGAAACCAGAAACGCGACCCTTCATCCATACCCCACCGTTTCCATGTGCACCTGCTTGTAGCCACCGCGCGAGCGGAAATAGAGCAGCAGGCCCCCGTAACAGAAGACCATGATCAATGGCAGAATCGACACCATGGCTATCGTGCTGCGGTTGTTCGCCGTGCGGACATCTTCCACCACGGTTTTTTCGGCCTCCGGCAGCGCCGCAATCTTTTTCTCGTCCAACGGCTGATAAGTGAGCCCGAACTTGGATTGCGCCTTTTCCGCCACCGCTTCATGAAGCGCCGCATTTTGTTGTGCCAGCCTCTGGTCCAGGGAGTGGTCCTGAAGCGTCCCCAGCAAAGGATTCCCGAGCACGCCGACCGAAATCATTCCCACACCCGCCACGGCGCTGAGCGTCAAGGCCCCGCCCTTGGGGAATTGCTCCGAGACAATGCCGAGCGTGGTGGGCCAGAAGAACGCCTTGCCAAAGCCGTAAAAAGTTGCGGCGAGGATGATGATCACCGGCGCCGTGCCCACGTGACCGAGCCAGAACAGGCCGATCGCGCAGATCGCGGCGCAGGCCGTCAGCAAACCCAATGGCGAAATGCGATGCACAATCGGCCCGGCGTAAAAGCGCAGTAGCAGCATGATGGCCGAGGTATAGATGATCACGCAATTGCCTGCGTTATCGCCGAAGCTTTTCAACACCGGTGTCATCAGCGCGGAAATCCAGCTATCCGTGCCAATCTCGGTCGTCGCCGAAAGCACCATCACCAGCATGAGAAACACAAAGACCGGTCGTCCGAAGCTGCGGATGCGCAAAGCGAAGAACACGGTCGGCACCACGGCGATGGTGATGATCTCTGGCGTGTTCAATTGCATGTCGAACACACGCAGGATCTCATCCACCGCAAAGGCGATGAAGAAGGAGACCAGCAGGCAGCCCGCCCAGCCAAATTCCTTCAGCATGTCGGTATAGGAGACGCCCGCCGCGACGCGCTCCTGCACCGGGAATTTCTGGCCGAGCATCATCAACCCATAGATGGTCGTCGGGATGAGATAGAGCGCGATCTCCCAGCGCCACGCATTTTTGCCACCCAGGGAACCGATCACCGTGCTGACGAGGATCGCCAGAATACCGCCCAGCATCATCCCGCCGGGCCAGCCCGCATGGAGGATATTCAGGTGCCGCGTTTTGCTCTGCGGGTAGAGCGTGGCCACGATGGGGTTGACCGCCGCCTCAATGGCCCCGGCGGCCAGCGAGAAGATGAAAGTGCCTGCATACAGGCCAATGTAACTCGTGGCCGTAATCGTGATGACCGCCGAGACGACGTGCGCGATGAAAGCGAAGGCCAGCGTGCGGCCGTAGCCGATCTTGTCGATGATCAGGCTGAAGAAAATAATGCTCAGCGCTTGCGGGTACAGTCCCGCGCCCTGGATGGAGCCTTTCTGCGTCTCGCTGAGATCGAAGATGACACCCCAGTCGTTGAGGAGAAAGCCGCGGACGACAAAGCCGAACGCCATGGCGGCCAGCGCGATTACCGAGGCAACAAAAAGACGGGTTTGCTTTTGCATGGGGAGAACTTGGTGTGGGGCAGGGCAGTTTCTGTCACTATCCCGCGTCACTATCCCGCGAAATCTTCTTTTCTGCGGAAGATTTCCGCGAATGGGGTTTGACGCTCGCTGCTCAGTTTATTGGATGTTGGATGTTGGGTGTTGGATGTTGGATGTTGCGTCCCGCATTTGCGGGACGCCTCCTGGATTGTGGAATGGAAAACTTCAAGGTTGCTGCCGATACAGGACCGAAGAAACCGCCCGCAATTCCGCGGCCTTCTCGTCCGGATTCGACTCGTTGGTCATCGATCCGCCGCCAATTTCCGGGCCGGCCAGATATTTCATCGTATCGGGCTTTCGGAGCGGCGGGTGATATTCGATATGAAAGGGGAAGAACGAATAATCCTGCCCGTCGGTTGGCGCCTGGTGAAGCGCCATGACATAGGGCAGGCGCCGCCGCCAGAGGTTGTCGTAGCGCACCGCGACCTCGCGCATCAACGCCGCCAGGTCCCGCCGCTCGGCCGCCGTCAACTCCGCGAGCGACGCCACCTGCCGCCGGGGCAGGATGAACAACTCATAGGCGTAGCGGGCGAACCACGGCACGCACGCGAGAAACAAGGCGTTTTCGCAGACGACCCGGGACGACGCCGCTTCGCGTTGGAGGATTTCCGGGCCGATTAGCCGCCCGGTGCGCTCGAAGTGGGAGCGGGAATTTTCCACCTCCCGCGCGATATGGCCGTAGACCAGATTTCCCGCGTAAATCTGGCAGTGCGGATGCGGATTCGACGTGCCGACCAGGGCCCCTTTGTTCTCGAAAATCAGCACGTGCTGCACGTCTGGACGGCTGCCCAGCTCGCGATAGCGCTCCATCCAAACTTCCACCACTCCCACGGCTTCGCCCTGGCTCAGGTCCGCAAAGGTCTTCGAGTGATCGGGATGATAGCAGACCACTTCCGCCGCGCCGCGAGCCGGCCGCGATTGATAGAAATCATCACCGGACGCAGCCGGTGCGTCCGCGGCGAAGCATGGCAGATCGTTCGCAAAACAATAGACGCCGTCGTAGCGCGGGTTCTGGTCGTGCAGGCGGCGATTGCCGGGGCAGAGCGCGCACTGCGGGTCGTAGGAGGGCGCGGGCGGTTCGTCGAGCGGGACCGTTTCGCCGACCCACGGCCGCCCGCTCCGGTGCGACGTGAAGAGCACCCACTCCCCGCGCAGGGGATGCCAGCGCTGCTCCCAGACGAGGCCGCCGTCGTTCATGGTTTCAGTTCGCCCCGTTTCGGGCTCATACCCAGCAGCCGTTGCGGGGTCTCGAAGAGAATCTCCTGCGCCACGCCCAGCGCGTCGTCGCGCGAGTACTGGCCCTGGGCGACGCGAACGGCCAGCACGTGCGCCAGTTGTTTGCGCACGAGGAGCGCCTTGGCGTACGACCACTCCGCCACATAGGCATCCGAAAAGAAGCCGACCTGTTTGTTCAGCGGGAGCATGTCGAGGCGTTCGCCCATCACCTGGCGGATCGTTTCCGGAAAGAAGTTGTGCCACCAGTATCCCGCGAGGCTGAAGTTTGGCAGCTCCCGGCAAAGCGTGCACAAGGTCTGGTTCGCGTGCCGACTGCCGAGGAAGCATTGGAACCGCAGGCCGGGATGGCGCCCGATCATTTCGCCGAGCTGGCCCAGCGTCTTCTGCGAGACGCGGCTCGCGGTTTCGTACGGCAGCGGCTCCGCGCCGAGGCTGAATTGGAACACAATCTCCGCGCCGCGCTTTTCCATACCGGCGAGCAGCGCCTCGCCGATGTAGGCGGCGTAAATGTCGCGTTCGGCCGGCCCGGCTTGGGCGCGGCGCCGCAACGCCGCCGCCATTTCGTCGTCGCTGGGCAGCCGGTAGTCGATATCGGTCGAAATGCCGGTCGCCATGGTGATCACCTGGTCATACGGAATGGCAGCCACATAATGCGCGATCGCCGCGTGGACGTCCTCGAGCGTGCGAATGACCCGGTCGGTTTCCGGACGCGGTCCGCCGCCGATCGCCAGCGGCGCTTCGGGGGGCTTTCCCCAGGTCCGCTCGAGGTCGTAGAGCGCGGTGTCGTACTCGCCCCATTGCGCCCGCATGAACATGCCCCATTCCAGCGAGTACTGGAGAACGTCGTCTCCCTCGCCCTCTCCCCGCCGGCAATACTCCGCGCAGGTGCGCCGGATGTTGACCCGCCGGAGCACCGACCGCGGCCAGGCGCCATCGTCGGCGCGTTCGCGGATCAGGTCATCGAGCCGCTGCCAGTTGTCCGCAGTGATCGGTTCGTGCCAGCCATAAAGATCGCGCAGAATGATGCGCACGCCCCACCAACCGCTTGTATTCCGTATCAAGGGCAGATACGGCAGCGCCTCTTCGATCCGTTGTTTTGCTTCCGCGCGGTCTGCCCACCCGGGGAATTGCGTCAGCCGCGCCCCGCTCGGGCAACCCGCCGCGTAGAGATCGCTGACGAGCATGTGATAGAGCAGCACGTCGTGCAGCCCGCGCGCCGCGAGCTTCGGCCCGCAGAGATGCGTGTGCACGTCGAGCACGGGGACTTCGGCGAGGGCTTGTTCGAGGAATTCGGCGATGGCGTGGGGGGTGGGGGTGTTCGTCTGGTCGGTCATGGCGGTGAGGCGGTGATGGCGTTGCGGGATAGAAATGCGTCCACGGCGGTGCGCGTGGGAAAACCACCTTGCGAGGCCCGGAGCGCGGCCGCTGCGGAGGCCACGGCGATCCGCTCATCCAAACCACGGCCCGCGGCCAGTTCCGCCGCATAGGCGCCGTGAAAGACGTCGCCGCAACCGTTGGTATCCGTACAAGTCACCGGGAAAGCCGGATGGTGTCGCGGCTGGGCTTCGTGCTCCGCGCTCACGCTCCAGCACCCGGCGGCGCCGCACGTCACGATCACCACGGCACGGTCATGCCGCCAGAGCGCCGCGGCCGCTTCGGCCGGCGACGACTGTCCGCTGATGCGCTGCGCCGATTCTTCCGAGAGAATCAAGTGGTCCGTCAGTGCCAGCACCTCGTCAAACGGTGGCGGCCCGGCATCCTCGAAATCCGCCACCACGGCGGCGCCGGCTGCGCGCGCGATCCGCGCGGCCCGGAGATTCCCGGCCATTCCGTAATGATCGATAAAGAGCACGCGCGCACTGGCGATGACGCTTTTCTCCGGCAGCGTCGCATGCGCGCCCGTGATTCCCGGCACGAGATAGAAGACATTCCGCGAGCCGGTGTCCTGGCCGATGATGATCGCCGAGCGAATGACCGCGGCGCCTTCGGGATGCGGCGCATGCGAGATGTCCACACCTTCGCGCAGGAAATCCTGCTCGATGAATTGCGAGGCGTCGTCTGCGCCGAGACATCCGGCGTAGGCGCAGCGTGCGCCGAGACGGGCCGCGGCCACCAGGGCGTTGCCGGTCAGCCCGCCGCCGCGGCGTTCGTGCCGGGCCACCCGCACCTTGGCGTCGGTCGCGGGGAACGATGGCACATGGAAAATATCGTCGACCGCGGCGCACCCGAGACCGAGCACGTCATAACGCGTCGACGAGGCGTTCATGGATTATTCCCCGCCGCTCAGGCCCTCCGCGGCGAGCGCTTCGTCGATGCTGCGTCCGTCGAGCATCACCGCCTTGAACGCGCGCAACGCCTCCGCCGTTTTCGGCACACCCCAAATGTTGCGGCCGATCGTCGCGCCGGCGGCGCCGGCTTCCACGACTTCACGCATGGCGACGAGGGCTTCGCGCAGGTTCTTCGCCTTTGGCCCGCCCGCGGCCACCACCGGCACGGGCGAACTCTCGACGACCTGCCGGAACGATTTCACGTCACCGGTGTAGCCCACCTTGATCACGTCCGCGCCGGCTTCGATGCCGATGCGCGTCGCCCATAAAATCCCCTCCGGATCGAAAACAATCTTCGGCGTCGGCCCGCTGAAATCGCGCGGATAAATGTGCGCGACCACCGGCAGATCGTACTGGGCGGCCTGCTTCACCGCCTCCATCAAAATCTTGATGTAGCGGCCTTCGTTCGGCCCGAAGATGCCGATCGCCACGGCAATCGCATCGGCTCCCAGGCGCACGCACTCCTCCGGATCGGTCACCCATTCGATGACCCGGTCATCGGCCGTAAAGCAGCCCGATTGCACGATGAGCGGAATCTTTCCGGCGTAGGGCGCCCAGGCGTGCATCGCCGTGCCCTTGCTCATGGTGATCGCCGACGGGGCGCCCGCCGCGATCCGCGCCAGGGCTTCCGGCAGGCTGGCCAGCCCGCCACCGGGTGCGAGCTTGCCATAACCGATAAAGTGATCGACCGCCACCGAGCAAAGCCGTCCGCTGGGGTGGGAAAAAATGCGATTGAGGCGGATAAGTTTGCCGATGGACATGGAAGATGAGGTTTCTGGTTTTTGGTTTCTAGTTTCTGGTCGTCCGGCAGGAGAGTCGGCTCTGTGGCGGAACCAGAAACCAGAAACCGCGGTTGGGGATACGGTGGATAGTATCCCGCCCACCCACCCGCGCCATGCATTCCAGTGGACAATTTCATGGTAGATTTGTAAGCACCGGGGCGGAACGTTTGCTTTCTTTCCGTGCCCTCCTCACCCCGCGTCCAACGCCACATCATCTTTCTCGAAGAGCTCCGGCGGCACTCCGACCGCGAGGTGTGCCTTGGCGCCGCGGAGTACGCTTCCGAACGGCCGGCGTGGGCCTTCGATCCGTGGCCCATCACGCTCGCGGATGGCCACGCGCCGGCCCTCGCCGACCTCCGCATGGTCCACGGCATCCTGACCACGGAGCGCTCCATGCGTGAGATGCCCGCGCTCCGCCGCCGCCGGATTCCGCTCGTCTATTGCCTCGCCGACAAACCGCACGCGGACGCCGATGCCGTCTCCGTCGATGAACCGGCGGTGGGCGCAATGGCGGCCGAACATCTCTGGGATCGCGGCTATCGCCATTTCGCATTCATCGGGTCCACCGCCACCGGCTGGTCGCAACAGCGCGCCCGGGGCTTTTCCGAGTGGCTCGACCGGACCGGTTCCACGCCGAAGATCTGCCTCTTTTCGCAGGCAGATCTGCCGGTCTTCTGGTCGTGGAATCTCGCTCAGCGCCACGCCCGGCTGCTCGCTTTGCTCGCTGCCCTCCCGCGGCCCTGCGGCGTCTTTGCCGCCAACGACGTGATCGCCTGCTTTGTCCTCCAGGCGGCCCGGCAGATTGGCCGCCGCGTGCCGGAGGATTTCGGCGTCATCGGCGTGGACAACGATCCCGTTCCCAACGCCGCCGCCGGTCTGGCCATCAGCAGCATCGAGCTGCCTTTCCGCGAAATTGGCCGCGCCGCCGCGCGCCTGCTCCATGAGCGCTGGCAGGGCGCCGCGCCCGGACGCGTCGTGCGCCTCCCGCCCATTCGCGTCATCGTCCGCACCTCCACCGACGCCTTCATGGCGCAAAACGCGCTGGTGCGCAAAGCGCAGGCCTACGTGGAAGCGCATCGCCAGCGGCGGGTCACCGTTGCCGAAGTCACCCGCGCTGTCGGCACCAACCGCGTGACCTTGGGCAAACACTTCCAGCGCGAACTCGACGCGACGCTGCTCGATTACATCCGCCGCCGCCGGCTGGCCTACGCCGTCGAGTGCCTGCGCCAGGGCCACGCCACCGTCGACGAAGTCGCCTTCACCTGCGGCTTCTCCAGCGCGTCCTATTTTTCGCGCATGCTCAAAACCGTGACCGGCCGCCGCCCCGGCGCCGTACGGCGGGGTGGGGGATGAAGCGGGCGATTTGGAGTTTCTGGTCTGCCTGCAGACCTCGGCTCGTCGCGGATCGGTCCGGCAGGTCCCGCGGTTGATCAGGGGTCACCTATAGCAAGTCCTCGCTGGGCTGAAACTGGAAGAAGGAGGAATCGATATCAAGAAGTTGCACTGGTCGGCGAATCACGCCGATCCCTGAACGAATCATCGTTTCGGCTATCGCGTCGCCATCCAAAAGAAGAAGCGAAATCGCGCCTTTTTTGATCGACGCTGCCTCAGCATCCCTCGTGAAGCGCGCCGTAGTCAAAAATACACCGTGGTCATAGTCTCCCTGAATAGCCCCTCGAAACTTATCGATCTCCGGACGTCCAACCGGCGTCCGTTTCCAGCGCTTCGCTTGGAACGCGGAGCGAATTGTCACTATACCTTGTCGAAATGCCCCGTGGCCGTCTACGCCGCCATCAGCGCCCTTTCCAGTGACTTTCAGCTCCTGGTAGCCGAGGAGTCGAAGGAGTGAGACGCAGAATTGTTCGAATTCTTGGGAAGTTAGAGCCTTGATTTCGGAGGTAATCCGACGTTTGACTTCGGCTTCGTTCTGATAAACGAGATCCTGAAGGGTGAGCTGTGTCGAGAACAGTTCGCCGTCAGCCGAACGAACGGCAGGCGCACTGGGGCCCGTAAGCCGTTTGCGACCGCTGGCCGTGATTCGCCATAAGCCACGCGTTGAGCCGTCAACGTCGCCCCGATCGACCAGAGCCTGCCTACTCCACTGAATGAGATTGTGCCATTTAAAGGTTGACGGACTACTGGGCAAGCGAGCGGCGAGGTCTTCTTCTGTAATTTGGTTGGCGAAGGATTTTGTTATAACGGGATAAATATCCCTCGGTTTAGCTGCACCACCGAGTTCATCAATGGCCCTGAGTAGGGGGAGCTCTATCTCGTGCTGCTTAGGAAAGGACATAATCTATGTCAATGAATTATGGCGATGATTGGCATCATTTCCGGGGGTGTCAACCGTGTGAGCTTGGAAGAAATGTTTAGTGGCAGTTAGTAGAGGCGTAAATTCTCTGGATCGCAATGTGCAGCAAGCAACGCAAATGTCCCGAAATATTGCTATTGCAGCCCGGATACCATGATTTCGGTGACGCTCTACATAGGCGTTCTAAGAAGGCTAATAAGCAAGCGGCTGCGTGTTCAAGCGTATGTTGAAGGGAGCCCGCTGTCAGGCTGTTGGTCACTTCAATTGAGCTGATCGCTGGACCGCTCCTCAGCCATCATTCGACTTCTTCGTGCTCAGAGCTGACGAGGCATTCGCGGTCGTCGGTGAGATTGAGATAATAGACCTTGGTTCCTTCGGGCAGGATTGCGTGGATTTTGCCACTCGTTTCAATCTCTGCTGGGACCGCTTCCCACAGGCGATTTGGCCACGGGCCGGTGTCCTTGGTGAATTCCAGTTCGGCCTTGGTGATCGGGTGTGCGCTGGTGAAGGTCGCCCAGACATTGCGCCCATCACGCCCTTTGGCGGTAATCTTCGCCAGGGGCGCGCCGCCGTTCACGATGCTGTCGGCAAAGGTCGCGATTTCCTTCGGGGCCCAGCCGGCCTCATGGCCGTGCGGCATGCGCGGGCGCAGGCAGAGCGTGCGCGGCGATGGCGGAAGGCGATAGGACTTCTGCCAGGCGTTCATGGTGTAGTGCACGTCGTTGCTGCCGTTGATCCAAAGCATCGGCATTTTTGTGGCCGGCAGATAGACTGCCGGATCCCACCAGCGCATCCACCGCCCCGCGCCTTCCGGGCCGAGCTGCTCGACGCTCTGGGCAAAGCCGTCTTCGTTGGTGAAGCCGCAGCCGTAAACGGGGACGGCGAATTTTAAGCGCGAATCGACTCCGGCGATGATGCTCGTAAGATACCCGCCCCAGGAGATGCCGGTGACGCCGATGCGCTCCGGGTCGACCCCGGGTTGCGCCCGGAGCAGGGAATCAGCGAGCAACGCGTCCGCGACGGCCTGCCAGGTCCATTGGTCCTCGCGCGGGTCGTCGATTTGCGTCCACCCGCCCCAACCCGGCGGGCCACCGGCGTCGTGGTGCTGCCATTTTTTCGGATCGGCGGTATGGACCGGGATTGCGCCGCAGGTGTCGAAAGCGATCGCCGCGTAACCACGAGCCGTCCACAGCCTCACCCATGCTTCGAAGGCCGTGCCGCCACCGCCGTGGACGAGCACGATGCCGGGCACTTTTTGGCCGGGTTCCGTCTTCGGCAGACCGAGCCAGGCGAAAACGCGGGTGGGTTTGCCTTGATAGGGCGGGCCATCGAAGAAGAGCCCTTTCATGCCCTCGGCGCGGATCGGGTCGGCGGGATAGGTCTGGGGCGCCTTCGCGAAGGCGGCCAGGTCCCACATCGGGCCGGCTGGATCGCTCGGTGGCGATGGTGGCGAGACGGTTTCGGCTGCGCTGACCGCGACAGCGGCGTGCAGGGCCAAGGCGACGCAGGGCGCGAGGTATTGTAAATGGAGGGATTTCATTCTGGCACCGGCGGCGTTGGATTCACGAGAGGCTCTCGCGTAGTTTGGAGCCGATCACGAGAGAATAAGGTAGGCTACAGTGCGGATTGGAACCAGAACGCCGGCGTACCACGGGCGGTCCTGAAAGGACGCCGACGGCGCGGCGCCCCTACCGGTGTAAGATTGCATGAGGCACCTTGGACGCCCTTTTAGCCGCGGCTGCGCACCAGTTCCTCCACGACCTTGAACGGTGAAAGCTTCGGTTGCGCCATGGCTTCCACCGGCAGCGTGAAAGTCTGCTCGAACAGGTATCGCCCCGCGAGCGCGGCGTGCGAAACCTGGTCGGTGAAGCAAATCCAGGTCGAACCCGGCGGAAACTCCACCGTCTCCTGCCGTGCCGTGCGCTGGTACTCGTCGTCCAGTTTCATGCGATCGTGGATTTGGAGCATGTAATGATCATACGGCGTCCGGCGCGCCTTGGTGATCCTGAGCAGGTGCAAGATCGCGGCGCTGCCGGGCAACGGCGCGGGAATCTGTGGAATAAATCTCCCGGCAACCTCCGCGAACGGTTCACCGACATGCCACACCCGCGGATGGCTGCCGGGATGGGCGTTGGTAAAGATGCGCAAGAGTCGCAAGCCGCCGCTCGGCCGCGACGGGAATGCGTCCACGTGCAGCCGCGTATCGTCATGGCGCTTGCTCTGGACGCGGCCTTTCACTTCCGCCGGGCGGAAGCTGGCATTGCCGGGGACCAGCGCGCTGCGGTATTGCGGGAGCAAGGTATCCACCAACGTACACGCACTGCTGGAAAAACGCTCGAGCATCCCGGCGAGGAGGGGTTTGAGGTGCTCCTCCTTGAATCCCCAGACCTTTTTGTCTCGCGGCGAGAATTTGACGCTTTTTGACTCCAATTGGAGGTCCGAGTTTTCATCCACGAGACCTTTCTCGGAATCCTGCAACTCGAAGGGCAGATTCGGCAGGTAGACGATGTCGCCGCGCTCGAGCGCCGCGACCGCGGCATCATGCACGGTGGCAGCAGGCGTCGGTTCCCAGCTTCCAAGCTCCAGGGTCAGCACGGAACAAGCACGCTTAAGGGCAAACTGGCGACGGCCGCAGACCGTCGTGGAGAAGCTTCACTCGGCCTTGCCGGTGAGACCGGCCTTTTGCAAGGCGGCGAAGACGTCCGGGGGGTTGAAGTCACCCTTGATCTCGAAAGAGGTCGCGTTTTTTTCCGCCGTGTTGCTGGTCACTCCGGGGACGTTGGTGAGGGCGGCGTTCACGGCCTTCACGCACTTCGGGCAGCAGAGGTGCACTCCGCTCACCGTAAGAGCCGAAACTTTGCCGTCCTTCGCGGCGGTCGCGCTGCTCACCTTGATGGACGCATTGTCGCTGGCGCCAAAATAGCCGGCGGCCACGAGGGCATCCACGGCCTTTTGCACCGTGGCGGCGTCAGCCGCAGTGATGCTGACCGTGCCGGCATCGGCATCGGAGGTGGCAGTGGCGCCGGGGACGGTGCTGACGGCTTTATCAACGCCCTTCACGCAGCTCTTGCAGCAAAGGTGGACGCCGCTGAGTTTGACGGTGCTGTCCGCTTGAGCAAAAGCGGTGAGGGCGGCGGTGATGACGAGGGTGAGGATGGACTTGTTCATTTGGGTATGGCGGTAAAACGCTGGAGATTTGCCGAGGTTGCGCTAAAGCGCAAGTCCGAAGAGAGTGACAGGACGAAGAGAGGGATGCAGACCGCAGGCTGCACGATACAGACAAGATGCAGGTCGCAGGATGCAAGATGCATCCTGCATCTTGTTTCCCGGCCTCCGTCAAAATCGCAAGCGAGACGCTTGCGCTACCATCACTTCATCCCTCATCCTTTCGGCAATGCTGCCCCGACCGCCGTCTGTTGTGATTGAAGCCGTTTCGCCGCTCATCGAAGGCGGCCATTTTCCGGTGAAGCGTGCCATTGGCGAGGACATCGTGGTCGAGGCGAACGTCTTCAAGGATGGGCACGACATTGTCTCGGCGGTGCTGAAATGGCGGAAGAAGGGAGAGATGAAGTGGCACGAGACGCCCATGCTCTGCATCGATCCCTACAACCGCGATCGGTGGCGCGGGGTCTTCTCGGTCTTCGAGAATGCCGTCTATGAATATACGATCGAAGCTTGGGGCGATTACTTTCGGTCCTGGCAGCACGAGTTTCAGGTCAAGTTCGAGGCCGGGCAGACCGAGCTCGCGAGCGAAATCCTCGAAGGACAAGGTTTGGTTGCCCGCGGGGCGCGGCTCGCCCAGGACCACGGCCAGAAGCGCGACGCGGAGCGGCTGGTCGTGATTGCCGACAAGATCCGCGAGGGCACGCCGGAAACGGTCAACGCGCTGGCGCATTCGCCGGAGCTGGAGGCACTGATGACGGCCTATTCGGACCGTAGTGAGAGCACCGTATATCTGCTCAATCCGCCGCCCTTGGCGAAGCTCATCGAACTGCCCGAGCCGGTCAAAACCGCGGAAAATCCCGGCGCGGGAAGGGGCAAGGCCACCGCGGGCAAGGTGATTTCCTTTCCCATGGAAACGTCGCCGAGCGGAAAGAAAGCGACGGCCTCGAAGAAGAAAAAGACCGAAACCGTGACGGAACCGAAACCGGCGCCGCCGGCGGAAGCCGAGTTTCAGTTCACGCCTCGCTACCCGCTGGTCCACGTGGACCGGCCGCGCGCGCTTTTCGCGCAATGGTACGAATTCTTCCCGCGCTCCGCGGAGGGCCGTGCGGACAAGGGGTCGACGTTTCGCGATTGCCTGCCGCGCGTCGACGATGCGCGGGCCATGGGCTTTGACGTCATTTATTTCCCGCCGATCCATCCGATCGGGGTGACGGCGCGCAAAGGGCGGAACAACGCGGTGCTGTGCGAGCCCGGCGAGCCCGGCGTGCCGTATGCGACCGGCAACCGGCACCAGGACTGCCCCAACGGCGGTGGACACAAGGACGTGGCGCCGGAACTCGGGACGCTCGAGGATTTTGACTGGCTGGTGAAAGAGATTCGCGCGCGCGGGCTGGAGGTGGCGCTCGATTTCGCGCTGAATTGTTCGCCGGACCATCCCTATGTCCACGAGCACCCGGAGTGGTTTTACAAGCGGCCCGACGGGACCATCAAATACGCGGAGAATCCGCCGAAGAAGTACCAGGACGTCTTCCCGCTGAATTATCACAACGCGAACTGGCGTGCGCTTTGGGACGAATTGACGAGCGTGATTGAGTTTTGGTGCGAACACGGCGTCCGGACTTTCCGGGTGGACAATCCGCACACCAAGCCGGTGGCCTTCTGGGAGTACCTCATCGGCCGCGTGCAGCGGCGCTTTCCCGATACCATTTTCCTGAGCGAGGCTTTCACCCGCCCGAAGATGATGAAGGCGCTGGCCAAGGCCGGTTTTACGCACAGTTATACCTACTTCACCTGGCGCAATACCAAGCAGGGCCTGACCGACTATTTTACCGAGCTGACGCAGACGGAATGCGCGGAGTATATGCGGCCAAATCTATGGCCGAACACGCCGGATATCCTGCCCAGCTTTCTGCAATTTGGCGGGCGGCCGGCGTTTATCATCCGGGCGGTGCTGGCGGCGACGCTCTCGCCCCTTTACGGCATCTATTCGGGATTCGAGCTTTGCGAAAACGCCGGGCTCGAACGGAAGCCATGGGACGCAGCCGCGGCGACCGGGATGTTTCTGCACCTTTGCGACAACGACTATAAACAGCTCGCGCGCGAGGAGTATCTGGATTCCGAGAAGTACCAGTGGAAGCAGCGCGACTGGAACGCGCCGGGAAACATCAAGGGCACCATCGCGCATCTCAACCGCATCCGCCGCGAAAACCGGGCCTTGCAGCAACTGCGCAATCTCCAGTTCCAGCGGGCGGAAAACGATTTCATCTTGTGCTATTCGAAAATCACGGCGGCGCGTGACAACATCATTCTGGTCGTCGTTTCACTCGACCCGTTTCACGCGCAGGATGCCTTTATCGACGTGCCGTTGGATGAATTTGGCTGGATCGAGGGCCAGACTTATCAAGTCCACGATCTGCTCCACGACGAGCGTTATCCGTGGACCGGGCGGCGCAATTTCGTGCGTCTCACGCCGGACCGGCCGGCGCATGTCTTCCGCGTTCGGCGCAAGACGCATAGCGAAAAGGATTTCGACTACTATTTGTAATTCGAGAAAAATACCGTCCGCAAACTTATGAAACTCCACCTCCTCATCACCTGCTGCACCTTGCTCATGGCCACTGTCTTGTCCGCTGAAGAACCGAATCTGTATGCCATTCCGCTCAAGAACATCGACGGAAACGAAACGTCGCTCAAGGGTTACGCGGGCAAGGCGCTGCTGATCGTCAATGTGGCATCGGAATGCGGATTTACGCCCCAGTACGAAGGGCTCGAGGCGCTCTATCGCAAATACAAGGACCGCGGCCTCGTCGTGCTGGGCTTTCCGTGCAACGATTTCGGCGCGCAGGAGCCGGGGACCAATGAGGACATCAAGCATTTCTGCTCGTCGAAGTATGCCGTGACTTTTCCACTCTTCGACAAGCTGCACACCAAGGGCGCGGAGCAGCATCCCCTCTACACGGCGCTGACCGGTCCGGCTTCGTCGGCGCCCGGGCCGGTGACCTGGAATTTCAACAAATACCTCATCAGCCGCGACGGAAAAATCCTCGCGCATTTCAAGTCCGAAGTGGAACCGGATTCGGCCACGCTGACGAACGCGATCGACGCGGCGCTGGCGGGGAAATAATGGCGGCTGCTAAGTGCGCTCATGGACATTGCGAGGTCATCACTTCAGCGGGCCAAAGGCCCAATAACATGCCAGCCCAGGGCAACGCCCTGGGTTTTGTTCATGAAAAGGTGTCAAGCCCTGAAGGGGCGGCTCCCGTCGAGTCGCCCCTTCAGGGCTGGACCTCATATCGGTCTGGTACCCAGGGCGTTGCCCTGGGCTGGCATGTCAACGCACCTTTGGTGCTCCCTCCCGAACCACTGAAACCACACCACCCCGATGGACAATCCCTCCGATCCCTTCCTGGCCAAACGGAAAGAAACCGGCGTCCTGGAATGTGAATTCCGGGGCGAGAGCATTCCGATGATCTTGCGCCATGAGGACGTGCGGCGCGCGGCCAAGGATTGGAAGACCTTCAGCTCGGATGCTCCTTTTCGGGTGCCGATTCCCTCAGAAGAAGATGTCCGGTCCGTGCGGCAGTTGCCCATCGAGACCGATCCTCCCGATCACACGGAGTATCGGACGATCGCCGAGCCATTTTTCCGCCGTGCGAAGGATCCCGCGGTCGTGGCTCATATGGAAGCGCTCATCGACGGGATGGTGACCGAAGCCTTGAGCCGGCAATCCATCGAAGTCGTCCGCGAATTCGCGCTGCCACTGCAGTCGCGCGCGCTGACGTTCCTGCTCGACGTGCCCGAAACTGAGGCGGAGACGTGGATCGGTTGGGGCATCCATGTCTTCCGCGAGGGCGCCGGAACGCAGAAAGGCGCGGCCCTGGAGACTTATCTGCACGGGCAATTCGACCGCGCGGAGGCGAATCCCGGAAAGGACTTTTTCAGCGCCCTCACCAAGGCTACGTTTCGCGGCCGCGCGCTCACCCGCGAGGAGATGGTGGGCTTCGCCAACCTGACCTTCGCCGGCGGACGCGACACCATCATTCATACTGTTTCCTCGGTCTTTGCTTACCTGGGCGAGCATCCGGAGGCGCTGGAATTCCTGCGCCAGGATCCGGGGCGTGTCGTCCACGCCTGCGAGGAGTTCTTCCGGGTGGTCACGCCGCTGACGCACATTGGCCGGGTGTGTCCGGTGGAAAGCGATGTCCACGGAGTTGCGGTGAAGGCGGGCGGCCGGGTCTCGCTCTGCTGGGCATCGGCCAACCAGGACGAAGCGGCCTTCGACGCGCCGCAGGAAGTCCGCCTGGACCGAAAGCCGAACCCGCACGTCGCCTTCGGCAGCGGCGTGCATCTCTGCCTCGGCGCGCCCCACGCTCGATTGCTCCTCCGCACCCTGCTGGAAAAATGCACCGAGCGCGTCGGAAGCATCAAAATCCTCGACGCGCAGGAGCGCGTCGAAACCGAGGCGCACTACGAGCGCGTGGTGGCGTATGAGTCTTTGACCGTTCAGTTGCTTGGGCTCTAGCTCGAGCGCGCTGATCCCCCCAGCCAATGAAGACGGCATTAGGAACCACCCTGATTACCAACGGCCAGCTCATCGATGGCACGGGCACGACCCCCATTCCTGATGCCGCGGTCGTTATCGATGACGGTCGGATTGCGTATGCGGGCCCGGAACGGAATGCGCCCGCGGTGCCACCGGAGGCGGAGAAAATTGATGCTCGCGGAGGCAGCATTCTGCCGGGGTTGGTCGAAGCTCATTTCCATGCCACCTATTTCAACATCGCCGAACTCCAGGACCTCGATATCAAATATCCCGTGGAGTACGTCTCGATCCTGGCCTCCGTGAATACCAGGCTCGCGCTGGAATGCGGTTACACGGCGGCGCGTTCAGGCGGCTGTCTTTTCAACTGCGACGTGTGGCTCAAGAAGGCCATCGACGAGGATCTGATTGCCGGCCCACGGCTCGCCACCAGCGGCCGCGAGATTTGCTCCGCGGGTGGATTGATGGACTGGAACCCTGAGTTTCGCAAAATCGGGATGGAAGGCCTCGTCTTTATCATTAACGGCCAGGAGGATGCGCGCAGAGCGGTGCGTGCTCTCGTGAAGGACGGTGTGGAATGGGTCAAGACGTATCCAACCGGGGACGCCGCTTCGCCCGACATCAACGATCATCACACGCTTTGCATGACCTTCGAGGAAATGCACGCGGTGGTCGCCACGGCGCACAACCACAAGCTCAAGGTGACCGGTCATTGCCGTGCCACACAGGGCATCAAGAACGCGTTGCGTGCCGGCTACGATACGATCGAACATGGCACCTTCATGGATGACGAGGCGCTGGACCTTTTGCTGGAGCGCGATGTGCCATGCATTCCGGCGCTCTACTTCGAAAAGGCGAGCATCGAACTCGGGCCGGAATTCGGCCTGCCCCAGGTAGTCATCGACGGCCACCAGGAAACGCTCGATGGCGGCAGCGAAAGTGCCCGCCGAATTCTCCGCGCCGGTGGACGGCTTGGCATGGGGGGCGATTATGGCTTTGGCTGGAACCCGCATGGCGATTACGCGCGCGAGCTGACGTTCTTCGTGAAAGATGTGGGCCTGACGCCACTGGAAGTCATTACGTGCGCGACCAGGACCGGCGCGGAAATCATGGGGCGGGGCGACGAGTTCGGCACGCTGGAAAAAGGCAAGCTGGCCGACGTGCTCGTCGTGGACGGCGATGTCGCGGCAGATATTTCGCTGCTGGAAAATCGCCAACGATTCATCGCGGTGATGCAGGGTGGCTTCATCAAGGCGGGGCAATTGGCGAAGCCTATTCCGACGGTGGTGAAGTCGGAGAAGTGAATTTGGGGATGGGCCAATCCGGCGGCAGGAACGCACGGTGATTTGCGCGGGCGCCGTGTTGGACCACGCGCGAGGAACTCCGGGAATTCGTCAACCATTCCTGAAATGACAGCACCCCATTTGGCACGTATCCTCCCCGCCATGAATCCCCCCATTCCCCGCCGTTCATTCCTGCAAAGAAGCGCCCTGGCTGCTCTTTCCCTGGCCGCGCTCCGCGAGCGCCTCGGCGCTGCCGACGCGGCGTCCGGTCTCAAGGGGCACATTCGTCACTCGGTCTGCAAATGGTGCTACCCCAAGGTCAGCCTCGAGGACCTTTGCGCGGCGGGGAAAGATATGGGGCTCACCTCGGTCGAACTGCTCCAGCCCTCCGACTATCCGACGCTCAAGAAATACGGGCTCATTTGCGCGATGACCAGCAACCCGACGGTCAAAGGCCCGGATGGCAAAGACCTGGGGCCGATTCCGCGGGCCTTCAATCGAAAGGAGCATCACGATCTGCTCGTCCCGGCCTACGAGGCGCAGATCACCGCCGTGGCCGATGCCGGCTTCAAGAACCTGATTTGCTTTTCGGGAAATCGCGACGGGCTGGATGACGAGACGGGACTCAGGAATTGCGCGGAAGGGATCAAGCGGCTCATGCCCTCCTGCGAGAAAAGAGGCGTCACGCTGTGCATGGAACTCCTCAACAGCCGCGTCAATCATCCCGACTACATGTGTGACAAAAGCGCATGGGGCATCGAACTCTGCAAGCAGGTCGGCTCGACGAATTTCCGGCTCCTCTACGACATTTACCACATGCAGATCATGGAGGGCGACGTCATCGCGACCATCCGGAAGAGCCACGAGTTTTTCGCTCATTATCACACCGGCGGCGTGCCGGGCCGGCACGAGATTGATGAGACGCAGGAACTGAATTACGGCGCGATCATGAGGGCGATCGTCGAGAACGGAAATACCGGCCACGTTGCCCAGGAATTCATCCCGTCGCGGCCGGATGTGATTGGTTCGCTGCGGCAGGCCGTGGGGATTTGCGACGTGTAGGGTGGTTACGCCCTCACCGAAAACCGGTGCACCGTCGTGCTGCGAAAAACCTGCCCTGGCCGCAAAACCGTGCTCGGAAATTCCGGATGGTTTGGTGAATCGGGGAAGTGCTGCGTTTCCAGGCAGAATCCGTCGTTTTTCTGATAAGCGTGCCCGCCTTTGCCGATGACGGAGCCGTCGAGAAAATTGCCCGTGTAAAGGTGAACGGCCGGCTCGGTCGTGGAGACCTCGAGCACGCGGCCGCTGCCCGGCTCGGACACTTCCGCGGCGAGCGTCAGCGCGCCCTCGTGCGCGTGGCCGACGAGGTAGCTGTGGTCGTAACCGCCCGGTTTGCCGCGCAATTGATCAAAATCACGCGCGAGCGTCTTTGGCGTGGTGAAATCCATCGGCCCGCCCGAGACCGGCGCGAACCCACCGGTCGGGATGCCCGCGGCGTCCACCGGCACATAGCGATTGGCGTGCAGCGTCACTTCGTGAGCGAGGATACTGCCCGCGTTTGCCCCCGCCAGGTTCCAGTAGGCGTGGTTCGTGAGATTCAGCACTGTTGGCTTGTCGGTCGTCGCCTCGTAATCGATGCGCAATTCGTCGTCGTCGGTGAGGGTGTAGGTTGTCGCGATTTCCAGCGTGCCCGGGAAACCCTCCTCGCCATCGGCGCTCGTATAGGAAAAACGCACATTCTTCCCGGAGCCGGGTGCCTCGGCCTTCCAGGCGCGCGCGTGGAATCCCGTCGGGCCGCCGTGGAGATGGTTTGGCCCGTTGTTTGCCGCCAGCGTGTAGGTGACGCCGTCGAGCGTGAACTTTCCGCGCGCGATCCGGTTTGCGAACCGTCCGGTGGTCACGCCGAAGTGCGGGTGCGGCGCAAAATAGCCGTCGAGCGTGTCGAAGCCCAGGGTGATGTCCGCCAGCGCGCCGTGGCGATCCGGCGTATGCATCTCCAGGAGACACGCGCCCCAGTTTGTCAGCTTCGCGCGCAGCCCCCGGCGGTTCGTGAGCACGAAAGTTTCCACCGGCGGCGCGGTGGATTTTTCGAGGAATTCGTTTTGCATGGTGAGAAGATGGAGAAAATCGGCGGTACGCGGCGCGCCTTGGGGAATCAAACGAAAGGGTGTTTCTTAGCCGGAACGATTCAGTTGGCCGAAGATTTCATGCGGCGAGGGAGCCAACTGAATTGCAGTTCCAAGGAGGCAGTGGGGACTGGAGTTTTTCGAGAAGACTTCGCCACCAAGCGCGGT
>Ga0302325_10007636_pt1 | contig 23936 bp, 24 predicted proteins | sample Palsa_T0_2_FD_201948 | JGI IMG/M metagenome (GOLD analysis project Ga0302325, IMG submission 201948) | Peat permafrost microbial communities from Stordalen Mire near Abisko, Sweden - Palsa_T0_2 | ecosystem: Environmental > Terrestrial > Soil > Palsa > Peat permafrost | place: Sweden: Abisko... | reverse complement strand
CGAGAACTGCACGACCTTCGCGCGCGCGGGCGTGATCGAGATCTCGTTGATGTCGAAGTCAAACGACTTCGGTCCCGGCGCATAGGACGCGTCGAACGGCTCGACCACCCACTTCACCTGGCTGCGCTTGTAGCCCAGCTTCTCGGCGATCGCGTACGCGACCGCGCTCTCGAAACCCTCGCCGTTCGACGGCTTGTTGTGCTCGAAGTACGGCGGGTACGCCGGCGAGTCGGTCGCGACGGTCAGGATCCCCTTTGCGTGGGTCTGCAGCTTCGCCGGCGTGCACGTGGCGGCCGACGCGGCAGCGGTCTGCGTCGAGACCTTCTTCGGGCTCCCGCAGCCGGCGAGCAGCAACGCCGACAGGGCCGCGAGGCAGACCAGCACGATCCGGGCGCGCGCGAGCAAGGCGCACAATCTACACAGGCACGCTTCACAAGGCTCGGGATTCTTGACGGGATGAGACGCGCGCTCGGCCGCCAGGGAGTGCTCGAATAGCGCAGGACTTACGGGGTGGGGCCACTAGTCTCGCGGTTCGTGCCCCGTGATCCACAGCGCCCGTTCGTGCTGCCCGACGGTGCGGTCGAGGTGATCCTCGCGCGGCACGGGTCGGTCGATCATCGGCCGGCCCGATCGGACGACGTGATCGGCGGGCACAGCGATCCGGATCTGAGCGAGCTGGGTCGCCTGCAAGCTATCGCTCTGATGCAGCGTCTGCGGGACGTGACGACGCGCGCCCTGTTCGTGACATCGCTGGCCCGCACGCAGCAAACAGCAGCGCCGCTGGCGGCCGAGCTGGGGCTCGAGCCGCTGGTCGAGCCCGATCTGCGTGAGGTGTACCTGGGCGACTGGGAGGGAGTGTTCGGCCGGCACCCTGACCATGAACCCGTGATCCGCCGGATGCTCGAACTCGGTCGCTGGGACGTGATTCCCAACGCCGAACCGATGGAGCGACTCTCGCAACGTGTGCGGGACGGGTTGCAGCGCGTCGCCGCCGCAGGCGCAGGCGGCGGTACGGTCGTGGCGGTCGTGCACGGCGGGATCGTCGCCGAGGCGTGCCGGCAGGTGACCGGCAGTCGGCCGTTCGCGTTCCTGCATGCCGAGAACGCTTCGATCACACGTCTCGTGCGGGTCGCCAGTGGCCGCTGGGAGCTGCACGGGTTCAACGACGTTTCGCACCTGGCCGGTGTCGTGGTCCCGGCCTAGTGTCACGGTGATACTTGCTCGAAACAAGCAAGTCGCGCCTGTGGGTTAAGGTGCGCGAAAGGAGCCGTAACCGCCGCGGAAGAAGACAAGCGGATCGCCGTCGCCGACGGCCTCGATCGCCAGCACGTCTGCCACGGCGATCGTGTGGTCGCCGGCGCTGTGTTCGACGTTCAGGGAGCACTCGATCCAGGCCACCGCCTCGTCGAGGGCTGGCCCGGTGGGTCGGTCACGGTAGGACACCCCGCGGAAGCGATCGGCGCCCCGACGGGCGAAGAGCTGCGCGGCCTTGTCCTGATGGCTGGCCATCACGTTGACGCAGAATCGGCCGGTATCGCGTATCGACGGCCAGGTGGTCGATGACCGGGCGGGGCAGAACAGGATCAGAGGCGGGTCCAGAGAGACTGACGTCACAGAGTTGGCCGACATTCCGAGCGGACCATCCGAGCCGTGCGCGGTGATTACGGTCACGCCGGTCGGAAGGTGCCCAAGCACGTGGCGGAAATCCTCGCCGGTGATCTGACGGGCTACTCCCATGCGAAGTGGACCTGGACGGCGCCGTCCTGACGGACCCAGTTCTTGGAATCAGCGTACGCGATCATCGCGTCCAGCTGGCGACTCCACTCGGGATCGGCGGCACGATTCCCGGCGAGCTCCTCGAGCGTCTGGCGTGACACGAAAGCGTCGCCGACTCGCCGTGCGGTCACCCGGAGATCCTTGAAGTTCTCAATGTCCATCAGTGCCAGCCCCGGCGGGACGGTTGTCAGATCCAGTTCGATGCGCACAGGCTACTCTCCTCGCCGAAAAAACAATCGCTTGTATTATGACGATATGGGGATCGAACCGCAATCGTCGATCGGCGTCGGCATCGTCGGGTTGAGCGCGACGCGAGGGTGGGCCGGCAACGCCCACCTTCCTGCGCTGGCCGCCGTGCCCGGTTTTGATCTCGTTGCTGCGAGCGCCAGCAGCGCCGACTCCGCCCGCGCTGCGGCGGAGCGGCATGGCGTCCCCACCGCATGTGCTGGAGCCGAGGAACTCGCTCGGCGAGCGGACGTCGACCTGGTGGTGATCACGGTCAAAGTTCCCGCCCACCTGGCGCTGGTGAGCACCGCGCTCGCCGCCGGTAAGCACGTCCTGTGCGAATGGCCGCTGGGCAACGGCCTCGCGGAAGCCGAGCAATTGGCAACGCTCGCCGACCGCATGGGCGTCCGTGGTTTCGTCGGCCTCCAGGCCCGCTCCGCCCCGCCGGTTCGCTTCATCCGTGACCTCGTGGCTTCGGGCGAAATCGGGGAGGTTCTCTCGACCACCCTGATCGGCACCGGGGGACGGTGGGGAGATTCGATCGCGGGCGAGGTCGTCTACCTGCTGGACCGCGATAACGGCGCCACGATGCTCACGATTCCGGTCGGGCACGCGCTCGACGGAGTCTGCTCGTGCCTGGGCGAACTCTCCGAGGTCACCGCGACCATGGCAGTTCGGCGCCCTGAGGTCACCCGGACCGACACCGGGCGGCTGACGCGGATGACCGCCGAAGATCAAATCGCGGTCACCGGACGCCTTCAGAGCGGGGCAGTCATCGCACTCCACTACCGCGGCGGTGAGCTGCCGGGCTCAGGTCTCATCTGGGAGATCAATGGCACGAAGGGGATGCTCCTCATGACGGGGCCAACGGGCCACCTCCAGTATGGGCTGGTCAACATCGCTGCCGCCGGTGCGCGCGACCGAGATATGACGCCGCTGGCGGTGCCCCCCGAGTACGAAACGCTCGACGTGGATCCTGGCGGGCTGCCCTACGCGGTCGCCCACGCCTACGCTCGCGTACGCGATGACTTGAGGCTGGGCACAAGCACGGCACCCACGTTCGCCGACGCCGTCGTTCGGCATCGGGTCCTCGCCGCAATCGAGACGGCGGCTCAGACCGGGCAGCGGCAGCTGCTCTGACGTAATCCGCTGGCCGGCGAGGATTGACAGGGCCTCGGACGAGTCGGTAGCGTAGACCTACAAAACAAATCCTTGTTTGATTGTGTGGCGGTGAGGAGGAAGGAGGGCCGTGGGACCAGTTGCTCTGAATATGTGGCTCCCGAGCCCGATCCGCGCCGTCCGTCGGGGGAGGCATAGCGCCATCACGCTTTGTAGCGCTCGCGTTCGGTAGGCGAGGAGACGCCGATGTGCTACAAAAAACAAATGATTGTTAGTGACGCTGATGTCTGAGAGTCGTACCTTCACGGACCCTGAGCCGCGCACCTTCGAGGACTTTCAGAAGGGCGATGTGATCCTCACGCGCGGACGAACGGTCGAGGCGGCAGACCTGATCAGTTTCGCGGGGCTCACCGGCGACTACTACCCGCTCCACATCGACGAGCGCGCTGCCGTGAGCAGTCGGTTCGGCGCCCGCATCGCGCATGGCCCGCTGACCTTCAGTATTGCCGTGGGGCTTGTCGGGATGACGGGCTACTACGGCGACGCGATCGTCGCTCTACTCGAGGTGGAGCGTATCCGTGCGCTCAAGCCGGTCCTCGCCGGGGACACGCTCTGGGTGCGCAGCGAGGTCATCGGACACGAGGCCGGCGAGAACCCCAAGTACGGCACGCTCACGGTCGAGTACTCCGTTCGCAACCAGAGAGAAGAAGAGGTCATGCACTTCACCCAGACAATGCTGGCTCGTCGGGCGACCGAGGAGAGCGACCGTGACTGAGCCGACCGAGGTTCCGCCGCTGCGGGTTGACGCCGGCGCCCCAAACGATCCGTTGTTCATTGGGATCGGTGAGCTGCCATCGGGCAAGTTCCCGGGACGGTCCTTCATGCGCATGCTCACCGAAGTCGCGATCCGCGCCCTGCGTGACGCCAATGTCAAGACCACCGAGGTGGACACCATCCTCCTCATCCCGTGCCTGCACTCCTTCGATGACCAGGCGGACCTGGTGTTCTCCAGGATGGTCGAGGAGCTCGGTCTGCAGGGTCAGGCCAAGACGAGCTTCATGGTCCATTCCGGTGGCTCCACGAGCGACAACGCCGTCCGCACCGCCTCGGGCCTGATCGCCTCCGGACATGCGCGGACCGTGCTCGTGCTGCAGGCGGAGCGCTGGGGCTCGGCAGACCTTGAGGAGATGGTCACGATGCTCACCCTCAACGGCATCCCGCAAGAGTGGGAGCGTGCCTCCGGGATGAGCTTTAATGCGATCGGCGCGCTGATCCACGAGCGCTACATGCACGACACCGGCTCGACGCCCGAGGACATGGCCGGCATCTGCGTGTCGTTGCGCAAATGGGCGCAGCTCAACCCGAACGCGATGTTCAAGGATCGCGAGCTGACGGTCGAAAAGGTCCTCGCGTCGAAGATGATCTGCGACCCTCTGCACGCCATGGAATGCCCGCCGCTGGCGGATGGGGCCGCAGCCTTCGTGATGACCAGTCGCGAGAACGCGGACGGACGTGTCGACAAGGCCGTGCGGGTCGCCGGGTCGGGCGGGTGCGTGAGCCACTACAGCATCGGTCAGGAGCGCAACCTCAGTCAGCTCGGGTGGAAGACGGCGGCGGCGCGGGCCTATGCGCAGTCCGGGTGGGGACCCGAGGACGCGCAATTTGGAGAGATCTACGACTCCTACGCAGCAATCACCGCGATCGGAGCCGAGGGCCTTGGGCTGTGCCCAGAGGGTGACGCCGCGCGCTGGATCGCCTCCGGAGCGACCTCTCCAGGCGGAGATTTTCCCCTCAACACCAACGGCGGTCTGCTGTCGGCCGGCCATACCGGAGTCGGGGGCGGCACAGCCCTTCTGATCGAGGGCGTGCGCCAGCTGATGGGCAAGGCCGAGAGCGATCGCCAGATCGCCGATGCGCGACGGGCGGTGATCGGCGGATCAGGGGGCAGCTACATGGACGCCCAGGTTCTGCTGTTGGAGCAGGTTGATCTGGGAGAGACACGATGACGAGCGTTACGCACGAAGCCAGCCTCAAAGAGCAGTTCCAGAGCGGGCTTGAACGAGGCGAGTTGCTGATCCAGACATGCAACAACTGCGGGCGCCCCAACATGTATCCGCGTCACTTCTGCCCGTTCTGCCAGTCCGACGACCTGACGTTCACGCCGTCGGGTGGCCACGGGGTGCTCCACAGCTATACCGTCGTGCGTGCGGTCCCCCCGCGCGGCTTCGAACCTGACCTGCCGTACGCGCTCGCTGTCGTCAAGCTCGACGAGGGCGTACAGCTGGCGGCCCGCCTCGAACCGACGAGTGACGGCAGCTGGGACGGGTATGCCTGCGACGCGAAGATCACGTTCAGTCCCGGGCCGAGCAAGCACACCGGCCGCGGACCGGTCGCATGGTTTCGACTGGCAGATCGCTCATGAACACGGCCGCCTTCCTCGCCAAGGTCGCGCGCCAGCGGCCCGAACAAGTCGCAATCCGCTACGGCAACAGCACCGAGACCTACGCCGAGTTCTACGAGCGCGCACTGACTCTCGGCGCTAATCTGCTGAGCCGCGGCTTGCGCCAAGGGGATCGCGTCGCGTTCGCCCTCGCCAACGGTCCGGCCATCCTCGAGACGCTGTACGGAAGCTTCGCCGCCGGGCTGGCGGTGGTCCCGGTCAACGCCCGCCTGCACCCGCGTGAGATGGCATACATCGTCCAGAACGCCGGCGCGCGGGTGTTCATCCATGGACCCGAGTACGAACAGGGGATCGCCGAATGCGCCGCTGAGTTCTCCGGCCTTGACCTACGCGTGTGTACCGGCACGGCCGACGGAACCATTGGCTATGAGGAGCTGTTCTCGGCCGAGCATGTCCTCGACGGCCCCGTCGATGTGACCGAGGACGATGTGTCCTGGCTGTTCTACACCTCGGGCACGACCGGGCGTCCGAAGGGCGCAACCTGGACGCACCGCACAATCCGCGCGATGGCCATGAACTATCTGGCGGACGTGCACAACATTCAGCCCGGCGAGGTGGTGCTCCACGCCGCCCCGATGTCGCACGGCGGGGGCATTGTCAGCATGCCGGCTGTCGCGCGCGGTGCCGAACAGATCATCCTCGACACGCCGAGCTTCACCCCGCGCGAGTTGTTTCGGTTGATCCAGGACCACCGCGCGTCACACATCGCGTTCCTTGCGCCGACGCAGATCGTACGAATGTTGGAAGACCACGTCCCCGGTGAGTACGACCTGAGCACTCTGAAATCCATCTGTTACGGCGGTGCACCGATCCTGATCGAGCACCTCAAGCGCGCGCTCCAGACATTCGGGCCGGTGTTCGCTCAGATCTACGGACAGGGCGAGGCGCCGATCACGATCACCGGCCTGTCGACGACGGCCCACGCCGAGCTGCTGGCCGCTGGAGATGCTCGCATCGGTTCGGCGGGGACAATCCGCACCGACGTCGAGGCCCGCGTCGTCGACTCCGAGGACCGAGAACTGGCCGCCGGCGAAGCAGGCGAAATCGTGGCGCGTGGTGACGTCGTCATGAGGGGCTACTGGAACAACCCGGAAGCCACCGCGGAGGCCCTCCGGGGGGGTTGGCTGCATACCGGCGACATCGGAATGTTCGACGAGCGGGGATATCTGTTCCTACTTGACCGCGCCAAGGACATGATCATCAGCGGGGGCAACAACGTCTACCCGCGAGAGGTCGAAGAGGTGATCATCCAGCACCCGGCGGTCGAGATGGTGGTCGTGCTCGGGATCCCGGACGAGTACTGGGGCGAGGCTGTCCATGCGGTCATCGTCCTTAATGACCCCAAGGGTGCCACGGAGCGGGAGATCATCGACTATTGCGGCCAGCATCTCGCCGGATACAAGAAACCCAAGGCGGTTGATTTCGTCGACGCGCTGCCGGTGAGCGGCTACGGAAAGATCCTGCGCCGCGAGGTTCGCGATCGGTATTGGGGCGGTCAGGGCGGCCGACAGATCGGGGGCGGAGTCTCGGCAGCCAGCGAGGTCGGCGGTCCGTAAATCCACGATGTGCTTTCGGAAGGGGAACTCATGCAGAAGGTCTTGATCGCCGGCGTCGGGATGACTCCGTTCACGAAGACCCCCGGTCGCGGGGTCCGGCGTCTCGCGACCGCGGCGGCCGCAGAGGCCCTTGAGGTTTCGGGGGTACCCGTGGCCGACATCGAAATGGTGTATCTCGGCAATGCCGTTGCGGGAGTCGTGAGCCAGCAGGAGATGATTCGGGGACAGGTCGCCTTCCGTGAGTCCCCGCTCGCCGGAAAGCCGGTTATCAACGTCGAGAACGCGTGCGCCTCGGGCGGCAGCGCGCTGAATCTTGGCTGGCAGTCGATCGCCGGCGGCCTTGCGGACGTCGTTCTGGTCGTCGGCGCCGAGCAGCTCACTCACGCCGACAAGCGCCGCACCTTCGCCGCGCTGCGAGGCTCCACTGACATCGAGGAGATCGGCGAGCCTGATCCGAACGAGGCGGAGGTCAACTCCGTGCTCATGGACTTCTACGCCGATGAGGCGGCCAGCTACCTTGACAAGTACGGCGCGACGCCCGAGGACTTCGCCAGGGTGGCGGTCAAGAACCGCAGCAACGCTCAACACAACCCGCTCGCCCAGTACCGTGGCCCGCACACGATCGAGGAGATCCTGAATGGCCGCATCGTTGTCTCGCCGCTGACGTTGGCGATGTGCTCACCGGTGACGGACGGGGCGGCGGCGATCGTGTTGTGCTCGGAGGACTACGCGAAGCGCCTGGACGTTCCCACGGTGACGGTACTTACCTCCCAGCTGGCCGGTGGAACGGGCGCCGGCAGCTCACCGGTGGCCGATGCGGTCGCCAAGGCCTATCCAGCCGCCGGGATGGGACCCGAGGACTTCGACCTGATCGAGCTGCACGACGCTGCGGCGCCCGCCGAGCTGATCCAGTATTCCGAGATCGGTCTCTGCGACGAAGGTGAGGGGCACCACCTGCTACGACGCGGAGTGACCGAAATCGGCGGCGACATTCCGGTCAACACCAGCGGCGGCCTGCTCAGCCGCGGCCACCCGCTCGGGGCCACCGGGTGCGCTCAAGTCGCCGAGATCTGGACACAGCTGCTCGGCCGGGCCGACGGCCGCCAGGTGGACAAGGCTCGCACGGGAATGGCAATCAACTCCGGCGGATGGCTCGGGGGCACATACGCGGTGACGGTGGCGACGATCATCCAGCGTGAGTCATGACCGTCACGAACTCTACGGCCGCCGGCGGCGTCGAGCTTGAAACGCTGTTCTATGAGGCCGTCGCCGACGGCGTGGTGCTGATCACCCTCAATCGGCCTGAGCGCGGCAACGGGGTCGTGCCCGAACTCGTGCGGGACTTCCTCGCTGCGCTGGACGGCCTCGAGCCCGATTTTTCTATCCGAGCCCTGGTTCTCACCGGCGCCGGACGCCAATTCTGCGCCGGCGCCGACCTGGTCGAGATGCACCGATATCTCGAACAGCGGCTGCGCGTCGAGCAGGAGCCCTACAACGCTCGCGTCCTGCATCCGCTCACCCAGCGCCTCGTCGTCAGCCGCCTGCCAATCGTCGCGGCGATCAACGGGGGCGCCACCGCCGGTGGATTGGACATGGCGCTGGCCTGTGACCTGCGGCTCGCCTCCGAGCGAGCCAAGCTGGGAGAGACATACGTGTCGCTGGGGCTGGCCCCTGGCAACGGTGGCTCGTGGTTCTTACCGCGGCTCATCGGCACCGGCCTCGCGGCCGAGTTGGCGCTCACCGGCGACCTGATCGACGCCCAGCGCGCGTTGGAGATTGGCCTCGTCAATCGTGTGCTGGCCCCGGAGGACCTACTACCGGAGGCGATCGCGCTCGCTGCCAAGATCGCCGCCCGTCCACGCCGGGCGATCGAGGCCACCAAGCAGGCGTTGCGCACCGCCTGGCAGACCGACCTGGTGGGCGCACTCTCGGCCAGTTTCTGGGCGACGACCGCGCTGCAGTACACCGACGATGTTTCCGAGGGAGTGGCGGCCGCGCTGGAGAAGCGGTCGCCGCGCTACAACGTCCCGCCGGGCGAGACCGGCGATACCGATAAGGAGAGGACATGACATCCGAGGAGCTCGAGGCAGCGGTCCTCCGGTTGCAGGACCGCCAAGCGATCCACGACTGCCTGATGACGTACTCGCGGGCGGTCGATCGGCTTGATCGCGAACTGCTGCTGTCCGTCTACCACGAGGACGCTGTCGATGACCACGGCGTGTTCGTCGGCAGTCCAGAGGAGTTCGCAGACTGGGTCGTGAAGATGCACAGTGCCACGCACCTGTCGCATCAGCACTGCATCTTCAACTACACGATCGACCTGGAGGGCGAGGTCGCTCACACTGAGGCGTATTACATGTTTGTCGGCCTCAACCGGACCGGGAATCCGTTCGCCATGTCAGGCGGGCGTTACATCGATCGCTTCGAGAAGCGCAGTGGTCGGTGGGCGATTGCCGCTCGCGTGTGCGTGCGCGATTGGGCGCCGCTCTCGGAGATTCCGGATGTGCTCGACCAGGCGTCCATGACGGCGGTGCCGCTGACTCCGGAGATCGCCGAGCTCGTCCGCGCCGGGGCACAGATCACCCGCGACCGCGCTGACCCCTCCTACCAGCGTCCGCTCCCCGCTCGGAGCCCTGTCGTCGGTCGATAGGTCAGTCGAAGGCCGGCGGTCCGTGCCAGCGCAGGCGCTCGGTGTCGGGCACCCGCCAGTCAGTGCCTGCGCGGGTGCCGCCGTCGACGAGGAGGTCGGTCCCCGAGACGTACGACGCCTCGGGCGAGCTCAGGAAGGCGACCGCGCTTGCCACCTCCGCGTTGCGGCCAGCGCGGCCCACCGCGGCGATCTCAGCGTAGGCCTTGCCCGCCTGCACGAGGGCCCCCATCGTCGAGTCGCCGATCAGGCCCGGGGACACGGACACCAGCCGACCGCCGCGCTGGCCCCAGCGACCGGAGCGAACCTCGACCTGCAGGATCACGCCGCGCTTGGAGATGGCGTATGCCGCGCGCGCGTGCAAGCTGAGCGCTCCAACGGACTCGAGTGACTGCATGATCGTTTCTGCCTCGGCGCCGGCGAGGATCGGGTCATAGTGACGGGCGAAGTCCCGATGGCCTCCGAGCGACGCGATCATGACTCCTACCGAGCCTGTCGTCACGCTGGGCTCGAACGCGTCGAGGGCGAGCAGGGTACCCAGCAGGTTGACGCGCAGGATGGTCGGACCGTCCGCCTGGGCGCCGGACAGGCCGGCTGCGTTGACGAGCACGCCGAGCTCGCCGAGCTCGGAGGCCGCTGCCGCGAGCTCGCCGACCGAGCTCGGATCGGTGATGTCGAGCACGTGGGTCGCGACCGCGGCGCCGGCGTCGCCCAACGTCTGCGCGGCCTGATCGAGCCGCTCGGAAGAGGAGTCGGCGAGCAGCAATCGATGCTGCGTGAGTCGTTCAGCGCAGGCCAGGCCGATCGTGCCCGCTCCGCCGATAACCACCGCCACGGTTGATCGCTCGTTCATGGTGGCCACCTTTATTTGATTGCGAGCGGGTTCAGAGGCGAGCCGACCCCGCCGGCGATCCGGAGCGGCTGCGCGATGAGCATGAACTCGTAATTGCCATCGTCCGCGCAGTCCGTGCCGAGATCCTCGAGGTTCCAGAACTCCCCGAGGTGGATGCCGGCGTCGCGCAGCGCCAGCATGTGCAGCGGATTGCGCACGCCCGGGAGGGTGCTCGGCGCCTCGACCCCGTTGTTGTCGGCCGCGACCGCCGCAACGCGTCGGTCGACCATCCACTCCACTGCGCTGTAGTGCAGGCCGGGGCGCGGCGCGGCATGAAAGCCCGACCAGTCGGTGCCCTCGACGCGGGTCAATGCGCCGGTACGGATCAGTAGGATGTCGCCTTCGCCGACCGTGACGCCCTGGCGCTCGGCGCAGGCCGTCAGCTCCTCCGGTTTGATCGCGTACCCGGGCTCGAGCGCCTCCACGCCCTGATAGCGGGCCAGGTCCAGCAGGACGCCGCGCCCCACGAAGTCTTCGTGGACCTTGTCGATCCCGACGCGTGTGGCGCCCTCGCTGCCGACGTCACTCGCCGGAAAACCGTTGTAGAGCCGATCGCCGTAGTAGATGTGCGACAGCGCGTCCCAATGCGTGGTGGAGTGACAGCCGATCACGAGTACGTCGTCGGTGAAGTCCGCGGTTGCACCCATGTCCAGAGGACCTGACTCCTGACCGGTGGCGGTCATGTGGTGCAATGGGTTGAACCGGCCGATCGGGTTGTGTCCCATGGGGCCCTTGCCGTCGGTAATGAGCAGGGCCAGTGAGAAGACGGCTCCTCGTCGCACCAGCTGCGCGGCGCGGATCCTGTGCTCGGCGGTGATGTAGTTGAGCGCGCCTTTCTCGTCACCCTCTCCGAAGGTGCCCCAGGTGCGCAGACGCTCCCCCTGGTTGCGGATCTCGGCGGGTCCGTCCTGCTGGTCGGTGGCACTCACGTGCTCCCTCTCCTCTCGTTATTACACAGTGCTGTGCGGTCGACCCGACTGGCAGGTCGCGTCGCGCGCCGGACCGGCGGCGATGACTACCCAGCTCGCAGCCTGCTCCCCGCGAACTGGTTCTCGGGACGGGGGAGGCCGAGCTTCTCGCGCAGAGTCCTGCCCGAGTACTCCGAGCGCAGAATCCCGCGCTTGCGCAGCTCCGGTGCCACGAGCGTGACGAAGTCGTCCACGCCCTCCGGGACGTGCGAAATCTGAAGGATGAAGCCGTCGCAGGCGTCGTTGCGGAAGTACTCCTCGAACTGGTCGGCGGCCTCCTCGGCCGATGCCGGATAGATGTTGAGCCCGTTGAAACCACTGACGAGCTGGCGCATCGTGAGCTCCTCGTCGCGCGCCTTGTTGAGCATGAACTCCTGATGCGCGCGCGGCATGCCGTTGCCGACCTCGGGCAACTCGATCTCCGGGACGAGCTCGTCGAGTGCGTAGCTGGAAAGGTCGATTCCGAAGTAGGTCTCGGCGAGGCTCCTCGCCACGCTCGAGTCGAGCAACGACTGCATCTGCTCGTACTTCTCATCCGCCTCTGCCCGGGTGCGGCCGATCACTGGATTGAGTCCGACGAGGACCTTGATGTGATCGGGGTCCCGTCCCGCGTCCGACGCGGCGGTCTTGATCGTGCGGTAGTACTCCTGCGCCCGCTCGAGGCTCGAGGCGATGGTGAACAGGAGCTCCCCGTTGGCGGCCGCGAACGCCGTTCCCTCCGCGGAGGCGCCGGCTTGGCAGATGACCGGATAGCCCTGCGGAGGCCGTTCCATGTTGATCGGGCCCAGGACCTTGAAGTGCTCTCCAGTGTGGTCGAGCCGATGGAGCTTGGCGGGATCGAAGAACTGACCGGCCGCCTTGTCGCGCACGACCGCGTCGTCCTCATAGCTGTCCCACAACGCCTTGACGACGTCCAGGAACTCCTGGGCACGCTCGTAGCGCTCGGCGCGGGGCGGCAGCGTGTCGATGCCGAAGTTCTTCGCCGAATCGTCGGTGAACGTGGTGACCACGTTCCAGCCGATGCGCCCGCCGCTGATGTGGTCCAGCGAGCCGAACTGCCGGGCCACGTTGAACGGCTCGTTGAAGCTCGTTGACGCGGTCGCCACGAAACCGATCTCCTCCGTGACCTGCGTCAGCGCGCTGGCCAGCACGATCGGCTCCAGCCGCGCCGCCCGAGCCGTGCGGGCCAGCAGCTCCCACGGCAGCGGCCAGATCGCGAGCAGGTCTCCGAGGAAGACGACGTCAAGCTTGGCGCGCTCGGCCGCCCGCGCCATGCGCCGGTAGTTCTCGATGCTGTGCAGGTCGTCACCGGTGCTGTCGGGCAGTCGCCACGCAGCGTGGTGATGTCCTCCCGGCCACAGGAAGGCGGCCCAGATGGCGTATTCGGAGTTGGTCATGTACGTCGTCTCTCTTTTCGAACTGTCGAACGCGCGGCTGCTGCCGGGTTCCCGACTGCCTAGAGGCCCATCTCCTTGGCGATGATGCTGCGTTGAATCTCCTGCGTGCCGCCGCCAACCATCCCGTGCTTGGCCTCGCGGAAATAGCGCTCCATGTCGTACTCGGGAAGCTGGGCGTAGCCGCCGAGCGCCTGCATGCCGTTGAAGGCCACCTTGAAGGCGACGTCGGCCGCGAACACCTTGGCCATCGAGACCTCCTTGATGGCCCGCTCGCCGCGCGCCATCTTGGCCGCGGCGTTGTAGACGAGCAGCCGCGCCGCCTGGAGCTCGCATTCGTTCTCGACCATGCGGTGCTTGAGCACCTGGAACGACGACAGGCTGCGCCCGAACTGAGTCCGGTCCTTGGTGTAGGCGATCGTGTCGTCAAGCGCGGTACGAGCGTTGCCAACGTACGAGGCGGCGAGGCTGAGGCGCTCGTACTCCAGGTGCTGGCCGATGTACTCCCAGCCTTTGTTGACCTCGCCGATCATGTTCTCCACTGGGACCCGGACATCGGTGAGGAAGATCTCGGTGGTGCCAAGGCTCTTGCGCACCATCGTGTTCATCTTGCGGATGTCCAGCCCCGGTGTGTCGTTGGGGACGAGGATCATGCTCAGGCCACCGTGCCGGTCCTCCGCGGTGCGGGCGAGCACCGTGATCGTCGTGTTCGGGAGATGCGCCCCGGAGCACCACACCTTGTTGCCGTTCAGCACCCACTCGTCGCCGTCGAGCACGGCGCGCGTCTTGATCGCCGCGGCGTCAGATCCGGCCTGGGGCTCGGAGATCGAGACGGCGAACTTCTGCTCGCCGGCGAGAAACCCAGGCAGGAAGTGTTGGCGTTGCGCGTCGGAGCCGTGGTGGACGATGTTCGTGGCGGTGAACATCGAGGTCATCACGCAGGCCGCGGTGTCCAGAGAAAACTTGGCGATCGCCTCGCAGAAGATCGCGTAGAAGACGGGATCGGCGTCGAGGCCGCCAAGCTCCTCGGGCAGGAGCAGGCCCAGCCATCCCTGGGCGGCCATCTTCTTGTAGGCCTCGTAGGGAAACTCCCGGCTGGCATCGTGCTCGCGGGTGTACTCCCGGCCGACGTCCTTCTCCATGAAGGCATGTAGCGTTTCGTGCCACTGCTGTTGTTCGTCGGTGAACCGGAAATCCATCAGTCACTCCTCCGTTGCATCGCGCATCAACATCTCCCTAGTGGTATCGATACTCGACACCCTCGACAAACAGATGATTGTTTCACGCCCGCTCGGCGCGCTCTCTGCTCACTCGGGGGTCGAGCGGCTGCGGACATCTCGCCTCGGTTTCGGCGACTCCACGAATCTAGCCGGATCGGCGCTCACAAACAAGTACTTGTTTGCTGTAGTCTGCGACGTGCCGACCGGTTACGAGGAGAGGATGCGAACGCATGCAGACAGATCCGCAGAGACGCCATCGGCCCTCGCCTCTCACTCGAGTCCGGGAAACCTGAGGAAAGGACCATCATGTCGCTCCGCCGCGGTCGTCTGAAGTTCGGGGTCTTCATTCCACCCCAAAATCGCGTTGGCCTCAACCCGAACCTGGCCATCCGTCGCTCGGTCGAGCTCATCGAGCACCTCGACAACTTCGGCTTCGACGAGGCGTGGGTTGGCGAGCATCACTCCGGGGGCTCGGAGATCATTGCCTCGCCGGAGCTCGTGCTCGCCGCAGCCGCCGAGCGCACCAGCTCGATTCGTCTCGGCACCGGCGTGATTTCGTTGCCCTACCATCATCCGTTCCAGGTGGCCCAGCGGATGGTGCTGCTCGATCACCTCACGCGCGGCCGGGTGATGTTCGGCATGGGTCCTGGGCAGCTGCCCACAGATGCCTGGATGCATGGCATCGACGCCACGGATCTGCGGCCACGTCTCGAGGAGTCGCTCGACGTCATCCTTCGGCTCATCCAGGGTGAGACGGTGACCCACCACGCTGATTGGTTCACGTGCGAGCAGGCGGTCCTTCAGCTCGAGCCCTTCTCCGATCTCGACGTCTCGGTCGTGGGAACGATCTCGCCGTCAGGCCCGAAGCTCGCCGGGCGGTACGGCCTGGGCATGCTGTCCTTGGCGGCCACCGATCCGGCCGGCACCGATCGGCTCCCGGAACATTGGCAGATCATGAACGAGGAGGCTGACCGCCACGGACACACAATGGACCGCTCCCGCTGGCGCCTGATGGGACCGATGCTCATTGCGGAGACCGAGGAGGAGGCCCGTCGCCACGCGCGTTATGGCCTATGTTGGCAGTTCGAGTATCTCTCGCATATCACTCCGTCGGCGATCGACGTGCCGAAGGACACCGACGCGCTCGTCGATCTCCTCAACGAGACCGGGCGCGGGGTGGTCGGCACTCCGGACATGGCGGCCGCGCAGATCGAGCGGCTCATTAAGCGCTCGGGAGGCTTTGGCACGTACTTGCTCCAGGGAGCCGACTTCGCCAACTGGGACGCCACCCTCCGCAGTTATCAGCTGTTCGCCGAGGAAGTGGCGCCGCGATTCGACGGCACTGTGAAGGCGGTCCAGACGAGCTACGAACGGGTGATTGCGGCATCGGAGGACAATCGCAACGCGACCGCCGCGGCGCGTCTGGCTGCGCAGGAGCAGTACCGCAAGGAGCGCGAGCAGGCGACGCCATCGGCGTCCAGCGCAGAGCCGCGGAGCTGAGATGGCGGCCGCAGGGACGACCTACGAAGGCCTCAAGGTCCTGGACTTCACCGCGGTGATTGCCGGCCCGATGTGCACGATGATCCTCGCGGACCTCGGTGCCGAGGTCATCAAGGTTGAGCGTCCGGGGCGGGGCGATGACGGCCGCCACATGCCACCGTTCATGCACGGTGACTCGACGGTCTTCGTCGCGTTCAACCGGAACAAGCGCAGTGTCGTACTCGACCTCACCGAGGACGACGGCCGCGAGGCCGCCCTTAGGCTGGCCGCTGACGCGGATGTCGTCGTGCAGAGCTTCCGGCCCGGCAAGATCGACCGTCTCGGGCTCTCGGCGAAGGACCTCCGGGCGATCAACCCGCGGCTCATCTACTGCTCGATCTCCGCCTTCGGGGACGGTCCGCTGGGACACGACCTGCCGGGGTACGACCCAGTCGTCCAGGCGTTCAGCGGCATCATGGCGGCCACAGGTCATCCCGGCGCCGAGCCGGCCCGCGTCCCAATCTCGCTGATCGACATCACGACCGGGATGTGGGCGGCGACGGGGATCATGGCGGCGCTCGCCCGCCGCGATCGAACCGGTGAGGGCGATGAGCTCGACGTCACCCTGATCGACTCAGCGCTCGCGCTCCAGTCCCAGCCCGCGCTCAACGTCATGGTCACTGGCGAAGCACCGCAGCCGAGCGGCTCGGGCTTCCCCATCGCTGCTCCCTACGAGGCGTTCCGTGCGAAGGAAGGGTGGGTGATGATTGCTGCCGGAAACGATCGAATCTTCGTCCGCATCTGCGAGGCGCTCGGCATCCCCGAGCTCGCCGCCGATCCACGGTATGTCACGATCGACCGGCGCGTGGCGTGCCGCGCTGAGGTTCACGAGGCGATTGAGGCCCGCACGGTCCAATTTGACGCAGAGGAGCTCGAGGTGCTTCTCCGAGCTCACGGCGTGCCCGCCTCGCCGGTCTACGGGCTCGACCGGACTCTCGAGCACCCACTCGTCAAGGAGCGCCGACCAATTCAGTCGCCGGCGGAGGACCCCGACGACGACCACCACCTGATCCGGCTGCCGATCGTCGACCCCGGCACCGCGGTTCGCTGGCCCCCGGCTCTCGGCGCCGATACCGAGGCGGTGCTGACCGAGGCGGGGCTCGATCCCGAGCATGTCGCGCGGCTCGTGGGCCGACCGGCGCCCGCCGACGATGCCGTTGCGAGGACGCTGTGAGCGAGCGCGTCGCCGACCGGATCACCCGTGTCGACCACGTCGCCATCGCCGTCGAGTCGATCGCCGACACGGTCCCACTGTTCCGCGACGCGCTGGGTGCGCGGTTTCTCACCGGGGGCGACAACGATGCCACCGGCATCCGGCTGGTCCACTTCCAGCTGCCCGGGCTCAAGCTCGAGCTGATGGCACCTCTCCGCGGGGACACGATCCTCTCCCGTAGTCTCGAGCGGCGTGGCCCGGGGTTCCACCACATGACGTTCTTCGTCGACGATGTCCCTCGCACCGTGGATCTGCTCGAGGGCGAAGGGATCCCGACGACCGGCACCGACATCGGGACCCCCGCGTGGAGCGAGACCTTCATTCGCCCGACGAGTTCGTTCGGGGCGCTTCTTCAGTTCGTCTCGTCTAGCCGGGCATGGGGGGTTCCGACGAGCGACTTCGAGCTCGCGGACGTGCTCGCCGGACGGGTCGTCTGGCGCGAGTACATCGCCTGCCTGCGTGAGTCGATCGACACGCGGTGAGCGGACCGGCCGGACAGTGCCTGCTGCGAGGAGCCGGTCCGGACCTGGGCCCGCTCGTAACTCGGCTGCCTCCTGACCGGCGCACCCTGCTCCACGTGCTCGAGCTTCACTCGCGCGAGCGACCGGACCACGACTGGCTCGTCTTCGACGGGCGCGACCGGCTCACGTTCGCCGGCGCCCGCCAGGCGGCGCACCGGTTCGCCGCCGCGCTCCTGGTGTGTATCGGCGCACGAAACTCAAGCCGCACGAAACTCAAGCAGTTCAAGGATTGGGCAACCCGACCGTGACTCTCATCAATGGCAAGGAGTTCTGCGATGCTGCTTAAAGGAAAGACGGCGCTTGTTACTGGCGCGGCTCATGGTCAGGGGCGGGCGCATGCTCTCCGGCTAGCTAAAGAGGGCGCGGACGTCGTGATGCTTGACGTTTGCGAGCAGAAGGCGCAAGTCGCCTATCGCCTTGGCACCTGGGAGGAACTGCAGGAGACCCTTAAGTCTGTGGAGGCCATCGGCCGTCGGGGTCACATCGGCAGGGTAGATGTCCGCGATCGCGAAGCTGTCTCTCGGTTCTTCGCCGAAACGGCCGAGGAGTTTCCGAAGCTCGATATCATTGTGGCCAACGCGGGAATATCATCGTACGCGCGGCTTATGGATCTCGACCCGAGCGTCTGGGACGAGACGATTGCCGTCAACTTGACGGGCGTGTTCAATGTGGTGCAAGTGTTTGTGCCCCGGATCCTCAGCGGTGGCACGGGTGGTTCGATTATCATCGCCTCGTCGGCTGCGGGCAGTAAGGCGCTCCCGTTCTGTGGCGCCTACACCTCTGCCAAACACGGATTGCAGGGATTGTCGAAGGCGCTGGCGCAGGAGCTCGGACCGCATGGGATAAGGGTCAACACGGTGAACCCAGCCGCGATTCGATCGGCGATGACGGATGATCCCACGCTGTTAGCACTCTTCGAGGGGGATCCCGACGACAGTGAGTGGTTCACGTCTTCGTTTAAACCCGTACTGCCCATGCCGGCTGACGGGCTTCTTGACCCCGACCACGTGGCGGATGCGGTGGCGTTTCTCGCGTCTGATGCGGCTCGCTATGTCACCGGCGCCGTTGTCCCGGTCGACGCAGGGGTCACTGTCCGGTGAGTGGCGGGTGCTCTCAGCCCCACACAAAGGGGGCCGCGGCAATCGGACGAGCATCCCGTGCCCTCAGTAAACCCGATCGACTGCGGGAACCCAACCGTAGTGGCGCCTTCGAGGGCGCGCTGGCTGGCTCACTTTGTGCGATAGTCCACAGGATCCCGCGCCCGACCGGCGCGCCGTGCCGAGAATGGCCGATCACTCCTCGGTAGCGCGAGCGAAGGCGGCCTACGATGGCCTCCGGATCGCCGACTTCACGAGTGTCATTGCCGGCCCGATGGCGACTATGATTCTTGCGAACCTGGGGGCGGATGTCATCAAGATTGAGCGCCCCGGACGCGGAGACGATGGCCGGCACATGCCACCCGGCCTCCATGGCGAGAGCACCGTCTTCCTCGCGTATAACCGCAACAAGCGATCCGTAGCACTCGATTTGACGGAAGCCGACGGGCGCGCCGCTGCGCTGGAGATCTGCGCGTCATCGGACGTGGTCATCGAGAACTTCCGGCCGGGTAAGCTTGACCGGCTCGGGTTCTCGTATGACGCGCTCAGGGATGCGAACCCGAGATTGATCTACTGCTCGATCTCCGCCTTTGGCGGCGGGCCGCTCGGCCACGATCTGCCTGGATATGACCCGGTGATTCAGGCATTCAGCGGTATCATGGCAGCAACGGGGCACCCGGGGGGGGAGCCGGCACGCGTGCCGGTCTCACTTATCGATATGACGACGGGAATGTGGGCGGCGATCTCTGTGATGTCAGCCCTAGCGCTTCGCGAGCACGACGGTCAGGGGCGGCGAGTCGATATCACGTTGCTAGATTCCGCGCTGTCCCTTGTCTCACAGCAGTTCCTCAACCTCACTGCGACCGGTGAGTCGCCTCAACCGAGCGGTTCTGGATTCCCGATCGCCGCCCCCTTCGAGGCGTTCCGGGCGGCCGACGCCTGGGTCATGATCGGCGCTGGGAATGACGTGATCTTCGCCCGGCTCTGTGCCGCTCTCGGCTGCGATCACCTTCTCGCCGATGAGCGGTTCGCGACGATCGCGCTGCGGGTGCGCCACCGGACCGAATTGCACAAGCTTCTGGAGGCGCGCACGAGTACCTTCGGCAGCGAGGAGCTGGAGCGCGCGCTCCTCGCTGCCCAGGTACCCGCATCGGTGGTCAACGCGCTTTCCGAAACAATGGAGAGTCCGCTGACGGCCGAACGGCAGCCGCTCATTAGCGAGGGTGTGGGGCCGACGGCGAACGACAGACGGATGATCCGCACTCCGATTGAACCGCCAGGAGGGCCAATGCGATGGCCGGCGCCCCTCGGTGCCGATACGGAGCGTGTCTTGACGGAGGTGGGTGTCTCGCGCGAAGTAGTTGAGCGCATTCTGGTTCGTGGTGGAATCGTGCCGAAGGCGGGACCGACGTGAGTCGGGTTTTCATCGACCCTGCGGAGCGTTACTTCGAGGACTTTCAACGCGGCGATGTCGTGCAGACGCGAGGCAGAACGGTCGAGGCGTCAGACTTCGCAGCGTTCGCCGGCCTCGTGGGTAACCATTACCCGCTTCACACCGACCACGAGTACGGGAGGCGAACGAGGTTCGGTTCGCGGGTCGCGCACGGCTCGTTCACACTCAGCCTCGCGATAGGGCTCGTCGGTATGACCGGTTATCTTGGCGACGCGGTCGTCGCCCAGTTGGCTATCAATGACGTGCGCGCGCTGAGGCCCGTCGTCCCAGGCGATACCCTGGCAGTTACTGCGATAATCACCGGGTGTGAAGCGCAAGCAGCGTCGAGGTATGGTCGAGTTGACATCGCGTACTCAGTCGTCAACCAGGCCGGCGACATCGTGATGTCGTTCGAGCAGGGAATGCTTGTGCACCGTCGGTCGACCCAAACGGAGGTGTCCGCCGACCACCCGGCATCGCTTGCTGATATTGGGAAGGGCCACACCGACGGTGCGGCGTGAAGATGGCGAGTCGTGCGACGGGCAACCGATGTGATCAAGATCGAGCGGCGCGGTGCAGGCGACGACACCCGCGGACTTCACCCGGAGCCCGAAGATCGTCTACGCGACCGTTTCGGCGTTCGGCGTTCGGCGTTCGGCGCTTGGCGACGGCGCCCTCGGGGCGGCGGCTACCGGGGTACGACTCGCTGATCCAGGCGCTATCGGGAATGATCTCGATCACCGGGCACCCCGATGGGCCGCTGACCCGCGTCGCCCCTCGGCCATCGACCTCTCGACCGGACTGTGGTTGGTGATCTTGATCCTCGTGGCGCTGCGCCGCCGCGAGCGCGATGACGACGCCCAGCACCTGGAGGTCGCGCTGATCGACAGGCCGCCGATCCTCGCTTCACCACGATCGCCGATCGGATTGCCGCCCGCCATGAGCTCCAGGCTGAGCTCGATCAGCGGTTCGCCTCCGATCCGGTGGAGCAGCGGATCGACCGATTGCGGGTGGCCCGCGTCCCGGTGGGCGAGATCAACGACCTCTCCACAGCGATCGAGCATGACCTCGTCGCCGAGCGTGGGTTCCTCGTCGCGGTCGATGGCGATGAGGAGCAGCTCCCGCAGCTGCGGCTGCCGATCGATCCGCGGGCAGCGGGGGTACGCACTGGACCGCCGCAGCTCGGGGAGCACACCGCCGAGGTGCTCCGCGACGTCGGGATCACCGAGTCCGAGATCCGCGCGCTCGATCGGTGAGCCGGGATTGACCGGAACCGTCAGCGGCCGTAACCTCCAAACAATTGTTTGTTACCGGAGAGGAAGCCGTGGTCCGACCGCAGGCACGCCGCGAGGCTCTAGAGGCGCAGTATCCCGTCTGGGTGCCGCGCACGCTCGACGCCGCGCTCGATGTCGCAGCGGAGCGGTATCCCGACCGTCCGCTTGTCATCGGTGATGATCGTACCTACAGCTATCGCGACATCCAGGCCTGGTCCCGGCGCCTGTCTGCCGGACTTGTCGCGATGGGCGTCGGACCGGGGGATCACGTGGCGGTGGTGCTTGCCAACTATGCGGGCTTCGTCGCCCTGAAGTACGCGATCGCTCGGGCCGGCGCCACCGCGGTGCCGATCAACTTCCAACTGCGTCGAGCCGAGCTGAGGTACATCCTCGGCCAGTCGCGAACGCGCTTGCTGGTCACAATGGACCGCTTCCGCGACCAGGACTACCTGGCGGAACTTGACGCGATGATCCCCGACTGGCGCGTGTTGTCCGGGGGAACAGTGCTTCCGGAGCTCACCAATGTGGTAGTCGTCGCGACGGGCTCGACCATCCCGGAGGACGTCACCACTCTTGACGACCTCGCCGCGATGGGAGACAACTCCTCTGACGCGACGCGCTCCGGCGATCCGGCCAGCCCGTCGGACATCATCTACACCTCCGGCACGACCGGTAGCCCCAAGGGGGTCGTGCTTACCCATGACATGGTGCTGCGAACCGCCTACGCCTCCGCCTATGTTCGCGCCTTCGAAGATGGCCGACGGGTCCACTTCGCGCTCCCGATGTACCACGTGTTCGGGTACATCGAGTGCCTGGTGGCGGCCACCTTTGTTGGCGGGGCGATCATCCCGCACGTGCAGTTCGACCCCGCGGACGCGCTCGCCGCGATCGAGCGCCACCGCGCCACCGAGATCGTGTGCGTCCCGCTGATGACGATGAAGATGCTCGACGTTGCGCGGATCGCCCCGCGGAACCTGTCGAGCCTGATCTCGGTGTTCTCGTCGGGCGGCACCTCGCCGCCCGAAATCTGGCCGATGATCCGCTCGGTGTTCGGCGCCCCGGAAGTGCTGACCGCCTATGGCATGTCCGAAACGACCGCCTCGACGACGTGCACCTTGCCCGAGGGACCTGATGAGCGCCTGCTGACGACGAACGGGCAGATCAAGCAAGCTGGCGTCGCCGGCGATCCTGCCCTCGGCGGGGCGCTCGCCCTATACAGAGCCTGCGATCCGGAGACCGGCGCCGATCTGCCAGCGGGCGCGCCCGGGGAGCTGCTGGCTTACGGCCCGATCGTCACCCCGGGCTACTTCGACAAGCCGGAGGAGACGGCCGCCGCCTTCACGCGAGACGGCTGGCTGCGCACCGGCGACATCGGGACGGTCGACGAACAGGGCTTCGTCACCCTGACCGGCCGTATCAAGGAGGCCTACCGGTGCGGGGGCGAGATGGTGATGCCGCGGGAGATCGAGGCCGTCCTCAACGAGCACCCCGCGGTCGAAGAGTCCCATGTGGTGGGGCTGCCCGATCCCCGCATGGGAGAGGTCGGCTGTGCCTGCGTGGTCCTCGCTGCGGGCGCCGTCGCTCCGGAGCCGGAGGTACTGATTGAGCTGTGCCGCAGGTCTCTGGCGCGGTTCAAGGTACCCCGCCACGTTGTGTTCGTTGAGGCGGAGGAACTGCCTCGCACGGCCACCGGCCGCGTCCAGAAGTTCAAGCTCGTCGAACAGATCGCACCGCTGGTCTCGATCGAGTCGCCCACTTCACTCACCCCGACCAGGAGCTGAGAGCCATGTCGACAACCGAACGCCCGCTGTCTCGCCAGGAAATCGAGGGCCGGCCGATGACCGAGGCCGAGGAGCAGTATCCACTCGAGCCCCACATCCTCGACGCCCGGCAGTACAACGACACAGACCAGTATCGGCGTGAGCTCGATCAGATCTTCTTTCGCAGCTGGATGCCGGTGTGCCCGTCGGAGGACCTGGCGTCCCCGCGGGACTACTACGTGTGGGACAAGCTGAACCAGTCCGTGGTCATCGTGCGGCTCGACGACGGCCGTCTGAGCGCATGGCACAACGTCTGCCAGCACCGCGGCGCACGGCTGCTGGAGGCCTCGGGCAGTTGTCCAAAGGGTCGGTTCTCATGTCCCTGGCACGGCTTCGGCTACGACCTGGAGGGCAAGGTCAACACCGTTCCCCTGCGGGATTCGTTCCCTGCCGACCAACTCGTGGACCTTCGCGCTCCATCCGTGCGGGTTGAGGAGTGGTCGGGCTTCGTTTGGCTGGCCTTCGACGAGGGACTGCCGGATTTGCGGACCTACCTCGGGGTGATCGGCACCGAGCTCGAGGGCTACCAGCTTGACGGCTTCGCCACCAAGTTTCGGGCCACGCTGAAGCTCGGCGCTAACTGGAAGTTGGTAGTCGACGCCTTCAATGAAACGTGGCATGTGCCCTTCACCCACCGCGACACGCTCACCGGCCTCGTCATGTGGCGCGACGCGACTCTGCACCTCGAGTCCCCGCACTCGTGGATGGCGCTCCCGGTGCGCGGTTTCACCGACCGGACTGATCACAGCGACCACCGCAAGTCGCACCTATGCCATTACCTC
>Ga0302325_10007635_pt1 | contig 23937 bp, 22 predicted proteins | sample Palsa_T0_2_FD_201948 | JGI IMG/M metagenome (GOLD analysis project Ga0302325, IMG submission 201948) | Peat permafrost microbial communities from Stordalen Mire near Abisko, Sweden - Palsa_T0_2 | ecosystem: Environmental > Terrestrial > Soil > Palsa > Peat permafrost | place: Sweden: Abisko... | reverse complement strand
GAGGCCGATCCGCCGCACTCTCGGAATGGCGGCTGATCACCGCCACCCACAACCTACTGAAGCTCCACAGGCACCAGATGGCCGTTGCAGCGGCCTGAAAAGGCCGCCCTGGCGACCACAGTGTCGCCGGCAGCCATACCGCCCGAGGAGCCCAGACCACCACTGGGGCCAACGCCACCACCTCGCCGACACCGTGGCCGCGAACCTTTGCGCGACACCCACCGTCCGTGGCAGCGGTCACGTGTGAGTCAGCAGGTGCGCCTCACACGACGGGCGGCGGCGTCCCCTCAGCGCTCGCGAGGAGAGCAGGATCCCACGCGCACACGACACACGCATGATGGAAGGCCGAGCGGACGAATTCGAGCGCCAGTGCATGCGGGTCCGGGGTGGCGCGAAGGTCGTCCCAGTCCAGGACGTACTCCCCGAGAGTGGCATCCCAGCGCGCCGCGGGGGGAGCGAGTGTCCCCGCCGCGAAGCCTTCCGGCGCTGGATGGGCATAGGCATAGAACGCTGCTCGCGCGTATCGCGCATCGCCGGGCCACCAGCCGATTGCCACCTCCTGGGAATCCATCGCGTTGCGCATGATGAAGTCATCCGATGGCGGCTCGGCCGGGAGGCCGGAGAAGAGGCTGACGGCGAGGTCGAACGAGCCCCACCAGGCGTTCACCGGCGTCGAGCGTCCGCGATACGGCGCCCGGAAGGCAGCAAGGACCAGCGCCGCCTGGGTCGCCGCGGCGAAGTAGCGGGCGACGTGGTCGGGGTCGTAGCGATCGTGCTCGTCGTCCTCGTCGAGGGGTACGGTCCACGGCACCTCCTGCGGCGTGGGGTCGATCTCCACGTGCCCTGCGAGGCCGCGAACGGCCTCGAGCAGCTCGCGAGTGACCTCGCCGACCGGTCGGTCGGGGATGAGCGCGATCCGCCGGGCGCGCCCGTCGCTGTGTTCCGCGACCGCCTCGTGCGTTCGCAGATCGAGCGCGATCACAAGCGCTCCCGAGCCGTCGGGCGCCGGCAGGGGGAGCGTCTCCCAGCCCCGCCCACTCAAACGCAGAGCCGCGTGCTGCAACTGCGGCTCCGGCGGGGCGAGCCGCGCCGCGAGCTTGCCGAGCACCTGAGTGTGCGCGTGAAGCGTGTCGCACGTCCCGCTCCACTCCTCGTAGGAGAGCTCCGGCCATGCCGAGGGCATCGCCGCACGATAGCGAGCCGACAGCGCCTACGAAGGCGGTCGCGGCAACTCGGCGAGCTGGACGACCGCGAACACGAGGATCACCACCCCGATGAGGATCAGGCCATAGCGCCCGCCGCGTACCGGGAAGTGACCGCTGATGCCAACCAGGAACAGCACGCTCGCCAGGAACACGGTGTCGCGCACGTACTTGTCCCCGGTGGCGCCCGCTTCGGATCCGCGCGTGAATGCGGCATCCGCCTGCGCGTCGTTCTGCTTCGACGTGGCTTCCTGGGGAATCACATACTGGGGCATGTAGGACGGACCCGGCGGGGCGTTCGGATTCGTCGCTGGATCGGTGGCAAGCCATGCGTAGAAGGCGGGCCGGTAGCCGGGGCGCAGGCGCTTCTCGGCGAGACGCTCACCGTTCGCGTTGCCCGCCACGAACGCGGTGAACCAGGCGTTGAACGAGACCGAGTCCAGCGTGCGGAGCTGGAGCGCCTCCAGGTCCGCACGGTTGGCCTTGGTGCGTGCCGCGGAGGCCTTGGCCAGCGAGATCGAGGACTCGGTGCCCCACTTCGAGGCCGCATATCCCGACCAGGCGGCGAGCACCGCGACCAGCGACAGCAGCACCGCCTCGGTGATCGATAGCAGCCGATCGCGGCCGCCCGCGGCCTCGCCGTCGTCGCTCTCGTGCTTGCCGTGCTCGCCGATCTCTTTGCCGACCTCACTCGCCGACAGGCCCTCAGGCATCGAGCGTCCATCCCGCGCCGGGCCATTTCGAGCGCCAGCTCTCGAGGCGCGTGAACTGCTCGGGCATCACCCGCGGAAGTATCCCTCAGACAGCGGCCGATGCCCAGCAGCCGGGCTGCGGAATCGACGGTGGCGGAGTATCGTCGGAGCATGCACGTGGACGAGTCGGCCGCCGGTGTCGCACCCGAGCTGCGCGAGTTCGCGGAGCGCTACGAGGCAGCGTGGAACGCCTGCGACACCGATGCGATGGCGGAGCTGGTAACCGAGGACATCGTCTGGCAGGATCCGGCGCTGCCCGCCCCGGCCCGCGGCGTACGAGAGGTGCAGGAGTTCATGCGCGACAGCTTTCGCGCCTTCCCCGACCTCCACTTCAGCGAGCCCGACCCGCCGGCGATGGCGGCCAGCGGCGAGCTGGTGCTGTGGGCCTGGCACATGGAGGGCACGCACCGGGGCGTGATCGACCCACCCGGCTTTGCCCCCACCGGCCGCACGATACGGGTCGACGGCGTCGACCAGTGGTCGATGCGCGACGGTCGGATCGCCCGCTACCGAGCCTTCTATGACATGAACGACCTTGCCCGCCAGCTGGGCATCGTGCCGCCGGCGGGCAGCCGTGCCGAGCGGGGGATGGTCGCCTTGCAGCGCCTCCAAGCGCGGCTCGCGCGTCGCTGAGCGCGGACGCCGGCGACTAGGACACGCAACTACCCGCGCGGGGTGGCGTGCGGGTCGGCGGAGCGAGCGGCGATGGCGGCGTCGATCTTCTCGGCCACGCTCGGCATCTCCCGCGCGACCTCGCGCAGGCCCCCTGCGGTCAGCACGATCGCCGTCAGCTCGGTGTCGGCCACCACGGTGGCGTTGCGCCGCGCGTCGCGCATCACGCCGATCTCTCCCGCGAAGTCGCCCGGCCCGAGCTCGGCCACGAGCTCGCCGTCGCGGCGAACCTCCGCCTTGCCGGCGGTGATGAGCAGGAACTCGTGGGCATAGGTGCCCTCGTTGATCAGCCGCGTACCCGGAGGCACGACGATCTCGTCGGTCATGGCCGACAAGCGCCGGAGATCACGCGGTGACAGATCCGCGAACAGCTCCACCGGCCGGAGCTTGGACTCGTCCATTCGCTGTCTCCCTTCGCCCTCGGATTACGCGCGCTTTGCCCCAGCGTCGCCAGACGAGCGTCCGTGCTCGATGAGCACGCATTGTACGCGCGTAACGCCACAACTCGCCAGCACTCGCGCGCTCGCTCAGGCGGACATCAGCTCTCTCGCCTGGCCGGCGAGATGCTCGATGCCCAATCGCTCATATGTTGCCGAGGCGCTCGTCAGAGCCGCTTCCGCCGCGGCCGGGTCGCTGCCGCGCAGGCGTTGCCCGAGCAGGAGCTCGCAGCGAGCAGCGTCGAGCGGACGACCTAGTCGCTCCCAGGCCGCCCGCGCCTCGCGCAGCAGGTCGATCGCGTCGGGCTGCTCGCTCGACATGGCGCGCGCCTCGAGCACGGCTGCGTCGCCCAGCGGATAGTGCACCCGCTTGGCCAGCTCGGCAGCCTGTTGCGCGCACTCGCTTGCGAGCGCCTGCTCGCCGACGAGCGCGAGCAGCAGCGCGCGCATCGAGGTGGCCTGAATCGACTGCCCGGTCAGCCCGGCGCGCTCGCACACCTCGAGCGCGTGCGCCACCGTGGCCTGGGCTTCCACCGGATCGCCACGGTCGCGTTGCGTGACGGCGAGCCCGATCAGCGCGTTGAAGGCCACCTCCGACCAGCCGACCTGCTCGGCGAGCTCGCGAGCTCGACGGAAGAGCTGCGCCGAGGCGTCCCATTCCCCATCGCGCCATCGCAGCAGCCCGCGCAGGGTGTAGGGCAGGCACAACTTGCCTAGGAGCCCCTCGTGTTCTGCGAGCTCGGCGCTCACGTCGATGAAGCGTTCGGCCCGCGCCCAGTCGCAGCGGTAGAACGCGAGCTGCGCGAGCGCCGCGTGCAGCTCGATCTGGGCGGGAACGTCGCCGATGCGTTCCGCCAGTGCGAGCGCGTCGGAGTAGGACAGCTCGGCCGCCGGGTAGTCGCCCTCGACGTTCTCCAGATGGTGGCCGAGCGCGAGCGTTGCGAGCACGGTCTCGTGCTCGTCCGAGTCCCGGGCGAGCTCGATCGCCCGCTCGAGGTTCTCACGTGCCTTGACCGTATCGCCGATACGACCGAACACGCGGCCGAAGATCCCATGCGCACGACTCGCGGCGCGCACCTCATCGAGCGCCTCGGCGAGGCGCAGCGCCTTCTCGGAGGCGTAGATCGCGAGCATGTTGTCGCCGACCTGCATGTACAGCCACGCGGCCTCCTCATACAGGCGCACCAGTGCCAGCGAGGGCGGACCGTCCTTGATCAGGTTGATCCCCTGCTGGTGGTGCTGGATGGCCTGGGTGCGCTCCCCCTTGTGCGCCAGCGCCGCGCCGATCTTGCGGTGAAGCTCCGCGACGTGGTCGAGATCGCCCTCGGCGCGGTGATACTCGAGCCCCTGCTCCCACGCCTCGATCGCAGCGTCCACGCGGCCGAGTCGCAGCGCCAGATCGCCCTGCTTCTCGCGCATGCGCGCCTGCTGACCCTCGTCACCGGCGCCGAGCACCGCGGCGGCCTCGTAGTGGGCCAGCGCCTCCTGGTTGGAATACAGGGCGCCCGCGGCGTCCCCTGCCGCCTCGAGGTATTGCAGGGCCTTGCTGCGCAGCGGAGCCAGCTCGCCCGGGTCCAGGCGCACCTCCTCGCCGAGGATGGCGGCGCGCCCATAGTGCTCGGCCAGCAGGGCCACAACCTCGTGTCGGCGCTCGCCCGCGCGCTCCTCGATGAACATCCCCACCTCGAAGTGCTTACGCGCGCGGACCGCCTTGGGCAGCATCGCGTAGGCCACGTCGCGGATCAGGACGTGCTTGAACGCGAGCTGCTGCTCGTCGGCCAGTCGCGCACCGTCGCCGGGCACGATGATGTCCTTCGCGCGCAAGGTGGCGAGCGCCAACTGCAGATCGGCGCCCTCCTGCGCGGCCACGCTCTCGAGCGCACCCTCCCAGAAGGTCTGGCCGACGACCGCCGCGTGGGCCACGAGGTGGCGCTCGAGCGGCGCGAGCGAGTCCAACCGCGCGGCCAGCAGACCCTGCACCGTGTCGGGCAGCTCCGCGGTCCTCGTGACTCCTTCCTCGGCAAGCCTCTGCACCATCTCCTCGGCGAACAGCGGATTGCCGCCGGCGCGCTCGGCAAGAGCCTCGAGCATGTCCGGCCTGGCACCGGCATCGCGCAGCAGGCTCGCGATCAGCTCACGGGTGTCGGCGGGGGCGAGCGGGTCGAGGAACAGGCTCGTGGTCGAGCGGCGTGACGCACCCCACGCCGGGCGCCGCTCGAGCAGCTCGTCTCTGGCCATGCACACCTGGAGCACCGGCGCACGGAGCCACGTGGAGAGGTAATCGATCAGATCGAGCATGCCCTCATCCGCCCAGTGGATGTCCTCCCACGCGAGCACCAGCGGTTCGCCCTCGGCGATCGCCTCCAGGCAGGCACGCACCGCGCCGAACACGCCCTCGCGAACGCTCTGCGCGTCATCGAGGTCATCGCGGCCCTCCAACCGGACCTCCTCCGGCGCCTCGATTCCGAGCAGCCGAGCGAGCAGCGCGATGCGCCGCCCCGCCTGCTCACCGCCACCGTCGTCGGTCAGCAACGGCCCGAATCGCGTCGAGAGCTTCTCCCAGGCCACCTCGGCGGGGTCGTCGTCGACGATCGCGCACTCGGCCCGCAGCATTTCGCTGAGCGGCCAATACACGACGCTCGAGCCAAACGGCAGGCAACGGCCCGTGCGCATACGCACGGGCGGCTCGCGCGCGGCCAGCCAGCGCTCGAGCTCGCGCAGCAGCCGCGTCTTGCCGACGCCCGCCTGGCCGAGCACGGTGACCAGATGCGGAAGCTCGGTGCGCGCGACGCGCGAGAACAGCATCTGCAGCGAGGAGAGCTCGTCCTCGCGACCGATCAGCGGCGTCTCCCGACGCAACTGGCGCGCGCCTCCCGTGCGCTCCGCCAACATCCTGATCGCGCGCCAGGCGGCGACCGGCTCCGCCTTGCCCTTCAGCTCGAGCGGCGCCAGCGGCTCGTACTCGACCGTCACGCTGGTCGCGCGCTGCGTCCGCTCGCCGACGGTGATCGTGCCCGGACTGGCGCTCGTCTGCAGTCGCGAGGCCACATTGACGGCGTCGCCGATGACCGTGTACGCATCGCCGACCCTGCCGGCCAGCACCTCACCCGTGTTCACGCCCACGCACAGCGCGAACTCGAACCCGTAGTCCGCCAGCAGCCGCCGGTTCAGCTCATCCATTGCGCGCTGCATGCCCAGCGCCGCGCGGACCGCGCGCTCGGGGTCATCCTCGTGAGCGACCGGCGCGCCGAAGATCGCCATCACGGCGTCGCCCATGTACTTGTCGACGTGGCCGCCCACGACCTCTACCTCCTCACCGAGGCGGCCCAGACACCGGTCCACGAGCGCCTTCACCGTCTCGGGATCCAGGCGCTCGGCAACCGCCGTGTAACCGGACAGATCGGCGAACAGCACGGTCACCGTGCGGCGCTCCTCCGACGCTCCACCACTCCCGCGGGCACCCCGGACATCGCCGCTCACGCGCGGCTCCGTGTCGCCACCGACACCCGCGCCCGGCGCGCCCCCCGGTGCTCGCGCGGTGGCGGGCGGTTCGCTCTCGGCTTCGATCACGGTCCCGCAGGCGCCGCAAAAACGCGCCTCCGCGGGAGCCGGCGCTCCGCACCCCGGACAGCTCCGCTCGAGCGCTGCCCCGCACGCCATGCAGAACGACGCATCGGTTGGGTTCTCGGCGGCGCATTTGCCGCAGGCGCGCGTGTCGGTCATCGTGGTGCGCATGATGACGCCTCGCGCTCGACACGCCCACCCGCACGGGTCCCGCGCATGCACGCACGCCCCTGGCGTGGTCTGACTGCGAGATACTTCGCGGGCGATGTCTCGGGAGAACGTCGAGTTGCTGCTGCGCTTGCAGCCCGATCGCCACGTCGACCTCGTACGGCTGTTCTGCGACGAGCATCGCTGGGCGGCCTTCACCGATACCGCCGCGCCGTTCTACCATGCGGACTTCCAGAGCGTGACCACCGTGCTCGGCATCGAGCTGTCCGGCACCGGCATGGATGGCTTCAGGGCGCTGTGGCGCGATTGGCTGGCGCCTTGGGCGACCTACCGGACGGAGGTTGAGCGGGCCGTCGATCTCGGCGAGCGGGTCCTCGTGCTCAACCGCTCGTTCGGACGCCTCGAGGGGAGCACGCAGGAGGTCGGGGAAGCGCCAGCCGGGGTGTGGACGGTTCGCGACGGGAAGATCGCCCGCGGCGAGCTCTACCTCGACCGCGCCGACGCCTTGGCGGCCGCGGGACTGGCGGCGTAGGCGGATGAGCGACCAATGACCTCAGTTGACGTCGAACTCGCGCTGGTCGCACTTGCGGCGATGCTCTCGCCGACCACGCTTTCCTTCTGCGTGCTGGCACTGGTGCTGGGCGAGCGCCCGCTGCGCACCGGCTTGTGGTTCTTCGCCGGCGCGTTCACCGTCACCGTGATCATCGGCGTGGTCGCCGCATTCGCCCTGGGCAACGCCGCAGCCGCTCCCGATCCGAGCACTCCAAAGACCTGGGTGGCAGTCCTCGACGTAGCGGCGGGCGCACTGATCCTGTTCTTCATCGTGCGCTTCCTGCGGCGTCCACGCGACCCGAAACGCGCTGCCGACATGATCGAGAAGATGAGCAGGGTCGCCTCTTCCCCGGCGATCGCCGTCGTCGCGGCGGGCGCCTCGCTCGCGAACCCGGGCGCGTTCATCCCGCTCGCTCTGAAGTCCATATCCGAGACGGACCCGAGCGCCACGCAGTACATCGTCGATTGGCTCGCCTTCACGATCGTCGCGCTGCTGCCGCTCGTGGCGTCGATCGTGATGCTCGCGATCGTGCCCGACCGCGCCCAACGCGTGCTCTCCTCGGCGCGCGGCTGGCTGGAGCGCAACGCGAGGATCATCGCGGCCGTGATCCTGATCGTGCTCGCCGCGTCGCTGCTGCGCAGCGGGGTCGCGGGGCTCACCGGCTGACGGCTGGGTCCCGGGACCAGGTTCTGAGCGGTCTGCCGACGCTCAGCGCGAGCCTTCGTCGCTAGGAGGAGCTCTGGGCTTTCTCGCCGGGCGGGGGATCCGCGCGATGTATGCGCAGTCCGGCGTCGGCATCTGGCGATCCCCCGACGTGCCCGTTGTTCGCCAGGCGCTGCAGTTCCAGGTCATAGAGCCGGCGGTCGAGCTGCTCGCCCGTGAGGCCCGCGTGGATCGATGGCTGCAGCGGCTGCGTGTCCGGCGGGTGGCCGTCCTCGGGCACCGCCGCGCGCGCTCGCACCAGCAGTGACCCGGGCGATTCCATCACGCGATACGTCCCGGCGAGCAGGTCTGTGAGCGCGTCGTCGATGTCCTGCGCCAGCACGTTCACATCCGGCAGCGCCTGGCGATCGGCGTAGACGCCGAAGCACGCCTGGTCGTGGACGGTGAGCATGCCCACGGACACCGCGTGGTGGTCGGTCAGCGGGACCATCGGGTAGACGCCCTGCAACCGGCACCCGAGCATGTACATCGGCGTGGTGGGACCCGGAATGTTGGAGACCACGAGGTTGAACGCGCGAGGGCTGGCGAACAGTCGCGACAGAGCCTGCTGCACCGTCCCGGGCGTGCGCGACGCGGCCTTCAGCACGAGGTCCGAGCCCTCGGGCTCCCCCTCGCGCTTGCACCTGCTCATGCTGGCGTGGACCTGGTAGAGGCGACCCAGCGGATCGGGGTCGTGACAGGGCAGATCGGCGAACACGAACGAGATGTGGTTGCCGAGCACCTCACCCGGCGCGCGCACGTTCACGGGCACCATCACCTTGAGCGCGGCCGGCTCCTCGCCGCGGCGCAGCAGGTAGGTGCGGATGCCCCCGGCAACTGCGGCCAGGATCACGTCGTTGATCGTCGTGCCGTACGCGCGCTTGATCGTCCGCAGATCCTCGAGCGGACGCTGGACCCAGCCCAGGCGACGCAGCGGCGAGAGCTGCCCGTTGAGCACGCTCGCGGGCGCGGCGCGGAGCAGCTGGTTCAGCGCCCGCGACGCCCGCGCCACGCCGGCCACCGTCTGGCGCGCGACGGGTCCGGGCGAGCTGGCCACGCGCAGCGGCACCTGCAGCAGGTCCAGCTGCTGAGAGACCAGGTCACGCAGCCCGCGCGCGAGCACCCGATCGCTCCCGGGCTCCGGCTCGGCTTCCCAACGCTCCGGCTCGCAGGCCGCCGGCTCGCGGGTGGGATCGAGCAGCAGGTACGCGAGCTCCAGCGCGGCCAGTCCATCGACCATGCAGTGATGGGTCTTGCCCACTATCGCGAAGCGCCTCTGCGACTCGTTCACGCAGATCCACATCTCCCACAGCGGGCGATCGCGACGGAGCGGGATCGACATCACTTCGTCGATGAGGTCATCGAGCGAGCCGGGCGCCCAGTAGATGTGGCGATCGACCGAGAACGCTGGATCGTCGATCCACTCGGGGGCCTGCAATCCGAGCGGTACCGATGCGAGCTTCTGGCGGTAGCGCGGCGCCCGACCGAGACGCAGCTCGATGTGGTCGCGCAGCTCCTCGAAGCTCGGCAGCTCGCCGTCGGCGGACGCCGAGAACATCGCGACCCAACCCACGTGCATGTGGGCCGTCGGCGTCTCCACCGCGAGGAAGGACGCGTCGAGTGCCGAGAGCCGTAGGCTCGTCATTCGGCCAGCACCAACCGAGCTCCCCCGTTCGGGGATGTCCGCGCCCGCGGCACGTGGGCCACGCGAGCGAACGACGGTGTCGCACCTCGAGTGGCCCGCGCGCGCGTGATGCGCCGCCGCCCCCATTCGGCCGCCAGCGCGAACTCGATCAGGCGGTCGAAGTAGCTGTGCAGCGGCGCCGCCTCGATACCCGCACCCCGCAGCGCCACGCGCGTGCGGCGATCGTCGAATCCCACCCGCATGGAGAAGTACGGGAAGAAGATCTCGCTGCGCGTCAGGGCGCGGCGGGAGCGCTCGTCGGGCGCCGCGCGAACCAGCAGCGGATGCACGAGGCGCAGGTACAGCGACGGCTCGATCAGCCGCGGCAGCGGGCGTTTGAAGGACGCGGTGGCAAGCTCCACCAGCTCGCCCACGGTGCTCACGTACCTGCCCGCGGTGAGATGGAAGGTCGCCCCGACGGCCTCTCGACACTGGCTCAGTGCAAACAAGGCGTCCGCAACATAGTCAACCGGCACGACGTCAACCGGTGCGTCGCCCCGCGCGGGCAGCGCGGGATAGGTGCCCCGGGAGAACGCGCGCAGCGGCCAGTACAGGACATTGAACGACGCCGTCCAGCCGCTGTCGCGCTCACCGACGATGATGCTCGGGCGGAAGATCGTGATCGGCAGATGCCGGTGCGAGCGCGCGATCAGGCACTCCGCCTCGAACTTCGACTGCTCGTAGGTGTTGCGAAAGCGCTGCCCCACGTCCAGGTCGTCCTCGCTGAAGCAGCCCACATGCTCACCGGCGACGTACGCGGTGGAGATGTATGACACGCGACGTAGGACCCCGCGCGCATGGCAGCGCTCGGCGAACTCGAGCACCCGCCGCGTGCCGTCCACGTTGATCGCGCGTGCGTCCTGCGCCTCGAGCTCGAAGGACACGGACGCCGCGCCGTGGACGATCTCGCTCACCTGTCCGGCCAGCCAGTCAAGGCCACCGGCGACGCCCAGGCCGGCGCGCGTCACATCCCCGCGCACGGGGACCACGCGCTCGGTGTAGGGGTGGCCGGGCCCGAACAGGTCCAGCAGCGTGCGGCGCATTCGCTCGTGGACCTCGCGGTCATCCGCGCCTCGCACGAGCGCGTACACACGGCGATCGGTGCGCTCCAGGTAACGGGCCAGCAACTCCATGCCAACGAACCCGGTGGCTCCGGTCAAAAATACGGCATCAGTTGTCCGGTCCACAGCGCTCTCCGCCCTCAGCACGGCACATAGCATCGCCAACGAGTCGGCGGAAGCATGTCGGGGGCTTGTACGTAATGCACAGCGGTATGTCGCAATCTCCGTACGAATCAAGTCGCTGCGAGCGTTCTTGCGCCCGACGAGCGCGCTCTACCTGGCGCTGGCGCCGTCACCGGCGCTGTGTGCGGCCGCGAACGCTCTCGTGCAGGCGTGAGAAGAAACAGGGTTGCCGGATGTGTACGGTCCTGACCACCGGTGACGAATGGCTCATCGATGCCGCGACGCTGGCGCTAGCGGCGAGCGCCGATCAGCGCCGCGCCGCAGTCACCCACAGGCGCCGGCCGTGGCGGCCGGCGGGACGGACCCGCGCTCCGCGGAGCGCGGGCTTCAGTGCTGGCGCTCGCGGCGCTGGCGGCGCTGCAGCACCACGATCGAGACGCCGGCCGCGATCAGCAGCAGCCCCAGACCGATATCCCAGCGGAGGTCGAAGCCGGTGAACGGCAGCGTGCTCGCTTTTTCGCTGCTCGTCGGCGTGCTCGAGGTGGTCGCGGGCGCCGTTTCTTTGGCTGGCGTGGAGGTCGTCGGCTTTTCTTCTTTGGCCGGCGCGACGCCTGAGCTCGGTGTGGTTTTGCTGACGGTGGGCGTGGATTTGTAGCCGGCCGTCGGTTCCGACGCGGCGATCGCGACGCTCGGCACGAGGGCGACGGCCATCGCCACCGCGACAATCGCAAGCCCGCGCCAGACGCCGGAAGACCCGCTCCTGATGCGCGTCGCGCCTACTGGGGTGCCTGGCCTGCTCGAGGCCATGACGTCGGTCCGAGTCATGCCAACCTCCGATTGGTCGTCTGGTGAACGCTGTGGCCCGCTATCCGGGGCCTTTTGAATGCTTGTCGATCCGCTCTACTGCGCAAGGCATCGTCTCTCTTCGCCGTTCACAGGCACTTGCCTGCCTGTCGCCGAGCAAGGTCTATCAGCTCTTGCGGTCGCCGCGCCCCGCGCACCCCTCCCTTTCCCCTCCACGGCGTGGCGAACGACGGTCAGGGTACGCGCACACGGCCTTCGAGCGTGCCTTCGGCCAGCCGACCGCGGAGCACCTTCTTGTCGAACTTGCCGACGCTCGTCTTGGGGATCTCCGGCACGAACGCGAACTCGTCGGGGAGCCACCACTTGGCGACCTTGTCGCGCAGGTGCTCGATCAGCGCGGTCGCGTCGACCTCGGAGCGCTCGCGCAGCACCACGCAGCACAGCGGGCGCTCGGACCAGCGCTCGTCGGGCTTGGCGATGACGGCCGCCTCGACCACGTCCGGATGGGACATCAGCTCGTTCTCGAGCTCGACAGAGGAGATCCACTCACCGCCCGACTTGATCACGTCCTTGGAGCGATCGGTGATCTGCACGTTGCCGCGCTCGTCAACTGAGGCGATGTCGCCGGTGCGCAGCCAGCCGGTTGCGAACTTCTCGTCTTCGGAGCTGTCCGCGAAGTAGCGCGAGGCGACCCACGGCCCGCGCACTTCGATCTCGCCCGTGGAGGCCCCGTCCCAGGCGACCTCCGCTCCGCCGTCGCCGGCCAGGCGCAGCTCGACCCACGGCAGCGGCCTGCCCTGGGTGGCCCGCTCGTCCCAGTAGGCATCGTCGTGCTCGCGCTCGCGCGGCCGCGAGTAGGTGGCCACCGGACTCGTCTCGGTCATGCCCCACGCCTGGAAGATGCGCACGTCGTGGCGCTCCTCGAAGTCCTTCATCAACTGGCGCGGCACGGCCGAGCCGCCGCAGGCGGCGTTGGACAGAGAGGAGAGATCGAGCTCCGGATGCTGCTCGGCGTAGCTGAGCAGGCCCTGGAAGATGGTGGGCACGCAGCCCATCAGCGTCGGGCGCTCGCCGGCGATCAGCCCGGCGAGCGGCTCGGGCTGGAGGTGGCGGTCGGGCAGGATCAGATCCGAGCCGGCCAGCGCCGCGCCGTATGGAAGCCCCCAGGAGTTCACGTGGAACATCGGCACCACCGCGAGGATGCGATCCGCGCGCGAGATGCCGGTGCCGTCCTTGCTGAGGGTGACGGTCGAGTGCAGGCTGATCGAGCGGTGCGAGTAGAGCACGCCCTTGGGGTTGCCGGTGGTGCCGCTCGTGTAGCACAGCGAGGCGGCCTGGCGCTCGTCGAGCTCGGGGTACTCGAACGGGTCGCCCGCGTCCCCACCCGCCTGCTCGAGCAACTCCTCGTACCCGACCGCGTCGGGCAGCTCGCCGCACAGCGACGGGTCGCCCATCACCACAAAGCGCTCCACCGTCTTGAAGCTCGGCGCCAGCTTGGCGAGCTGGGGCACGAGCGAGTCGTCGACGAAGATGATCCGGTCCTCGGCGTGGTTGACGATATACACGAGCTGCTCGTCGAACAGGCGGATGTTCAGCGTGTGCAGCACCGCACCCGTGCACGGAACGGCGAAGTACAGCTCGAAGTGGCGCTGGTTGTTCCAGGCGAACGTCGCCACCCGATCTCCCTGCTCGACCCCGAGCGCCCGCAGCGCCCGCGCGAGCCGGTCGACGCGAGCCGACACCTCGGCGTGACTGGCACGGGTCACCGACACGCCGTCGTCGTTCAGCGTCACCACCTCGGCGCCCTGGTTGCAGGCGCCGAGCCGGCGTCTCAGGTGGTTGAGGGTCAGCGGGAAGTCGTCCTGCATGAGCCCCTGCAGCATCTGCGTCATCCTCTCCGAGCCTCCTCCCGTGGCACCAGCTTGTGCAGCGCATCGTAGATGCCGCGCGTGCGCCCGGCGACGTCTTCCCAGTCGAAGCGCAGCACGTACTCCGACGCCTCGGTCACCAGACGATCACGCAACGCCTCGTCCACGAGCAGACGTTCGATCATCACCCCGAGGTGCTCGGCGTCACCCCCGTTGAAGCGCAGCCCCACGCGCTCGCCCACGGGAACCACCTCGCGCAGCCCGCCCGTGTCGGCCACGATGCATGGGGCGCCCGAGGCCATCGCCTCGAGGGCCACCAGCCCGAACGGCTCGTAGATCGAGGGCACGACGCACAGGTCGGCGATCCCGTACAGGCGATGCAGCACGTCGTCGCCGATCCAGCCGAGGAAGGTCCCGTGCTCGGACAGGCCCAGGCGCGCGGCCTGGGTCTTCAGCTCACCCTCGTGCGTGCCGCTGCCGGCCACCAGGAAGCGCACGTTGCCCACCCGCTCGATCACGCCGGGAAGCGCGTCGAGGGCGAGCTGAAAGCCCTTCTCGTAGACGAGCCGCCCGACGAGCAGCACGAGCTTCTCGTGTGGCGCGGCGAACTCGAGCCGCAGCGCCCCGAGGTCCCCCGTCGGCTGGAGTTCGCTCGGGTCCACGCCGTTGGGGATGACCGCCACCCGGCGCTCGTCGATGTCGAAGATGTCAGCCACGTGCCCGCGCATGTAGTAGGAGCACACGATCACCGCGTTCGCGCGCTTGGCCATCCAGCGCTCGACCGAGTGGATGTGCGACTGCGGCGGATCGTGTACCCAGCCCTGGTGGCGCCCATGCTCGGTGGCATGGATGGTGGTCACGTAGGGGACGCCCATCCTGTCGGCCAGGCCAGCGGCGGCGTGGCCCACGAGCCAGTCGTGTCCGTGGATGAGGTCGTAGGAGTGCTCCTGCGCGAGGGCTTCCCCGGCGGCGAGCATGTCGCGGTTCATCTGCTCGACCCACGCTACGAAGCGCTCGAGGTCGCGGGGCCAGCCGGGCTCGCGTACGCGATGCACCGTCACGCCATCGCCGTCGGTGATGGCGGAGCGCTCGAGGTCGCTCTCGCTGCCGATCCCGCGCGTGAGCACGTCCACGCGTACGCCTTGACGGACGAGCGCCTGCGCGAGCTTGCGCACGTGCCGGGCGAGGCCGCCCTCGATCACCGGCGGGTACTCCCAGGAGAGCATGAGCACACGGCCACTCATCGTGACCGGGACCCTATCTGCCCACGCGTGAACATCCGCCTCCGGCGCTATCAACCATCGGTGCGATCGTCGACGGGGGCGAGGTCGATCTGCAGCTGGCGCGGGGACGGGCGCAGCGGCTCGCCGGTCTGGCGCGGCCGACCGCGCTTGGCCCAATGACCAATCACCTCGCGGCTACGGCACGAGTAGTAGTTGACCCGCCTGTCGGTTGGCTGGATCGCCAGGCCGCCCGGCGCGGCGCCGGTCACCAAGGCGTGGAAGCGCCGGCCTCGATGGTCTACCTCGACGATGTCGCCCGTGTGGATGCCCTCGAGCCGCATGGCCCAGAGAACTCCAGCACGAACACGCCGCTCGCGCGGCGCGCACGGGCACCGGGGCTTTCGGGGCCGCCACGCACCCGCCAGGACTTCTACGCTAGGCGCGGTGCGATGGCTAGTGGACGGCATGAACGTAATCGGCACACGACCGGACGCGTGGTGGAAGGATCGCCACGCGGCGATGGTCAGGCTCGTCGGCATGCTCGAGCGCTGGGCCGCGGGCAACGGGGCGGATGTCACGGTTGTCTTCGAGCAGCCCCCCTCGCCGCCGATCCGCTCCACCGTCATCACCGTGGCCCACGCGCCGCGGCCCCGCCGCGACTCGGCTGACGACGAGATCGTTCGCCTGCTGGCCATCGACGCCGAGCCGGGCGCCGTCCGTGTGGTCACCTCCGACCTTTGGCTGTCCGACCGCGTGCACGCCGCCGGGGGCACGGTCGAGCCCGCGGCACCGTTTCGCACGCTGATCGAAGACGGGTAATGGCGCCGACGACCCACTACGCCCGCAGCGGCGATGCGAGCATCGCCTACCAGGTGGTGGGCGACGGCCCGCTCGACCTGCTGTTCGTGACGGGCTGGCTGACCCAGCTGGAGCAGCTCTGGGAGGCCCCGGCCAACCGCCGCTTCCTGGAGCGGCTGACCTCGTTCGGGAGACTGATCCTGTTCGACAGTCGCGGGACGGGGCTCTCAGAGCGCGTGCTGGAGAGCTACACGCTCGAGCAGGAGACGCGAGACGCCCTCGCGGTATTGGATGCCGCCGGCAGCGAACGCGCGGCGCTCCTCACCTACGCCCAGGGCGGACTCGTGGGCGCGATGCTCGCTGCCGAGCACGCCGAGCGCGTGGGCGCGCTGATCATGTACGCGTCGATCGCCCGCACCTCGTGGGCGCCCGACTACGACTGGGCGATGACCGCCGAGGAACGCGAGGCGCTCAGCGAGCGCAACCTCGCCTCCTGGGGCGAGATCGACAGCGACGCGATGTCAGCGTCGGCGCCGTCGATGGTCGACGACCCGGCGCTCGTGGCGTGGTTCGCGCGCATGCAACGGCTGGCCGCCAGCCCTGGCGAGGCGCGCATCATCACCAGAGCGATGGTCGACCTCGACGTGCGCCACCTGCTGCCGCGCATCCGCGTGCCGACGCTGGTCATGCACCGGCCGAACGAGCACGTGTGGGACGTGCGCCACTCACGCTACCTGGCGGAGAACATCCAGAACGCCCGCTACGTCGAGCTCGAGGGGATCGACTCGCTTCCGTTCATCGGCGACAGCGACGCGATCGTGGAGGAGGTCGAGGAGTTCCTCACGGGCGTTCGCACCGGCGGGGAATTCGCGCGCGCCCTGCTGACCGTCCTGTTCACCGACATCGTCGACGCCACAGCACACGCGGCGAGGCTCGGCGACGGGCGCTGGCGCGACCTGCTCGCACACCACGACGAGCAGGTGCGCGCCGAGCTGGCACGCTTCGGTGGGCGCGAGGTGAAGACCGTGGGCGACGGCTTCCTGGCGACGTTCGACGGCCCCCCATCGCGCGCCCTACGCTGCGCCCTGGCCATCACCCGCGCCGCCCGCGAGCTCGGCATCGAGGTGCGCGTCGGCGGCCATACGGGCGAGTGCGAGCTGATCGGCGACGACGTGGGCGGCATGGCCGTCCACATCGCCTCCCGGGTCGCTGCCCTCGCGGGCGCGGGCGAGGTGCTCGTCTCGGGCACCGTGTTCGGGACCGTCGTGGGCGGCCCGTTCACCTTCGCGGACCGCGGCCTGCACGAGCTCAAAGGCGTGCCCGGGCCCTGGCCCCTCTTCGCGCTGGCCGCCTGAGGCCGGGAGAAAGCGCTCGTGACGCGCCGAAGCGGGGACCACAGCGCGCCACGAGCCGACGGAGTGCCAGCCTTGGCCCCATCGCCTACCGAGACGCCTCGCGCGCGGATTCCTTCCCGACGACTTAAAGGCACGTCCATCGCCCAATGGCGCCGGCGTGCCACGCACCCCCGCAGAGGACCCTCCACGCCCACAGGACACCGCCAGCCAGGAGAGCGGGCGGGCGGGTCGGGCCGGGTCGCGGCCTCGCGGAGACACCCCCGGGTGGAGCCGTCGCTGTCGTCTACGCGCGGGGGACGACCGCGGATCACGCATCTGCGAGTCACTCGCAGTTGGCGAGTGATCCGCACCTGACAGTCCCCCGTATATGGACATCAACGACACGGCCAGCAGCCGTGCCGATCGTTTCCCGTCAAGTGGAGGATGACCCGGTGAGCACGCGGGATGTGGACTATCTGGCGCAGGAGCCAGGCGCTGGGGCACAGGCTGCGCGGGGCGGAGCCCGCGCGCCGGCGGCGGTCGAGGACTTGGGCTCCGCGATGGCGGTGATACGTGAGCGGGGTCTGCGCGTGTCCTCAGCGCGCCGGCTCGTGATCGAGGCGCTGCTGGCAGCCGACGGGCCGATGTCCGCCGAGCAGATCGCTGCGGGGATCGGTGGCCGCGTGCCGGCCTCGGACATAGGCTCGGTCTACCGCAACCTGCAGGCGCTCGAGGACATAGGTGTCGTTCGGCACGTGCACCTCGGGCACGGTCCCGGGCTGCACGCGCTGGCCGTGACCGGCGAGCGGGAGTACCTGACGTGCGAGCGGTGTGCCGACTACCGGGCGCTCGCACCGGAGGAGCTCGACCCGGTACGGGAGCTGATCGAGCGTCAGTTCGGCTACCAGGCGAGCTTCATCCACTTTCCGATCGTCGGCCTGTGCGCCGACTGCGCCGCCGCGGTACGGGACGGGCAACGATCGTCGCGGGGACGGTTGTGAGCCCTCAGGTCTGCGCCAGGGCCGCTGGCAGGCGCGCTCAGCGGCCCTAACCCATTCAATTCACGCAAAGGAGAAGTCGATGAAGTCCGCGCCCGGCAGCTCAGGTAATGGCCCCGCCAACGCTGGAGGGAGCCCGCCGTTCGGAGTGGTCGGGCATGTCGCTCAGATGGTGAAGACGCTCACTCCCAAAGAGCGCCGTCGCGTCGGCGTGATGTTCGCGACCATCACCGCCCTGCACGTCATCGGGTTCGGCATCTTCATCGCGTTCGTGGTCCCCTCCCACTACAAGGGGCTCGGGATCGGCGTGTCGGGCTTGGCCTACGTGCTCGGCCTGCGCCATGCGTTCGACGCGGACCACATCTCCGCGATCGACAACACCACGCGCAAGCTCATGAACGAAGGCAAGCGCCCGCTCAGCATCGGATACTGGTTCTCGCTCGGACATTCGACGATCGTGGTTGCGATCGGCGTCGGGATCGTGGTCGCCGAGAAGGCCGTCTACGGGGCTGTCTCTCACGGCCACTCCGGCCTCGAGCGGTTCGGCGGGATCTTCGGCACGCTCGCATCCGCCGGGTTCCTGTATCTGATCGCCCTGCTCAACGTCGTCATCCTCGCGGGGATCTTCCGCGTGTTCCGATCGATGCGCCACGGCCACTACGACGAGGCCGAGCTCGAGCGCCAGCTCAACAGCCGCGGCCTGATGTTCCGCTTCTTCGGCAGGTGGATGAGGACGATCGACCGGGAGTGGAAGATCTACCCCGTCGGGATCGTGTTCGGCCTGGGCTTCGACACCGCGACCGAGGTGGCGCTGCTGGCGACCACCGCGCTGCTCGCATCCCAGCACCTGCCGTTCTACGCGATCATGTGCCTGCCCATCCTGTTCACCGCCGGCATGTGCCTGATGGACACGGTCGACGGCATGTTCATGAACTTCGCCTACTCGTGGGCCTTCTTCAACCCTGTGCGCAAGGTGTACTACAACCTCGCCATCACCGGGCTGTCGGTGGCGATCTGCTTCTTCATCGGCACGATCGAGGTGCTCAGCCTGCTACCGATGGAGCTCGGCGGCCTGCACGGCTCCTTCTGGAACTACATGGCGAACTTCGACATCAACAAGGCGGGCTTCGTGATCGTCGGCATGTTCGTCGTCTGCTGGGCCAGTGCGCTGGCGTTCTGGAGGTTTGGCCGCGTGGAGGAGCGCTGGGGCGCGCGGCTGCCGAGGGGAGACGTCGCCGACGCCGTCGACGCCGCGGGCTAGGGTCTTTGTCCACGGCGCTCCTCCTCGAGCGCTCCGCACGCGACTGCTCCTTGGCGTGGACACTGCCGCCCGGGCATGAGCAGGGGCTCAGCCCGCCATCTGGCCCTCCACCACTTTCAGCGCGGCGTGGAGCATCCCGAGCGTCACCCACGGGTACTGCCCGGCGCGAACGCGCAGCCCCACGTCGCCGTCGGGCCTCAGGACCTCGACGATCGTGATCACCCGGCCGATCTGGTAGTCGTCGCCAAACTCCGTTTCGATGGAGTCCATCTCGTCGGCCACTTCCTGCATGAGCCTGGCCCTGGGATCGGCTTCCCCGCCCTCTTGCCCCCGCCCCGCGTCTCCCGCGTCTCCGGCGTCTGCCATGACGAACCTCCATTCGGATGACCTGAAGGGGAGATCATGCCACTCGCGGAAACGGTCGCGGCAAGAGCGGGGCAGGGCCGGGCACGGGCCGGTCGCCGTCGATCGGTGCAACCGGGCAGCGCCCGTGGCCGTCCCGCGCGGGCGATGTGCATGCCCAACGCCGGACGGTCGGGCCCAGGACGGGCGATCGGAGCTCAGGCCGCAAGCGGCGCCGAGCCGGGCTCCGGCGTGGGGGCGATCCAGTCGAGCTCGCAGACGGCGCCGCCGGTGACGATGACCCCGCGCGTGCGCGCGCGGCCATCGACCCACAGCGTGTAGCTGCCGTCCCGGATTTTGTCGAACACGGCGGTGAACGCCGGTCGCCCGTTGATCTCGCGCTCGAGCACGTCCTTGTGTGTGCGCTGATCGTCGTGGCCGGTGGCGCTGATCTCCACCTCGACGCCGTGCATGTCGGCGTCGGTGTGCACGATCAGCGCCCCCATCTCTCCGCCGATGTCCAGGATCACGGACTCGGGGTGTCGACGGGCGGAGTGGTTCTCTGCGCCGGCCCCATGCCTGTGACCGTGACCATGGTCGTGGCTGTGGTCATGGTTGTGCATCCTTGACGCCCGGCCCTAGCTCGTTTCCGAGGGCTCGTTGAAGCCGCTGTGGGGCGTGCCGACGTACGGGAAGGTGTCCTGCGCGCGGATGGGGAGCGGTTCGAGGCCCTGTTCGAGCAGATTCGCCGCCGCATCGGGGGTGAAGCTCGGTTCCACGAGCGGCAGCGCGGCCCCGGCCACGGCCCGCAGCGAGATCGACCCGGCGTCGTCGGTCAGGCGACGGCCGTTGGGGTAGCCGGCGAGGTCGCCGCCGAGGATCCCGTACCTGTTGGGCTCCTTGCTCGGCGGGATCGCCACGTTGAGCCTCATCAGGTCAGCGACCACGCCTTTTTTGCTGGCGTTCTGGAAGCCCGGGATCACGCCGGACGGAATGCCGGTCAGGAGGATCGCAACGAGGTCGTTGCGCGCGCCCGTGAAGGCCTCGAGGTTCGGGAACACTTCGGGGTAGAGCACGGGCAGCAGCTCTGCCAGTTCGGGGTGTTCCACGAACTGTTTGAACTGCGCTTCTTCGCTCGGGCTCGTGCCGTTCCACTGGTCCTTGCGGGCCATCGGGATGAGGACCTCGTTGAACAGCGGGTTGGCCAGTCGCGAGACCTGCACGAACGGACCGGACTCCATGCGTTCGTCGCCTTCACCGGCCATGCGCACCTTGCGCCGGCTCGCCGAACCCCAGATGCCCAGCACCGCTTTCGGGCTCATCAGTTTCGGCCTCGCCCCATTCGCGGTGAGGCTGGTGATCGGGACCTGGATCACGATCGAGTGGACGTTGAGCGTCGCCAGCGTGTCCGTGCCCTTCGTTGCCGCTTCCGGGAAGATGTGGAGGTTCTGAAACGGACGCAGGTCTCCGAGGTCGAAGATCGACCCGATGTCCACGAAGAACGGATCGTTGCGCTGCCCCGCGAACACGGTCTGGCCGCCGGGGAGCGAGTGGATGGCTTCGCCGGCGAGCGATTCGTAGTTGGGGGTCGAGCGCGGGCCGATGTTCGAGGGTGGGCAGGCGAGCCCTTCTCCGAGCACGGTCGTCCCGGTCTTGTCGACCCGCGTGAGCGTGTAGAACTGGCGTTTGCTCCAGTTCGGGTCGGTCAGCGATTTGATCGGCCCAGTGTTGTACAGGAACGTGTTGGGGTTTTCGATCTTCGATTCGAACGTGAACTGGTACTGGATGTCGGCCTTGCCGTCGCCGTTGTTGTCGATGTGGATGGTGTACTGCACATCGTTGCCGAACTCGTAGAAGGTCGGCCCACCGGCCGGCGCCTCGGCGGGGAGGTAGTTGGTGATGATCGTGACGGTGTCCGGGTTGTCCGGGCTGACGAACGCGTAGGTGTCCGTGTTGTCTGCGACGGGATCCTTGCTGATCTCCGGCGCCTCGCGGTGCGATGACATATCTGCTCTGCCTTTCTCGGTCTGGGGAACGGGTCAGTGGGCTGCGTCGAGCATGCGCTTGACGAGCGCCGGGTCGCGGTAGGTCGTCTCGTGCTTGCCGGACATCACGGTCACCTCGCCGCGCTCGGCGTCGCGCACGAATGCCGTGATCGGTTCACGCGGCGCGCGCCCGCTGGGCTCGGTGACGACGCCCTTCGGCTCTGCAGCCGGGGCGGAGCTGCCGGTGTCGAGCGCGACGGCGGCGACCTTTGGGGTGGCCAGGATCACGGCCGCGCCGGCAGCCGCGCCGGCGGTGCCCTGGAGGAATGCCTTGCGGCTGGTGCCCTCCTCGGCCGCCGCCTGCGACACGCAGCTGACGGCCGGGATCGCCGCCGGCATGCCAAGCCGAGGCTTCAGGAACGAACGGCGACTTTGCTTGTCCATGTGAAGTTCCTCTCAGTTTTGAGTGGTGAATGCACGGTCTCGCTGAACGTAACAGCGGATAGCGTGAAATTGACCCGATTTTGTGCGAGCTCCTCGCAGTTACGAGAGCGGTGCAGGCCTGCACTGGCGTGCACTACCATCGAGCCACATGCGACGGGCGACTGCCACGGGCGGCTACTTCGATGAGAGCTCCATGCTCCGCCGCGTGCACCGGGAGCGCGTGGTCGCACTGTCGGGTCCACGCGCGCTGCTGATGCAGGCCGCGCATCCGCTGGCCGTGTTCGGCCTGCTTGCGCATTCGAGCGCACTGGACGAGCCCTACGAGCGCCTGGCACGGACGGCCGAGACGATGAACACGATCGCATTTGGCTCACGGGAGGAGGCGGACCGCATCACGCGGCGCGTGCGCGCGATGCATCGGCGCGTGCGCGGGCACCTGCCCGAACGGGTCGGACGCTACCCCGCCGGCACGCCCTACCGCGCGGACGATCCCGAGCTCTTGCTGTGGGTGCTGTTCACGCTCGTGGATTCCGCGCTCGTCGTCTACAGCCGGTACGTTCGCTCACTCTCGGATGACGAGCGGGCGGCGTTCTGGGAGGACTACAAGGTCGTGGGGCGGCTGTTCGGCCTCGCGGCCGAGGACATGCCGGACACGCTCGACGAGCTTGACTCCTATCGAGCGCGCATGCTCGCCGGGGAGGAGCTGCTGGTCACCGAGTGGGCCAGGCGGCGCGCGCGTCAGATCGTGCTCGCCCCGCCCGTGCCGCTCCTCGCCCGCCCGCTGCTCGAGACCGTCAACTTCGTGACAATCGCGCTGCTCCCCGATGCGATCCGCGCGCAATACGGCTTCTCGGCGCTGCCGCCGGCACTGCTGCGCAAGGCATTGGTCGCGGGCGGCGCGGACTATGTCAAGCGTGCGGTCATCCCGTTCCTGCCGGGTCGCGTGAGGCTCGTACCGAGCGCACGCGCCGCCTAGCAAGGCGCGTGGCTAGACGCCAGATTCTGGAGCATCTGGCAGCGCACACGGGGCCATCGCTGTCGGGTCTGGCCGATGCGTCTACCGCCGGCGCCCCGCAACCTCATGCTTTCTAGATTCGCGCCGATAACGGGATGGCGTGTCAAACCAGCCAGGAGGCGAGGTCGTAATGCAACGGAACGAAGTGTCACGGGGTACCGGACGTACGCGAGCAACACTTGCCCCTCGCTCTTGGCTGAGCGCACCGCTCGCCGGTGCACTGGCGCTATCGCTCGCGCTCGCCTTCCTGCTGAGCCTCGCCGGTGTCGCGTTCGGCGCGACGCGTGCTCGCACCAACGACTTTGCCGTACCGCTCGACCGCGTGGCACAGCCATTCGATGGCGTGCCGGCACTGGGGGCAGCGCCGACCGTCGAATCGATCGAACCCGCTTCGGGATCGACGGCCGGAGGCACCGTGGTCGTGATCGCCGGCACCGGGTTCACAACCGGCGCGAAAGTCAAGATCGGCGGCAGCGAAGCGACGGAAGTCAAAATCGAAGCGGAAACCGAAATCAAGGCCAAGACGCCCGCCCACGCGGCCGGCGCCGCGGAAGTCGTCGTCACCGCGGAAGGCCAGAGCTCGACCGGCGGTGCCGACTTCACCTATATCGCGCCCCCGAAAGTGTCCGGGATCACGCCCGCAGAAGGCTCGAGCGCGGGCGGCACGAACGTGAAGATCAAAGGCACCGGCTTCCGCGAAGGCGCGAAAGTCACGATCGGCAGCGAAGCGAAATCCGTGGCCGTCGTCTCGGAAACGGAAATCACGGCGCGCACGTCCGCACATGCCGCGGGCAAAGAAGAAGTAGTGGTGACCAGCAACGATGGTACGTCGACTGGTGGCCCGGACTTTAGCTATATCAAACCGCCGACGGTGACGAAAGTCGAACCGTCTGAAGGGACGACGGCTGGTGGCGCGTCGGTGACGATCAAGGGCACCGGGTTCCTCA
>Ga0302325_10007634_pt1 | contig 23941 bp, 25 predicted proteins | sample Palsa_T0_2_FD_201948 | JGI IMG/M metagenome (GOLD analysis project Ga0302325, IMG submission 201948) | Peat permafrost microbial communities from Stordalen Mire near Abisko, Sweden - Palsa_T0_2 | ecosystem: Environmental > Terrestrial > Soil > Palsa > Peat permafrost | place: Sweden: Abisko... | reverse complement strand
CGAGCGCCTGTGCGCTCGTCGGGCGCCGAGCCCAACGCTCCAACACCTCCCTCTCCTCATCAGTCAGCACGACATGCACAAGCGGCGGCATCTCGACCTCCAATCGTCGTTGATAACCACGACGGAGTTCGACACCACCCACACAGTGCCTACCAACTAACGACTCAGATCACTAGCTCAGACCGACCTCACGCCCCGGGGCAGTGAGCGCGAGAGCATGGCGCCTTCCCCACGTGTCGCGCGAGAGTCGCCGACGCCCGCGCGCGGACGCCGCCTCATAGTGGCTCGTCTGGTTGTCAGCCACGAGCAGGTTCTCCTGATCGCCGCTGCGAAACGTGTGGCTGGCGGGCCAGTCCTCGACGTCGTATGAGCGGCCGTCGCGAGCGACCACGACAGCTCGCAGGCCCTGCCCTTGGATACGGCGGGTGATACTGCGGCGGCCGCTCTCCAGCAGGTAGGTCGTACGCTTGTCGCTCGCGCGCTCGAGGTCCATCTCCAACAGCGCAACGCGCTCGATCATGAAGGCGTTAGTGCGTATGTGGGGGTTGGGAAAACGGGGATAGTCGCGCCGCGCGCGCCGCAGGCCGGCAAGCTGCTGCGGCCAGCGGTGCATACGCCCGCGGCGCCACTCGGCCTGGCTCTCCCAGCTGCCGCCGGCGCCCACCAGGCCGACCCGCCGGTCATCCAGCGCCCTTGCAAGGTGTGCCAACCACTCGTCTGCCAAGACCACGCTGTAGGAGTTCAGAAAGCACAGCCGCTCGTGATCGAGCAGCCGCGCGGCCGCACCGTAGGCGCTGAGATCGAAGCCTCGATCAGGAATGAAGATCGTCTTCGGTTCCAGATCGTGGACCATGCTCAAAAGGGGCGCGGCCGCCTCGCGCGAGGAGAACCCCTTCATCAGCAACACGAGCTCGTGTGCGACGCCAGAGCTGTGACCCCGATTAGACGCGAGGAACGCCGTGAACGGCGCGCGGTCGTTGGAGGCTCGGATCAGATGCACGACGCCGATCATCGCCGCCCAGCGGGCGTACGAGGATTGGCTTGCGGACCCCACGCAAAGGCCGACAGTACGCGCCGGCGATCGATGTCCCCACTCTCGTAGGAGCGCGTTTGATTGTCCGCGATCAGCAGCCCCTCCTGATCGCCCTGCCACAGTGTGTGGCTGCACGGCCACTGTTCGTGGTCATATGCAGACCCATCACGTGCGACCACCAGCGTGCGCAAGCCGCGGCGCTGAACCTGGCGTGTGAAGCTGTGGCGCCCGCTCTCCATCAGGTACGCGTCCATCTTTCTGTTGATCTGGCGCACATTCAGGGAGTTGAAGGTCGCACGATCGAGCATGAACGCGTTGGTACGCAGATGATGAGACGGGAACCCGTCGAAGCGCAACAGCTGCTCTGGCATCGGACTGAGATCTTTGAGCAGGCGCAGTCCGCGGCCAAGTAGCGAGCGGGCGCCTGCACGCGGCACGTGCGCGTCTGGCGCAGCGACCTCCTCCAGGCAGTCCGAGCTGCTCTCGCGTTCGAGATCCAACGCGATCGACACGACCTGCTCGCGCGTCACGCTTCGCTTGGGTACCGCACGGCGATAGGGGTTCGGCAGCATCAGCGCATTGAGCACCGCCGAACGCATGCTCGCCCACGATCCGGTCGCGCCGACCAACCCCACACGGGGCTGATCGAGAGCGGTGCTCAGCTTGGCCAGCCAATCCGGGGCAAGCAGCACGCTGTAGGAGTTCAGGAAGCAGATGCGCTCGTGCTGTAAGCGCTTGGCCGCGTATGCGTAGGCGGCGATGTCCTGCACGGGGGGATCCAGCACCAGCACACGGTGCTCTATGCCCTCCAGCTCGGCCTCCAGCTCAGGGCGCCGCCCCTCGCCGACGCCGTTGAACAGCACCACCAACTCGTGCGCCTCGCCTGCGGGAAACTGCCTGTAGGAGGCCAGGAACCGGCGCAGCGGCGCGGGCCCCAGCGGCCCCCATACTAGGTGGGCTATCGCGATCGTGCTGCGAGGACTCGCCACCTCGCTCATCGCCCGCGCCACCACGCGATCGTGCCCTGAAGACCGGCAGTCAACGTCATTCGCTGCTCGAATCCGAGCTGTTGACGCAGCCGCGTGGCGTCTGCGACCAGCGACGCCGGGTCGCCCTCGCGCATCGGCAGCGCGCCGAGCTCGAGCAGCTCCTCGCCGCCCGTGTACACGGCGATCAAACGCGCGAGCTCGCGCAGCTCGACGCCCTCGCCCGAGGCGACGTTGATCGCGCCCCCAAGCTCGGAGTCGGCGAGCGCAGCGAAGGCGGCGCCGGCGTCGGCCACGTGCAGGAAGTCGCGGCGCTGGGTGCCGGCGGTCATCGGCGCGGACTCTCCGCGCAGCAGCGGCACGATGGTCGAGGGAACGAAGCGCCTGGGGTCCTCATGGGGTCCGTACAGGAAAAAAAGGCGTCCCCACGCCAGCGACACACCCGCCTGCTCGGCATACGCCGCGGCGACCATGTGCAGACCGTGCTTGGCCGCGCCGTACGGCGTAGCCGGGCGAAGCGGCGCATCCTCGGGGTAGACCGCGCGCGACCACTCGTACTCGGCGCACGTACCCGCCATCACCGCGCGTCGACCCCCGGCCGCTGCGAACGCGCGCAGCAGCGCCAGCGAAGCCTGCACCCAGCGGACGTTCTCCGGCGAGGACCAGAACTCGCCGTGCTCGGCATACCACGCGAGATGCACCAGTATCTCGGGCTCGATCTCGCCGACAATCTCGCAGCCCGCGAGCAGGTCGACCTCGTGCCAGATAACCCCCGGGGCATCCGCGCCGCGGCGGCGCGCGAGCGCGTGCACCTCATGGCCGGCGTCGCTCAACGCGCTCAGCGAGTGGCGCCCGACGAAGCCCGTCGCGCCGGTCAGCAGCACGCGGCTCATGACGCGAAGTCCGGGAACGCGCGGTCTCGCTGCGAGATCGTCCGCTCGCCGTCGAGCGCGGGCCACGCGATCGCGAACGCGGGGTCGTCCCAGCGCACGCCGCGCGCCGCCTCGGGCACGTACGGATGGCCCATCTGGTAGAGCACTTCGCTGTCGTCGGTGAGCGTCTGGAAGCCGTGCGCGAGACCCGCGGGGATGTAGTACGCGAGACGGTTCTCCGCGCTCAGCTCCACGCCGTGCCAGCGCGCGCGCGTCGGCGAGCCTCCGCGCAGGTCGACGGCAACGTCGAAGATCGCCCCACGCACGCAGCGCACGAGCTTCGACTCGCCATGCGGCTCGACCTGGTAGTGCAGGCCGCGCACGGTGCCGCGGCGGGCGTTGAACGACGCGTTGCACTGCGCGATCGTCGGGTCCAGACCGCGCGCGCGGAACTCGTCCTCGTCGAACGTCCGCGCGAACCAGCCGCGCTCGTCGCCGAGCTCCTCCAGCTCGATCACCCATGCCCCCGGCAGCGGCGTCTGCAGGAAGCGCATCACGCCCTCCGCATCACGACAGCAGCGCCAGCTCCGGCGTGCGCGCGGCAAAGCGCCCGCCCCACTCGCGGATGAAGCTCAGCTGCTCGACGATCTCCTCCTTCAGGTTCCACGGGAGGATCAGCACGACGTCGGGCCTGTCCTCGCGGATCGCCTCCGGCGGGCGGATCGGGATGTGACTGCCCGGCAGGAAGTGCCCCTGCTTGTGCGGGTTCAGGTCGCACGTGTAGTCGATGAAGTCGCTGCGCACGCCGCAGTAGTTGAGCAGCGTGTTGCCCTTCGCCGGAGCGCCGTAGCCGGCGATGCGCAAGCCCCGCTGCTTGAGGTCGATCAGGAAGCTCAGGATCTGGCGCTTGTCCGCCTCCACCCTGCGGCCGTAGCCGAGATACGTATCCAAGCGCTCGTAGCCGGCCGCGCGCTCGCGCTCGCGCAGCTCCCGCGCGGCGTCGCTCTCGCGCTTGCCATCGTCCTGCGCGTGCGCGGCGAAGATGCGCAGCGAGCCGCCGTGCGTAGGCAGCTCTTGCACGTCGAACACGCGCAGGCCGTGCGCCTCGAACACGCGGCTGACGGTGAGGAAGGAGAAGTAGGAGAAGTGCTCGTGGTAGATCGTGTCCCACTGGTTGTCCTCGATCAAACGCATCAGATGCGGGAACTCCATCGTGATCACGCCACCCGGCGCCAGCAGGATCTTCATGCCGGCGACGAAGTCGTTGAGGTCGGGGACGTGCGCGAGCACGTTGTTGCCGAGCAGCAGGTCGGCCGCCGACTCCGCCGCCAGCGAGCGCGCGGTCTCGCGCCCGAAGAACTCCACCAGCGTGGGGATGCCCTTCTGCAGCGCCACCTTGGCGACGTTCGCGGCCGGCTCGATCCCCAGCACCGGGATCTGGCGCTCGTGGAAGAACTGCAGCAGGTAGCCGTCGTTGGAGGCGATCTCCACCACGTGGCTGTCGCCGTCCAGCGACAGGCGCGCGGTCATCTGCTCGGCGTAGGCGCGGGCGTGCTCGAGCCAGCTGGAGGAGTACGAGGAGAAGTACGCGTAGTCGGAGAAGATCCGCTCGGGCGTCTCGAACTCCTCCAGCTGCACCAAAAAGCAGCGTCCGCACACCAGCGCGCGCAGCGGGTAGAACGGCTCCATGCCGTTGACGCGCTCGGGCGGAAGGTAGGAGTTCGCCAGCGGCGAGGACCCCAGATCGGCGAACACGCCGTCGACGGCGGCGCCACAGAAGCGACAGGCGGTGTCACTCATGAGCGCGCGCCAGCGTAGCCAAAGCTCTCGATCTGGCCCAGCGTCACCGCGCGCATGTCCGCGCCCTCGCGCAGCTGCTCGTACCAGTCGACCGTCGCCTCCAGCGCATCCTCCAGCCCCAGCAACGGCCGCCAGCCGAGGCGCGCACGCGCGCGCGAGGAGTCGAGCTTTAGGTAGCGCGCCTCGTGCGGATGGGGGCCGTCGTCGACGCTCCAGGCAAGCGTGCCCGGCCACAGCCCGCCCACACGCTCGACGATCCAGCCGACCGAGCGCGCGTCCTCCTCCGGCGGCCCGAAGTTCCAGCCGCGCGCGGGCTCGGGCGAGTCCCACAGCGCCTGCGCCAGCACCAGGTAGCCGCTCAGCGGGTTCAACACGTGCTGCCACGGGCGGATCGAGTTGGGATTGCGCACGCGCAGCGTCTGCCCCGCCAGCGCCGCGCGCATCAGGTCCGGCAGCAGCCTGTCCTCGCCCCAGTCGCCGCCGCCGATCACGTTGCCCGCGCGCGCCGACGCCAGCCGCGCGCCGTGGCCGTCGGTGGAGAAGAACGAGCTGCGAAACGCGTCCGTGACGAGCTCCGCACAGCCCTTCGAGCTCGAATACGGATCGTGGCCGCCCATCGGCTCGTCCTCGCGGTAGCCCCACTCCCACTCGCGGTTCTCATAGCACTTGTCCGAGGTCACGTTGACGATCGCGCGCACGTCCCCGCCGTGCAAGCGCACCGCGTCGAGCACGTTGACCGTGCCCATCACGTTCGTCGCGTATGTCTCGCGCGGCTGCGCGAACGAGCGGCGCACGAGCGACTGCGCGGCCATGTGGATGACCACCTCCGGGGCACCCGACGCCACCGCGGCGGCGATCGCGTCGTGGTCGCGCACGTCGCCGAGCACGCTCTCGATCTCGTCTCCCACCCGAGCCAGCTCATACAGCGAGGGGTCGGTCGGGACGTCCACAGCGAACCCCGTCACCCGGGCGCCAAGCGCCTTTAGCCACAGCGCCATCCACGATCCCTTAAATCCCGTATGACCGGTCAACAGCACGCGACGATCGCGCCAGAAGCCGGGGTCTACGACCACGTCCGCCACGGCGCGGTGCCCGCGCTCCAAAGTTGCTCGAGCTGGTTGCGGTCGCGCAGCGTGTCCATCGCCTGCCAGAAGCCCTCGTGGCGAAAGCACGCGAGCTGACCCTCGGCCGCCAGCGTGCGCATCGGCTGCTGCTCCCACACCGTGTCATCGTCCTGCACGTACTCGCCGATCCCCGGCGAGAGCACGAAGAAGCCACCGTTCGTCCAGCCGCCGTCGCCGCGCGGCTTCTCCTCGAACTCGCGCACCAGCTCTCCGTCGAGCTCCAGCGCGCCGAAGCGCCCGGGCGGCTGCACCGCCGTCACCGTCGCCCGGCGCCCGCGCGAACGGTGGAAGTCGACCAGCGCGGTGATGTCCACGTCGGCCAGGCCGTCGCCATAGGTGAAGCAGAACTCCTCCTCGCCGACGTAGCGCAGCACGCGCTTCAGGCGCCCGCCCGTCATCGTGCGCTCGCCCGTGTCCACCAGCGTCACCCGCCACGGCTCCGTTTCCGAGCGGTGCACCTCCATCGCGCCCTCCGCCAGATCGAACGACACGTCGCACGTGTGCAGGTAGTAGTTGGCGAAGAACTCCTTGATCATGTAGCCCTTGTAGCCCAGGCAGATCACGAAGTCCTCGATCCCGTGGGCCGCGTACATCTTCATGATGTGCCACAGCATCGGCTTGCCGCCGATCTCGACCATCGGCTTGGGACGCAGGGCCGTCTCCTCGCTCAGGCGCGAGCCGAAGCCACCCGCCAGGATCACGGCCTTCATAGCTGCGCAGGGTAGTGGACCTCGGAGTGACTGCTATCGGAGCGTGCTATCGGAGCGCGAGTCCCTGCCCGGTCGCGAGCATGAGCACGCTGAAGCCCAGCTCCGCTCCCAGTCGATCCGCAGCATCCCTCTGCGTCTCATACCCGGGGAAGCCGTAGTCGTCGAACACCACCAGTGCGCCGGGGCTCAGCCTCGGCCAGAAGTGGCGGATCGCGCTCTCCTCCGCGGCCGCGTGGTTCAGATCGACATGCAGGAACGCGACGGGGCTCGTGTCGCGGAGCGTCTCGGGGATCGTGCCGACGACCAGCTCAACGCCGGGCCACTCGGCGAAGTTCTCGCCCACCGACTCGGGGCCGTCGGCGTAATTGGGGTTGACGGTGCCCGTGGCGACTTGGACGCCGCGCTCGTCCGGAGTGGTGGGAAGGAACGTGTCGTACAGGTGGAACGGCCGGTCGGTCCAGCCCAGGTAGTCGCAGATCGCCGAGGCCATGAACCCCCGACCGGTGCCGCACTCGACGAACGCCCCGTCGAGCGCGGCGGCACGCTCGACGGCCCACAGGACCGTGTGGACCCGCCAGCGGATGTTGTAGTCGCGGCCGCCCGCACGCATTGCGCGCCGGTAGGCCTTGGCGAAGCGCGCGTCGTCGACGAACGCATGCCCGTGGTAGGTGTACAGGCCATCCTCGGCATAGAACGGCGCGTCTTCGCGGCGGACCGGCTGCAGGCGTTGCAACGTCCACGGGTTGCGGTTCGCAAGCTCGACCGCCCGTTCGAGAGATCTCGCCACCAGCGCAGACCGCATCAAGCAGCGATTTCTAGCATCGTCGGCGTCACCCTCGCCCCCTCGACGCCAGTCGGGCAAGGGGGCCAGCCGCCGGTAGGAGGTCGAGCAGCTCCTCGGGGAACGCTCGAAGCACGAGCAGGACGGCCGCAAACAGCGCCGTCGAGAGCACCAGCAGGGCCACCGTCGGCACGCCCAGGCCGGTCAGGGCCAGCGGGACCACGCCGGCGCCGGCCGCGAGGCCCACACGCGGCAGGATCCGCAGCGACGGGCGCAGCTGCGGCCTGCCGCGCGCGACCGCGACCGCGTGCACGATCCCCGAGGTGATCTCAGCCGCGGCGGTTCCGATCGCCGCTCCACGTGCACCGTCGAGAGGGATCAGGATCGCCACCAACACCCCGCTGAGCACGAGCATCGAGACGTTTATGGCGAGGATCTGCCGATACAGACCGAGGCTCAGCAGCCCGTTGGCCCACACCAGGCCCACGAACATCGCCCCCAAGCCAACACCCTGAATCGCCAGCACCGGCGCCGCCGGTGCGAATTCGGCGCCGCCGACGATCTTGATCGCCAGGGGCGCTCCCACGGCGACCGAGACCGCGACCCATGCGCCGACGATGGTCGACACTTCGAACACACGGGCGAGCGCGTAGCCCAGACGTTCGTGATCGTCTCGCGCGGCGCGCGCGAAGATCGGGAAGGCCGAGCTCACCAGCAATCCGGGCACCACGGTGAGCACTTCGAGAATCCGGAAGGAAGCGCCGAAGTAACCCAGCTGCGCGCTGTTCGACAGCACCGACATCAGCAGGATCGACACTCGGAAGTAGAGCGCCGACGCGGCTATCGCCATCGCGTAGGGCAACATCGCACCGGCGAACCTGCGCCAGCGCCGAACGCTGAACGTAGGCACCAGCGAGCGCGTGCCACGCACCAGCGACACGGTGGCCACGACCAGGATCAGGCCGACCGGTATCGAGATCCCCAGGAAGGGCAGCAGCGTCGCACCCAGCGCGACCAGCAGCACCGTCATCAGCGTGCTCAGCAGCTGGCGCGAGAGGTCCAGCGCGGACACCCAGCCCAGTCGCAGGCCGACGACTAGCGGCAGCGAGAAGTTGTCCTGCGTGGCCTGAAGCAGCAGCCCCACCCCGGCGAGTGCCACGCCGGCCGCCAACAGGCGCGAGTACACGACCCACGCAATCGCCGTCGCGGCTGTTCCGCCCACCAGCGTCAGAGTGATGCGCAGGCCGAGCAGGTCCTGCGCCAACGGCCAGCGCTGCTCCTCGGGCAGCGATGAGATTTCGCGCACCCCCACAGCCGTCAATCCGAGATCGGAGACCGCCCCGACGATCGCCACGAGCGATACCGCCGTCACGTAGTGGCCGGTGTCGACCTTGCCGAGGTGGCGAAAGAGCAGCGCGGCGGACACGACGCTGACGAGCGATCCCACGATGTAGCCGCCGACGCGCAATGCGCCACCGCGTGCCGCCGCCGGACCGGCATCAGCCGTCGAGAGGATGTCGGGCGCGACGCCGCTGCGCTCGTCGGTGGGTAGCGGTGCGATGGCAGGTGATGCTAGAGCCAGCCGGTGCCGGCGTTCGTCTCAGATCGCGTTCAACGCGCGACAGCCGCCGAGGTTCGCAGCGCCTGGCCTTGGCTGCCGAGCGCCTGCACCGCGAAGTACGCGTCGGCGCTGCTCACCGGGATCGCCGTCTCAAAGCCGGTGGAAGGCACGCTGGCGATCGGCGACAGCGTCGTGGCGCTCGCCCCGCCCAGCACCGTCCAGCCGCTCACGCCGGTGGCGCCGTTCCAGCTCGCGTACACCGTCGCGCTGCCCGCTTCGCCCGAGCGCACCGCAACCGCGGGCGGCACCGCCGGCGTCGCGCTCCAGGGGAAGCGGAAGGCGCGGTAAGACTGTCCCGGCGAGGGGAAGCGCGCGTCGAACAGGGTTTCGCCGTCCGGGCCGAATTCGGTGAAGTACGGCAGTTCGCCCCAGCCGACGAACGAGTCGCCGTCGGGCAGCACCTGGTCGTTGCCCTGGCTCCCCGTCAGCAGCGGCGGGCTGTGCACGTCGCGACCGACCAGGCTGACGCTGCGGCCGGCCCAGTCGATGCGCTCGCGGATGGCGCGCGACTGCGAGTGCTCCTTGGGCGTCGCGCCGTCGTCGAAGATCGTCAGCGTGTGGTCGGGCTGCCAGCGCACGTCGTGCTGCCACGCAAAGCCCGTGCCGGCGCCCATCTTGAAGCTCGGGTGATCGCCCCCCAGCCGCCACATCACCACGCCGCTGATGTGGTTGACCTCATACGCCGCCCACGTGTTACGCGAGGACACGATGAAGTTGCCGTCGCCCCACGGGTCCACGGACACGGAGTTGAGGTGGAAGAAGTCCCACGGGCGCCCGGTCGGCGACGGGCGCGTGCGGGAGTCGCCCAGCGCGACGTGGCCGTCCGCGTGCCACTCGAACATCACCAGGCCGGTCGGCACGTCGATCTCCTGCAGGACGGCGTCCTGCAGGATGCCGTTGCGCGAGCCCCCCAGCGACGACAGGTCGGCGTCTGCGAGCGCGTAGGCGGTGATGAACGCGGAGCCCTGCGGCGTGATCTGCGCTTCGTGCAGGTCCGCCTCATATCCATTTCCCGCGGAGATCGTCGCGATCGGCCGGTAGCTCGAGCTGTAGACCTCATCCGTGCCGAAGCCGACGCCCAGTTCGCCGGACACGCGCCCCTGCCACCACACGAGCACCGGCTGCCCGCGATAGTTCTCCTCCTGGAAGTCCGCCGCCTCCTCGCCCTTCGGCGACGGCTGAAACCACACGAGCGCGCCTTTGCCGTTCACGATCATCGTGCCCGTCTGCCCGTAGCCGACGGTCGGCGTGAAGAACACGTCGCCCGGCGTCGCATTCGGAGCGTCGGTTGTCACGAACACCGTCGGCGGCTGCAGCTCGGGCGCCGACACGAAGCTCTGGACGAGGCCCGGCTTGGTCCGGTACGTGCCCTTGCCGAACGTCGGCTGGTGGCCGGACGGCCGCGCGACCGTGAACGTCGTGCTCACCCGCTCGGCGTGACCGCGCCGGCCGACGAGCGCGCTCGCGGTCACGCGCTCGCCCGGCGCGAACGGCCGCCCCGGCAGAAAGCTCGCCCCCGGCGCACTCACATACGACTCCAGCCGCCCGCCGTGGCGGCCGCTGTGCGAGCCCACCACCGACACGTCGCCGATCTCCTTCGCGGGCACGCCCAGAAAGCTGATCTGCGTGCTCGGGGACGCATCGGGGGTGCCATTCAGGGGCGAGAGCGCCACCGCCGGCACGGCCGCAGCCGGGCTGGCGAACGCGAGCGTCAGCGCCGCGACCAGGGGCAGAACACCGATCCATACGCGCGCGCCCGACTCTGCCGCCACCATTCCCAACCTCCAATCCTCGCTGCCCTTCAGCGTGCCTGGTTGACATCGCGATAACACCGACAGCCGAACAATGTCGTGCGGCTCCGACGTTCACGTAAGAATTTGCGACGGCCGACCTTCGCCCGATAATAACTCATAGGTTATGCTGAGATGTGATGTCACAGTCATCCTTCCTGCTCAGAGATGCGCGTCGCCGCGCGGGTCTGACTCAGACGGACCTAGCCCGGCGGCTGGGGATAAGCCAGGCAGCCGTTGCGAAGCTGGAGAGCCCCCGTGCCAATCCCACCGTGGAGACCCTCCAAAAGGCGCTGTGGGCGACCGGTCATCGCTTGACGCTGGAGGCTCCGGCGCGCAGCCCCGGAGTGGACGAGAGCCTCATTCGCCAGCAGCTCGAACTGTCGCCGGCCGAGCGGATCCGAGGCATCGAAACGATGTACACACAGATGCGGCAGCTCGCGCAGGCCGGTGCACGCAGTCGTGGCGAACGCTCCTGATTTCGCGCTCAGCCGGTTGCTGCGTCGCTTGGCGCAGGCGGAGGTGGACTTCGTGGTGGTGGGGGGCGTCGCCGTGATTGTCCAGGCGACCCCTCGCTTTACCAGGGATCTCGACATCTGCTACGCGACCGATCAGGCGAACCTCGACCGATTGGGGGGCGTGCTCGTCGAGCTTCGTGCGCGGCTGCGCGGAGTCGACGAAGACGTGCCGTTCTTGCCAGACGGCCAAACGCTCAGGCACACACAGATGCTCACGCTGACGACTGTCGACGGGGACATCGACCTGCTCGTCGATCCCGACGGGTCGCCTGGCTATGCGGCCCTCAAGCGACACGCCAGCAGGATTGATTTGGACGGCGTCGCCGTGCTGATCGCGTCGATCGACGACCTGATCGCCATGAAGCGCGCCGCCGGTCGACCGCAGGACCTCGTCGACCTTGAATCGCTGGAGCTCGCCCGTCAGCGTCTGGCGCCAAAGCGTGCGCGTTAGCCCTCCCCTCACCGCTCGAACACGCCCACCACACGCGAGGAGCCGGTCGCGAAGGGATAGTCGGCCTCCGCTTCGCACAGCACCCGGAACTGGTAGGAGGCGGGACCGGCGAACTTGAAGCGATAGCGCGCTCGGTAGCGCCCGCGCGCGTCGCTGCGGACGACGTCGAACTCCAGCCACGAGCCGCCCGGCGAGCGCGCCTCCAGCACCAACGGCTTGCCGCCGCCGGGGATCGGCCCTCCGAGCAGGCGCCCGCTGAAGTGAATGCTGCGACCGACGCTCGCCGTACGCGGCGCGACGCTCAGGCTCACTCCCGCTCGCACGTTCAGCGTCAGCGTCCGCGTGGCCACCGGCGCGCCTCCGAGCCGATCGCTGTACTCGAAGCGCAGCGTGCGCGAGGAGACGCCCGCCGGCAGCCGCAGCGTGAAGCGCCCGTCCGAGTCCGTGCGTACGACTGCCATCGCCGCCGTCTTCGCGCCCGCGTACGCGGGCGTCGCGAGCACGTCGATCTGCGCCGAGCCGATCGGCGCACCGCCCGCGCCCGTCAGCCGGCCGACGACCGCCCGTGCATGGCCGAACCGGCTGGTCAGTCGCGCGTTGCTCGCGCCCTTCCAACCCACCGCCAGCGTCGCCTGCGCCGACGCGTTGTTCCCGTTCGGGCCGCCCACCGCGCTCGGCCCCCTCGGCCCCCCTCCCCCGTTCGGCACAGGGTTGTCGATCGTGATGTTTCTATCCAGCACCGTCGCCGCGTTTCCCGCCGCGTCGATCACGCTGACCACCAGATGGTGCGTCCCGTCGCTCACCTTCGTCGTGTCCAAGCCCACATCCGCGTTCACAGTCGCCGGACACGGCTGCACGTACAAGAACGCCGGTGGTCCGCCGTCGATCTCGCCCACGCTCCTGCAGCGTCCTCCGTCTTCGTTCAGCACCGTCCTCTGTACCACCTGCCCGTCGACGTTGAAGACCGCCTCGTACACACCTGAACCCGAGTCGCTCGCGCTGAACACAATGTCGCTCGTCCCGCTCACCGTCGGCGCGCTCGCCAGTTCGCCGCTCACGTCCGACGCGCTCGGCGGCGTGCCCTGTTCGAGGACCAGGTCCGCCGCGTACAGGTAGATGACGGCAGCGTAGCCGTTGGGGTCACCGCTGTTTTCCGGGCAGTCATAGCCAGCCTTTCCACCGCAAGTCGCCGTGGCGTATAGGTGTGGCCCCAAGTTGGCGCTCGGTACAACTACTCGATTGGCAGACGCAAATGGCTCGCCGACCTCTCCCGCTGTGCTCGGGCAGCCCGTCAGCACCGAGCATCCGTCAAATTGCTCAAGTTCGGCTGGCCCGGCGAGCCAAAATAGATAGCTTGCGAAGTATTCCGTGCCGCCGTCTGCATCTCCAGCGCGCCATAGGGTTGCCGCTGCGATTGTCTCGCCTGTAGGGGCTCCAAATATCCAGGTCGCAGTGTCTGTATTCGCCGACCGCGTCGTCTTGGCACGCAGCCCCGCGACCAACGCGCCCCCCGGCCGCGAGCACGTGTCTTCGGTTATCACCGCTGTGCCCGTCTTCGACGCCCCCCACCCTTCCGTGGGCGCGCTTTGTCCCGACGGCGTCCGGCAGGAATACACGCCATAGGTCCCGGCGAGAGCGGCAGCGGCGAGCACCGCGCCGGCGACGACAACGGCGACGCTCACCACCAGGAGCGCTACCGCGCGTCGCACACACCTGGACATCCGTTCGAGCATCACTGCGATACCGCCCCTCCGAGGCCCCACTGTCGCCCCCGCCCAAATTGTTCCACTCAGTGGGCGCGGGTGCGGTCAGATGGCGAGCTTGACCGGCAGCCGGGCGATGCCGTAGATGCCGGTGATGCTCTCGAGCTCCGGCTGACCGTCGAGCTCGAGCGTGCGCACGCGCTGGGCGAGGAACGACAGCGCCTCCTGCAGCTCCAGGCGCGCGAGGTTGGCGCCGACGCAGTAGTGCACGCCGGCGCCGAACGTGAGCGCGCGAGCGCGGCCGCGCGGCGCGGCTATGTCGAACGCATCGGCGCCCGCCGCCCCCCGCTCGTCGTCGGCGAGGTCGCGGTTGCCGGTGAACGCGCAAACCATCACGATCGTCCCCTGCGGGAACGTGACGCCGCGGAACTCGACGTCCTCGGTGGTCATGCGCGCGGTGAACGGCGTGATCGGCTCGAACCGCAGCGCCTCCTCGACGGCGTCCTGCGCGAGCGAGGGGTCCTCGACGAGCATTTGCCACTGCGACGGGTGTTCGGCGAGCAGCCGCACGGTGTGCGCGAGCTGGCTCTGCGTGGTGTCGACGCCGCCTGCGAGCACGTTGAAGACGAGGTTGATGCACTCCACGTCGGAGAGACGCTCGCCGGCCTCTTCCGCCTCGATCAACGACGAGATCAGGTCGTCGCCCGGTTCCCGGCGGCGCACGCTAAGCAGTCCGTCGGCGTACGTGTAGAACTCGTCTACCGCCTGCTCGATGAGCTCGCGCTCGGTGGCCATGCTGACTGCGTCGAACTGGCGCTGGATCCAGTTCGACCAGTGGTGCAGGCGCGGCGCGTCCGCCAGCGGCGCGCCCATGACGGTGGCGATCACCCTCGACGGGAACGGCTTGGCGAACGCCTCCACGAACTCGCAGCTGACGGTCCCGCCACCTTCTGGCGAGCGCGCGCTCGCGTCGTCCATCAGCTCCTGGAGGAACTCGCGCATCGCCGGTCGGTAGCGCTCGACCGCGCGCGGCGACAGCGCGGGGTTGACGAGGCTGCGCAGGCGCGAATGATCGGCGCCGTTGACGTGCAGGATGTTGCGCCGCATCTGCTCGAACAGCGGCCCCTGCTTGACGTCGAAGATCTCGGCGATCTTCATCCCGGGGAACGTGGCTGCGCGCGTGCGCAGGAAGAACTCGCCGGCCTCGCGGTCGAGCACCATGTACCCAAACGGCCCCTGAGCCAGCCAGCCCCCGTCCCGGAGCGCCTCCATCTCCGTGTGGAAGCGCTCCCCGCGCAGCGACGGCTCGGTGTAGTCGAACGCCGGCAGCTGCAGATCGCTGACGAGCGTCATCGCACTATTTCTTCGGGCTCACCGCCTGCTTGAGCCCTGCGCCGGCCGAGAACTTCGGCGCCTTGGACGCTTTGATTTTGACCCGCTCGCCCGTGCGCGGGTTGACGCCCTGGCGCGCGGCCCTTTTGACCACCGAGAACTTGCCGAAGCCCGAGATGCTCACCTCGTCGCCTTTTTTGAGCGTCTTGGTGACGGTGTCCAGCAGCGAGTCCATCGCGCGCGCGGAGTCGGCTTTGGTGAGACCGCTGTCCGCTGCGATCGCGTCGATCAACTGCGACTTGTTCATGTTTGTTCCCTTTCAAGTAGATGTGCCCGGCGACCGCGCAGGGTAGCGCGCCAGCTTGGTTTCCGGGTTGAGCAGGCCCTTTGGGTCGAACGCGCGCTTGATCTGTTCGTGCAGATCCAGCGCCCTGGGGTCCCACTGGGAGGCGAGGCGTCCGCGCTTGTGCCAGCCGACGCCGTGCTCGCCGGCGATCGAGCCGCCCAGCTCGACGACCAGCGCGAACAGCTCCTCGCCGATGGCCTGGGCGGTCTCGAGCTGCTGCTCGCTGTGGGGGTCGATGAGCACAGTGGCATGCACGTTTCCCTCGCCGCCGTGGCCCCACGCGCAGGAGCTCATGCCGCGGGCGTCGGCGATGCGCTGGAAGCGGTGGAGGCCCTCGGCGAGGCGCTCGAGCGGGAAGACGACGTCCTCGCTGAGCTTGCCGCCGCGGGCGGCGGCAACCGCGGGGTTGGCGCCGTCGCGCCAGCGCCACAGGGCGCGGTGGTCGGTTGGCCGGTGCACGGCCACTGGCTGGGCGGGCGGGTCGCTCACCACCTCGACCAGCATGTCGGCCTGCTCGCGTGCGTCCTCGCGTGAGCCGTCGAGCTCGCAGATGAGCGCGAAGCCGGCCTCGGGCAGCACCTCGCCGGGGTAGGCGGGCGCGAGGATCGCGAGGGTGGGGCCGTCGAGGAAGTCGAGCACCGACGGACGTAGTCCGGCGGCGAGCACGGCTTGGATGGCGGCGCAGCCTTCCTCGAGCGTGCGCAGGAACACGACCAGCGGCACCGCGGCCTCGGGCGCTGGCAGCAGGCGTAGCCTGACGGCGGTGATCACGCCCAGCGTGCCCTCGGAGCCGACGAGCAGGTTCTTGAGGTCGTAGCCGGCGACGTCCTTGGCGGCCCAGCCGCCGACCTGCACGAGCTCGCCGGGCGCGAGCACCACCTCGACGCCGGCCACCCACGCGCCGGTGACGCCGTACTTGAGCGCGTGGGGCCCGCCGGCGTTGGTGGCGACATTGCCGCCGATCTGTGACTGCTCGCCGGCGCCGGGGTCGGGGCCGAAGAACAGGCCGTTCTCACGCGCCAGCCTGTGCACGTCGCTGGTGCTGACGCCCGCGTCGACGAACAGCCGCCACAGCCCCGGCTCGAGCTCGCGCACGCCCCGCAGGCGCTCCAGCGAGAGCACCACGCCTCCGTGGGTGGGCACCGCGCCGCCGGTCAGCCCCGTGCCGCCGCCGCGCGGCACGATGGGAACGTCGTGGGCGTAGCACCATGCGACGACCGCGGCGACCTCCTGGGCGCTGGCCGGCATGGCGACCGCGTCGGCTCGGCCGGCGACGCCGAGGTGGTCAGAGCTGTCGCTGTTGTAGGGAGACCGCGGAGGGACGTCGAGCACGTGCTCGGCGCCGATCAGGCGGCCGAGCTCGCTCGCAATCGCCGGGGTCGTGCTGGGCATGGCTCAGCGCGAGGCTAGCCTAAGAAGGCGGGGGCACGGGTACGGCGACGATCTCGAGCCCTTCGATCCCCTCGAAGTCGTCGGGGTTGCAGGTGTACACGGGCAGGTCGTTGGCGACGGCGGTCGCGGCGATCATCGCGTAGTAGGCACGCGCGCTCACCTTGCGGCCGGACCGGCGCAGCGAGGCGGCGACGCGTCCAAAGGCGCGGGCAGCCTCGGCGTCGAAGGGAAGCGGATCGAAATCCGTCTCGGCCTGCTGGAGATGGGCCTGACGCGCGGCTCGCACGCTGTCATCGTCGGTGACGAGCGGACCGACCGATAGCTCGGCGAGCGTTACAGCGGTGATCAGCGGCTCGCCGGGCAGCACCGTCGCGTCGGTGAGGCGCGCCAGCAGAATGACCGTCGACGTGTCGAGGATCCCCCTTGCCGACCGTGGTGCCTCGATCGTCGGCGACTCCTCGCTCACAGACCGGGGTCCGGAAGTCCGTCGATGTCAGCCCGCAGGGCGGCTGGGTCCACGGCAGGTAGTCGGCGCCAGCGACTCAGCAGAGCCTCCGCTGCCAGCGGAGGCTGCGCAACCGCCCGCAGCTCGGCGACCGCCTTTCCCGAGCGCGTGACGGTGATCTGCTCCCCGCGCGCCGCGCGGTCGACGACATCGCCGCCGTGGTTACGCAGATCTCGGATGCTGACGCGAGCCATACCTCTGATGGTATCACGTGTGATACAGGACGTAAACGCCCGTTCGCACCAAGTAGCATGAGCCCGACATGGCAGTCAGTCCCAAGCCTCGCGCGCAAGACGGCGAGCCAGCGCAGACGAGCGCGCCTGCCCCGCCGGACGAGCCCGCGTCGATGCCGCGGGAGCGAACCTTCCGCACGCTCTCCGGCGAGCCCGTGCGCGAGCTGTACACCGCCGCTGACCTGCCCGCCGGAGCACGAACGGGTGCCCACCCGCCCGCCGACGATCCGATCGGGCTGCCCGGCTCCTACCCCTTCACGCGCGGCATTCATCAGACGATGTACCGCGGGCGGCTGTGGACGATGCGCCAGTTCGCGGGCTTCGGCACCAGCGAGGAGACCAACGAGCGCTTCCACTACCTGCTCGAGCACGGCCAGACGGGCCTGTCGACGGCGTTTGACATGCCCTCGCTGATGGGCCACGACTCCGACCACGCGCGCTCTCTCGGAGAGGTGGGCCGCGAGGGCGTGGCGGTGGACACGCTCGATGACATGCAGACGCTGTTCTCGGGGATCGACCTCGGCGAGGTGTCGGTGTCGATGACGATCAACGCACCGGCGGTGATCATGCTCGCGTACTTCGTCGCCGCGGCGGAGTCCGACGCCGACGGCCGGCAGCCGGTTCTCCCGGAGCGCCTGTCAGGCACGATCCAGGCGGACATCCTGAAGGAGTACATCGCGCAGAAGGAGTGGTGCTTCCCGATCGACCCGGCGATGCGCCTGTGCGGCGACATGATCGAGTGGTGCACGCGGCGGATGCCGCGCTGGCACCCGATCTCGATCTCCGGCTACCACATTCGCGAGGCGGGGTCGACCGCCCAGCAGGAGCTCGCGTTCACGCTCAAGGACGGCCTGACGTACGTCGAGCAGGCGCTCGAACGCGGCCTCGACGTCGACGAGTTCGCCCCGCGCCTGTCGTTCTTCTTCAACGCTCATCTCGACTTCTTCGAGGAGATCGCCAAGTACCGCGCCGCGCGGCGCATCTGGGCGCGCGAGATGCGCGAGACGTTCGGCGCGAAGGACCCGCGCTCGTGGCAGATGCGCTTTCACTCGCAGACCGCCGGCGTGTCGCTGACCGCGCAGCAGCCGCTGAACAACATCGTGCGCACGACCGTGGAGGCGCTGGCGGCGGTGCTGGGCGGCACGCAGTCGCTGCACACCAACTCCTACGACGAGGCGCTCGCGCTGCCGACCGAGGACGCGGTCACGATCGCGCTGCGCACGCAGCAGATGCTCGCGCACGAGACGGGCGTGACGAACACGGTCGATCCGCTCGGCGGCTCCTACTTCGTGGAGGCGCTGACCGATCGTATGGAGCAGAGTGCATACGAATATTTTAAGAAGATCGACGAGCTGGGCGGGATGGTCGATGCGGTCAAGCTCAACTACCCTCAGCGCGAGATCGCCGACGCGGCCTTCGCGCTGCAGCAGGAGATCGACTCGGGCGAGCGCATCGTCGTCGGCGTCAACAGCTACGTGGCAAGCGACGAGCAGCCGATCCCGACGCTGCGCGTCGACCCGGCGCTCGAGCAGAAGCAGATCGGGCGCCTGCAGGCGGCGCGCGCCAGGCGCGACGGCGCGGCCGTGGAGCGCGCGCTGGGCGCCCTGCGCGAGGATGCCGCGCACGAGGACCGCAACCTGATGGAGCCGCTGCTCGCCTGCGCCCGCGCGCACGCCTCGGAGGGCGAGATCGTGGAGTCGCTGCAGCGCGTCTTCGGCGCCTACACCGAGACACCGGTGTTCTGAGCGACCGCGCGCTCAGCCGGCTTGAACCTCGAAGCCGGTGAGCGTGAGCGGCCCAAACGATGTGATCAGCGCGACGTCGATCGCGTCGCGACCGCGCCCGACGACCACACGGCCGATGCGCGGGGTGTTGTTGCGCGCGTCGAAGGTGTGCCAGCCGCCGTCGAGGTAGACCTCGAACCAGGCCGCGAAATCCATCGGCTCGAGCGGCGGCGCGACGCCGATGTCGGGGATGTAGCCGAAGACGTAGCGAGCGGGGATGTTCAGGCCGCGACAGAACGTGATCGCCAGGTGCGCGAAGTCGCGACATACGCCCTGACCGGCGCGGTAGGCGTCGGCGGCGGTCGTCCACGGGTTGGACGCTCCGGGGACGAACTCGAGGTAGTCGTGGACGTAATCGACGATCGCCTGCACCCGTCCCCACCCGGGCGTCAGGCCGCCGAACCGCTGCCATGCCTCGTGACCGAGCTCGTCAGGCAGGCAGAAGCGGCTGGGCATCACGAAGCTCAGCACCTCGTCGGGCAGGGACGCGACCGGTATCTCCTGCGCGTCGGGCTCGATCAGATCCGCCGCGTGCGCGAGCGCCACGTGCGCCTGGTAGCCGATGCGAGAGTCGCCGCCGGCCAGCTCGAAGCGCTCGCAGCGGTTCCCGTACTGATCCACATAACCGTGGTGCTCGGCGCCGGTCTCCCACCGCTCGCTGCTGATCGAGACGCCGGGCGCGGGACACGGAGCGACCTGCATGATCGCGATCGACGGCTGCACGCAGGCGAGCGCGAACTCGCAGCCCACCGTCAGCGACAGCGCCCCCTCGCCCACGCTCGCGTCAATACCGGTGGGCTCGGGATCGGACATCTCGCCTCTGAGGATGGCAGGTGGCGTTGGCGTCCTCGTTAGCGCACGCTCGAGGCGGCAAATCTATGGCTGTGCAGCGAGCGGCCGGTCCGCCATGCAGATCCCGTTGACCTGGAGCCAGTGCCGCTCGCGATCGTCGTCAGAGCGCTTGAAGGCTCTGGCTAGGCCGAGCATTAGAAGCACCTCTACGCCTCGACGCATGCGCGCTCTCACGTCGGCAACGACCTCGGCCTTGTGATCGGCCTCGACAAACCGCACGTCTGTGACCGATAGGAAGGCTGGCTTGTCCTCGTCGTTCAAGCGTAGGCGCAGTTTGCCGAAGCGATCAACATCGATGTCGGGGCTTCGACACACGCGGAGGATGCCAAGAGAGGCGGAGCCGCAGCCCTTGTCCACCGCATAGTTCCAGTCGTGTCGCAGTAGCTCCTCACCGAAGATGCCATGAATACGGCGATGAGCATTTTCGCGCAGCAGCTCGAGGTAGCGATTGGGACTCAGCCGACCGACGACCTGTGCGCTGGCAGGCGAAAAGATGCAGTCCTCGGTCTCGGGCGGCTTGGGGTCGGGAGTGGTATCGCCAAGCTCGATGAGCGTGCCGAGGGCGAAGGGCCCACCATTCTCGGCGAGCAGATTCCGCGTCAGTGGGCGAAGGCGACTGGTCGTAGGGCGAATGTGCCGACCGGTGTCGGGGGCGATCGCGGCAATGCAGATACGAGGCGCCTCCATCCGGGTGAGGTGGTTGACGACGACACGCATCAAAGATGCACAGGCCGCACATCCGGCCAGTGCCGCGCGAGGTACTCGCAAACCAGTCTTCGGTGACAGTTCTCGGCGGTCGCCTCGCTGCAGAGCAGCGCGGTCGGCGTGTCGAACTCGGCAGGTGAGAGGGCGCGCTCGACCCGCCGCTGGGCCATCAGCTCCAAGAAGCCCCGCTCGTACGCCGCCCATTCTCCCTTGTGCTTCTTGTACCCGTCCAGCAGATCCTGCGTAGGGGCTAGACGAGGATCGTGCTCATAGCGTGCACCGACAAGCTCCCCCAAGAAGAACGGGAGATCCTGGGCCTTGGCGAAACCCGCGAGCTGTGATGAGTTGTTGAGGCGGACGTCGAGTAGGCGCAGGACCCCTGCCGACCTCAGGCGGCCGAAGAAGCGCTCAGCCGTCGTCTGTGTGAAACCGATTGTGTAGATCTCCACGCCGCCGCCTCCTCGCCCAACAGGCTTTCCTGCGCATCCTTGGAGTCCAAAGATACGAAGTCCTCCCGCTGGACGACTCCGCTCGGAAGGATGTGGCGCAGCTGCACGCCCTGATCGGCGAGCACCTTGCCGACGAGCAGTCGGCGGTGGCACTCGTGCGGCTGGCCCTCGCTGCACAGCAGCGCGATCCTGTGCTCGCGGCAGCCTCTGAGCAGGCGCTGTACCGCAGCCTGAAATGGCGGCTGCTCCGCCATCAGGTCGTAGCGGGCGTGGCCCTGCTCGTCGTAGTCCTCCTCCCGCGACGGTCGACCGCCGAGCTGCGCCCCCAGAAACAGGTAGCTCGCTCCAACTTCGCGGAGCGCGATTTCGAGCACCTCTCGATTGAACTGCGGCACGATCCGCGAGTAGGGATAGGACCGCACGTCCACAACAAAATCCACCCCCTCGCTGCGCAGAAGCTCGACAAACCGCGCGAACGGATGATTGGAATGACCGATGGTCCAGATGACAGGTGCGACCCCCACGACGCCAGGGTAGCTCGCCAAACGGACGCCCCCTACCCCACAGCCACGAACGACGCCTGCCGCGACAGCGGCCGCTTGCCCCACCTGGCCAGCCGCGCGTACGCGATCAGCGCCTCGAGGTAGTCCCGCGGGTCGGGCTTCTCCACCCCCGCCCTCGCCAGCAGCGCTTTCGCGCGCGCGTCGGTGAAGCGGCAGCGCACGTCGAAGTACGGCACGAACGTCTCGGTCCCCGCCGGCAGCCCGGCGCCGGCGGGCGTGAAGCGCACGGGCTCGCGCCCGGACAGGGCGCAGTGCAGCTCGACGAGCTCGCGGGCGGTGAGTGCGCGCTCGGCGGCGACGAGGTTGTGGACGCCGTGCGCGTGCGGGTCGTCGAGCAGCGCGAGCAGCCCGTCGGTGACGTAGTCGACGGGCACGATGTCGACGATCGAGTCCTCACGCGCGGGCACCTCCTTCAGGAGCCCGCGTTCGAATGCGCGCATCGGCCAGTACAGGACGTTGAAGGCGGGGGTCCAGCCGCTGCTGCGGTGCCCGACGACGATGCTCGGCCTGGCGATCGCCAGCGGCAGGCCGTCGGCGGCGCCCGCGCGCGCGAGCTTCTCGGCCTCGTGCTTGGAGCGCTCGTAGGTGTTGCGGAACTGCTGGCCGACGTCGAGGTCCTCCTCGCCGAACTCGCCCTCGTGGCGTCCGCTTACGTAGGCGGTGGACACGTGCACGACGCGACGCAGCGATCCTCCGGCGGCGATCGCGCGCGCGAGCTCGAGCACGCGCGCGACGCCCTGCACGTTGACCTCGCGCGCCTGCGCGAGCGGCAGATCGAAGGAGATTGAGGCGGCGCAGTGGACGATGCGATCGACCGAGGCGACGAGCGCGGCGCGATCGCGCGCCGACAGGCCAAGCGCCGGCTCGAGCAGGTCGCCGCGCATAGCGCGCACGCGCTCGGCGGCGGCCGGCGCGTGGTCGTACAGGCGCGCGAGCACCTGCGCAAGGCGTTCGCGCGCGCCGGCGTCGTCGCGCGCGCGAATCAGCACCACCACCTGCTCGTGCTCGCGCTCGATCAGGCGCGCGAGCACGTCCATCCCCAGGAACCCCGTCGCCCCCGTCAGCAGGATCGCGCCGCTCATGTCGGCGAGGGACAGCCGATCGCGTGGTAGCCGCCGTCGACGTGCACGATCTCGGCGGTGATCGCGCGGGCGAGCGGCGAGAGCAGGAAGCACACGGCGTCGGCGACCGGGCGCGCGTCCTGCGTGTCCCAGCGAAGCGGCGCGGTCTGCGACCACACGTCGGCGAGCTGCGAGAAGCCGGGAATGCCGCCGGCGGCGAGCGTCTCGATCGGCCCGGCGGAGACGAGGTTCACGCGCACGCCGCGCGGACCGAGATCGCGCGCGAGGTAACGGGCGACGGCCTCCAGCGCGGCCTTGGCGACGCCCATCCAGTCGTACGACGGCCACGCGAGCCCGGCGTCGAAGTCGAGACCCACCACGCCCGCACCCCCGTCCGCGGCCTCCAACAGAGGCAGCAGGCCGGCGACGAGCGCCTTCAGCGAGAACGCGCTGGTCTGGTAGGCGACCACGGCGCTCTCGAGCGGCGTCTGCATGAAGCCGCCGCCGAGCGCGTCCGGCGGGGCGTAGGCGATCGCGTGCAGCAGCCCGTCGAGCGCGCCCCAGCGACCCTCCAGCTCGACCCGCAGCCGCTCGAGGTCCTCGCCGCTGTTGACGTCCAGCTCGAGCACGTCGACCTCCCGCGGCAGCGTCCGCGCGGCGCGTTCGGTCATCCGCATGGTCCGCCCGAAGCCCGTCAGCAGCACCTCGGCTCCGAGCTCCTGCGCGCGCGCCGCGGTGGCGAACGCGATCGAGTGACGATCGAGCACGCCGGTGATCAGTATGCGCCGCCCGTCGAGCATCACAGCGTCCACAGCACCTGCACGCTCGCGCGCACGACCAGCGCGTCGTCCTGGTTTCGGACCTGCCAGGCGAAGTCGACGAGCCCGGCGCGCTCGTCGATCGGGCGCAGCGCGGTCAGCTCGCCGTCGACGTGCACGCTGTCGTCGAGCCTGACCGGCCGCTTGAAGACGACCTCGCCGACGCGCCGCAGCGCGAGCACGCGCTCGGGGTCGAGCGGCACAAGCCCGACGGCCAGCGACAGGATCAGCATGCCGTGCGCGATGCGCTCGCCGAACGGGCTGCGGGCGGCCCAGTCGGGGTCGCAGTGCTGCGGATGCCAGTCGCCGGTGAGCGCGCTGAAGACGATCACGTCGGTGTCGCGCACGGCGCGCTCGCCGCTGCGAAAGCGCTGTCCGACGGACAGGCGCTCGAACGGGTCAGACCAGAATTGGCTCTCGGACTTACTCTTCAGCGCCATCGTTTCCTCCTCAGAGCGGGATGTTGCCCCCGCGTGTCTCTCCTCGGTGCACGCCCGCGAGCGACTCCAGGC
>Ga0302325_10007632_pt1 | contig 23945 bp, 16 predicted proteins | sample Palsa_T0_2_FD_201948 | JGI IMG/M metagenome (GOLD analysis project Ga0302325, IMG submission 201948) | Peat permafrost microbial communities from Stordalen Mire near Abisko, Sweden - Palsa_T0_2 | ecosystem: Environmental > Terrestrial > Soil > Palsa > Peat permafrost | place: Sweden: Abisko... | reverse complement strand
TCGTCGAGCCTGAAATCATGAACCAATACGGAAAACATCGCGTGAGATGATCCATCACGAGCTTCAGAATCTGCGCGCATCCGTATTCAGTTCCCGGCATAGCCTGAAATACTTCATTTTCGTGCGTGCGAAATAGCGATTCCTTAAGGGATATCTGAGCCGGATAATGCGAGTCGATCTCGATCCAGCGGTCGGCGCTCAACTCTTTGAGACCGATTGATTGTCGAAATGCAGAGGTTCTGAACGAAAAATAATCAGCTTCCGCCGGCAAACCAATTGTCGATGCGCTGGACATGCTCGCGATAATACTGTAGTTGCCAACTCCTCGGGAATCTTTATGAAAATTTATATCATTACCGATTTGGAGGGCCCGGCCGGCGTTGAGCGCTGGAACCAAACGCGCATCGACGACTCGCCCGACAAGCTCCGCGCGATGCACATGCTCACCGCGGAGGTGAATGCCGCGGTCGAAGGTATTCACGATGCAGATCGCTCGGCGGAGATAGTTGTATGGGATGGGCACGGCAGCGGTGGAATCATGGAAGCCGGGCTCTCCCGCGCCGCCCGGTTCCTCCCGCAGCGCGACAATACAAGCATGCCGGGATTTGATCCCTCTTTCGACGGATTGATGTTCGTCGGTCAGCATGCGATGGCGGGAACACCTGCTGCCCCGCTTTGCCACACCTATTCATCTCTCGCCGTTGAAAAATACGAATTGAACGGGTGCGAAATCGGTGAATTTGGTTGCAGAGCCGCGCTGGCGGGGGAACTCAATGTTCCAACGATCTTCATTTCCGGGGATGACAAGGCATGCATTGAGGCCAAGGCGCTTGTCCCCGAGATTTTCAGCGTCGAAACGAAAATCGGAACGGGAATCGAATCCGCGCATCATCTTGATCCAGCTTGTTCCTGCGCTCGAATCCGGCAAACCGCGGCGCTGGCGGTGCGCGGAAGCTCAAAAATAAAACCGCTGCTTATCCCCGGGCCGCACGTTCTGAAAATTTACCTGTTGCCGGGCGCGAGATTGGATGCCTGGCCAACGCGCGGCGGTAAGCCGCTGGGTCCACAAACCGCTGAGTTCTCGGCGGATTCCCTGCGATCCCTCCCTATCTGATTTTGAGAAGGCATTGCCGCAAACAGGGGCATAATCAGCACGCGCGAATTAAACCTAAGGTGACGGTCGCACACGGACTGGCGGATGACCGGCCTTAACCCCCAAACCAGTGAAAAAACCGGATATTATCCACCTTTTTAAGCTTTCTTTTCCTGTCGCATCTGTGTGTCGCAGTGTCGCAACATTGGCTTGTTGCGGTGGCATATGCGACGTATTTTATCTCCATCGCAAAGCGCGATGTACGTGGAGTGGGATAAATGAAATCGCAAGTCACCATCATGCGGGTTGAATCAAAAGATTCGGCTCGCTCTCAAATTCAGAATCAACCGTCTTCAACTCATTTCTCAAACCTTTTGGAGGGTTCTATGCGTCGAGTTTCCCGGAAATTCCTGGTGGCCGCGGCCGGCCTCGCTGTTTCGACGGCGTCTGCCGCGATGGCTCAGACCACCTCGGGTCCTTTTGATCTGTCTTCGGGCCTTGGCAGCCCCTATCAGTACACCCCCAGCTTCGCACTGACAGGGGTCGATCTCGATCCGATCTATGCCAGCGCTACCACTAACGGCGGCCTGCGCTATCGGAGACTATCCGGTAACAGCGCCACCCAGGACGTGGTGGTTGGCGCCCTTGCTTCCGCTGCGTCACCGAACGGTGGCGATCCGATTTCAGCGGGCTCAAGCAATGATGCTACCTCAAGTCTTCCCGTCAGCATCTATAACGTTAACGGCACATCGGACATCACCTTCAATTACACCGCCCCCGGCAGTACCGTGCCCGGTTATCTCTCGTCTTATGCCGGCTACTCGGGCCCCACGACGAGCGCAAACGGCACGATCAGCCAGCAAATCACCGGTGGAACAGATTCTCCCGCGATCAGTTACCAGATCCTGCCGGCTCCCTATGTCGTCACGCTTGCGGGCGCCAACGGCCTCTTGAACTGGCTTCATATCGCGCTTCAAGACTCGGACAACGGTGCAAACGGCAGCCCCTCGACTGTTTCCTTCAGCGGGTCGATCACCGATCCCAATGATGGCACTTATACTCTGCCGACCTTCAGCGCATCGAATGACCAGAACGGAACGAATGAGTTTGGCACCACGGCTTATAATCCCGCTTACGAGATCACCGGTCTCGATCTCAACAATGGATTCGAGGTGGACGGCACCCTCGGCGAGAGCAACATGCCCGCCGCCGCTGGATCTGAAAACGAGAAGCTCGAAATTGATTTCGGATCGGTGCCCGAACCTGGCACACTGAGTCTCCTTGGACTCGGAGCGATGGGGCTCTTCGCGCGTCGCCGACGCGTGACCGCCTGATCTGCCCCCGGGATCATGCGCTGCTCTCGTTTGGATTTGTATTTTGACTTGGCTCCACTCGTGGCCTTGCCATCAGTAACTTGGTGGCAAGGCCACACGGGCCAAGTACATGATGTTCCGAGGTATTCGGAGGAGTGCAAGATGAAGCGAGTTTTGATGAGTGCGGCGGCGCTATCGACCGCCGGTTGGGCCCTCTCCGCAGACGGTCAGGCTCTTTATCAGGATGATTTTTACGTCACTCAGGCCAGCTCTTTCGTTCGGCCGGCCGTCGATACAGGTTGGAATGGTTTTGCCGATGGACGCGTCTACGGCAGCGGCAACCAGACCAATGAAGACGATCTGGCGGAGGGTTCCCTCGCTTATTTCGGACTGCCGCAGCCAACCGACTCCGGATATCCCGTTCCCCTCAACAGTAATCCCCAGGGCTCTTATCTTGGAGCCATATTCTGGTCGCCACTCGTAAACAACGTCGTTTTATACAGCACCAAATCAAGCATCGCCGCCGCGAACATATCCGACACGAACGTGCGAACGATTTCGTGGGATGTGACTACGGATCCCTCCGCGGGGACCGAGGGCCCGCAGAGCACCAACGGATGGGATCTGCATGCGGTGCTTGAAGTAGGCGGGAAATGGTACGCATCGGTCGATCAGGAACAGGCCAACGCGACAAATACCAACTACGGAACGAGCAATCCTTGGGGAAACTTCACAATCAGCACGGCCGCCACCCAGTGGTACCAGATGACCCTGAATCCAGCCCTCGCCGCAAATAATTATGGCGGGCCGGTCTGGGAAGAGGTCACCGGTACACCCATCGCTCTCCCGACGGGTACGATCCAGGGCGTTGGCGTCGGAACGCTGGGCGTTGCCCCCGGAGGCGCGTCACCCCCTTACTACCCTAGTTTGATTCTTACCAACTATAATCTCTCTCACACTCCCGCCCCTGTGTACTGGGACAATGCCGGCGCCGGGACCCCATCGGACGGGACAACCTGGGACATTAACAATAATATAAACTGGGCGACGGGCAATAATGTCACCTGGGCTACAGCTTCGAGCGCGACCCCGAATCTGTATCCCACCCCATATGTAGATGGAGGCGGAAGCGTCACCTTTAACGACACCAATAATGGGCACTATGCCGTCACACTGAACACGACGGTCAATCCCGGTTCTGTTACCGTGAATAACAGCAGCGGCAATTACACCATCAGCGGCACGGGGAAGATCGCCGGCACTGGATCTCTTACCAAAAGCGGAACTGGTACCCTCACCCTTTCAACCGCAAACACCTACAGCGGCGGAACCGTCGTCAACGGCGGGCTGCTGGAAATTACCCGCACCAGCGCCACCACCAGCGCTTTGCCCAGCGGGGGGGCGGTCACCATCAATTCGGGAACCCTGCAACTTGCCTCCAATGTAACCGCCGGCAGTCAGCCAACCTCCACCCCGGCCAGCAACGTTATGCTGTCTTCCCTGTCGATCAGCCCTAATGCAACGCTGGACATCAACAATAATCATATCATTATCAATTACGGCAGCGGTCCCGACCCGATTTCCTCAATCGCATCGTGGATCGTCAGCGGATATAACGGCGGTGGAGTCGCCGCATGGACAGGCGCCGGGATTACATCCACCGCGGCCAAGTCCAATTCCGGCAGCTACGGAATTGGTTACGCCGATTATAAAGATGCGGGAAACCCTGCCGGGCTGTCATCCGGGCAGATCGAGATCATGTATACGCTGCTCGGCGACGCCAACCTTGATGGCAAGGTAAACGGCAGCGACTTCACCCTGATGGCCAGCAACTTCAACGATTCAGTCACCAACGGCTGGGACAAAGGCGATTTCGATTACAGCGACACGGTCAACGGCTCCGATTTCGTCCTTCTCGCCGACAATTTCAACGATTTCGCAAGCCAGTCCGCGATATCGTCCGCCGACCTCGCAGCGGTGGATTCCTTCGCTGCATCCAACGGTATAAGCCTGACCAGTGTCCCGGAACCGGGCACGATAAGTCTTGGATTATTGGCTTCGGCCGGGCTCTTGGCGCGTCGTCGCCAAAGGGTCGGGCCTCGCCATCCACGATGATTTTTTTCTCGCGTTTCCTCTTTCGCCGATCGCCGTTCGCATCTCTCTATGCGAGCGGCGTTTTTACTTACCGGGTCCATCGGGGCCACGCCTTCATCAACCCGATTCTGGTTATGTGAGAGTGAATTCGGATAATGGTTTCTTTCCGAAACAGGGCGTTAAAATGAGACCGGGCACCGAAGTCTTGGAGACCTAAGTTGATCCTCGCGTCCACGGTCATTGTTCGATGCACTGATTGGCTCAAGTGCCGAATTTCCAGCGCGGGCATTGCGAATGCAATTTTCATTCGCATTTTAGCCGTGGCGCTTTTTGCCGCGACCGCCCATGCCGGTCCGACCAATAACGCCCCCTTCATCGATTTTGAACGCGACCTGCGCCAGATTTGCGGCACATCACCCGATAGCACGGTGTCTCGGGTCGTCGGTTCCTCGGGCTATCAGCGGACCGGAGATTATCTCCAAAAACAGTTTGCTTCAATCACCGCAGCCCACCCCAATGTCGTCGAAGCTCCACCGCAAAACTTCGAGGTGATGGCGCCGCAGACGGAATCGGCCAGCGCGACCATCGTTAACACCCGCACATCTTTCCCGATCTTTCCATTCTGGCCGGCGCAGGTCCGCGTGGATTCCACCCCTGCCGCCGGCGTTCGCGGTCGCCTGATATACGTCGGCGATGGACATGTCCAGCAGATTTATCCGGCGAAATTGAGAGGACAGATTGCCGTCATAGATGCCGCCGGAGGGTATTTATGGCATCAGGCGTTCTACTTCGGCGCATCAGCCGTTTTGATTCTGGGTGCGCCTGACTCAAACAACGTGGACCTTCGCACCCATGACTTGGACGTTCCGGTCAACTTTCCACGTTTTTATGTCCCGCCCGGCAGGTTTGCCGATGCCATCAGGTCTGGGTCAATTACGGGAGACGTGGTTCTGGACGTAAACGTTCAGTGGAAGGAGGTTGTCGCCACCAATTACTATGTCCTGGTCAAACCGAAATCTGCGCCTGCTGACCGCGGCGCATCCATCAATCCAGCCGCGGTTGTAATCGCAGTGCCCTACGAATCGAGCGGCCTGGTGCCCGATCTGGCCGTCGGCGCCGGGCAAGCGGTTAATACCGCCGCAGGTTTGTTTTTTCTCCGCCATGCCGTCGAGCATCCGCTGGATCGACCCATCCTTTTCTTCTTCGGCGGTTGTGACAGCATCCAATTTCGAGCAACCCGTGAAATGTTGATGGCCTTTGCCGATCCTCCCGACGCATGGAATGCGGAGCTAAACGATAAAGATTCGGGCATCAACGCCGCGGTGTGCCGAACGCAAAGCGACATTCTTCGCCTGAAAGAAGTTTTGAACGATCCCTCGAAACTCGATGCGACAAGAGACGATGAATTACTCGATCGGGTCGCCCGGCTGATCGAAGCGGATATCAGGCAGATACAAGACCAATTAGCGCATCTGCGAATACAGGCCGCGAAATCCGGCTCACCGCTCGATTCCCAGGCCGATGTTCTCGAAACCCGGCGCGAGCATCTCAGCGATCTGCGATATTCGCTTCAACGGCGTCCCGATTCCCTGCGTCATTCGATTGCCGACAACTTCGATCAATTCTCCGCGGCCGTCGAATATCTGCGCCGCGAGCTGAACTGTCTCGAAGGCGATGGAAAACCAGGGCAGCCTGATCATGTTCCGGGTTTACTGGAGCAGCAGCAGGAAAAGCAACGCGAGGTGCAATTCCGAGTCATATTGCATCGCTGGTTGACCGGCCAACTCGATTTCCCGGTTGACGGGTCCGACCGGAACGACAAAGTGCAGTTGATCGACTTGCTCGTGGGAATCGATCTTTCTGATGGTGGATTTCGCGTCGGCCCTCTGGCCTTCGGACAGTTCGAAAAACAAAACGCAGTAAGCATGATCCAGAATTACAAGGATTGGTTTGCCGAAGTTGTCGAAGGGTCATCCGCTCGGAACGATCCTCGCTTTGCATGGTTCGGGCCGCTGCGCGGTGTTTTGGATCTGCTTGATCCTGTCAGCAATCGCCGATCGCCGGCCAGTTGGTTGTGTGCTTCAATGCCCACCGGCTCCGAGATGGCCTGGGCGTGGGGACTGCCCGGGTTTTCGATGGTTACTCTTGATGATCTGCGGCTTAAACGCGACACACCCGCTGACACTTTGGACCTTGCAGGAAATGGAGAGATCGTATCCCCCAATTTAAAAGTCATCGAACCGCAACTGGACGCGGTCCAGCAACTGTTCTGGCACGCTTGGAGCGGTCCCCGCTTTGAAACGCTACCGCGCTTCAGCTTGCAGCACACTTCTTTAAGCGGGCAAGTCGTGGGCTATAGTTCCGATCGCCCGACGCCCGATTTGCCGCGGCAAGGTTTTCTTGCCACATACTGTTACATCTCATCAAACTCCGCCATTGTCACCCCCGCTCCCCTGCCGTGGACCATGGGAGTTCGCCGGTGTGAAGTTCAGGATTGCGACAACGAGGGGTTTTTCCGTTTCGACGGAATCGCCAAAATCGATCAGATGAACAATCTTGCGGTGCAGGCATTCCGCATCAAGCCCGCAGACCGCGGAAAGATCAGCGGCGCGATCAATGCCAATAGCGAGATCAGCTCCCACGTCGATACAAGGTCCGACATCGCTCCGGTGAGCTGCGTGGCTTTTGATTGCGATGAATTTTCCCTCGACGGACTTTACGATCCACGTTTTCTGCAGGATCTCAATCAGGTCTTGTTGATCGATGCGCGCAGGAATGACGTGCCCAATCGGTTTAACGGAGTCATTTCAAACCAGATGATGGCCGGTTTTGCCGAACCGGGCAGCACGCTTTGCCTGGTTTTCAGATACGGCCAGGTGGGTAACCGGTTGATGCTCCTGAATATGCCGGAATTGACCTCCGCACACCCGCAGGTGCCAGCCTCCGATCGAGGCGCAGGTTTCGATCTCAATCAAATCAGCAAGCTTCATCCCATTTCGCTAATAAGCACGAACGACTTTTACCAGATCAACGACTATCGCCTCCGGAAATATAAGGCCGCCGGCGTGGTGAGCAGCTTGATTGACGATCTGCACGCCGCATCGCTCAAAAACTTTACCATCGCCCGCGCTCAATACATGGGAACTTCGACGGATACCGGATCGACCGCCGCGACAATCATGGCGAGCGCAAATCTCGCCTGGGCGGACGAGGCCCGCGTCTATTCCGCCGAGTCTGCCCTGGCGAATGATGTGGTTCGGGGAGCGATGTTTCTTCTGTTTCTCTGCGCACCATTTTCGTTTTGCATGGAACGCCTGCTTATCAGCACTTCCAGCATCTACAAGCAGATCACTTATACATTCGGCATTTTTCTTTTGATGACGATGCTGCTCTGGAGCTTTCACCCGGCGTTCAAAATCAGCACGAGCCCGCTGGTCGTCATCCTGGCGTTTGCGATCATTTTCATGTCCACGTTGGTCATCGGAATGATCTACGGGAAATTCAACAGCGAACTGGGAAAACTCCGGATGGGCCGGGGCGCCGCATCGAACGCCAGCTTCGCGCGCGCATCAGTTTTGGTGACAGCCGCCCTGATCGGCATCGCGAATATGCGCAAGCGAAAATTCCGAACCGCCCTGACAAGCCTCACCATTGTCCTTATCACGTTCGCTGTCCTATGTTTCGCCAGCGCCAGCACGGTGATCGATACGATATCCCTGCCGATCTCGGCCGCGCCCACCGCCCCTTCGCTCATGCTTCGCCAGCGAGGCTTCCGCCCGATGAGCGCCGGCGCTCTTGAAAGCTTATCTGCCGCACTGCCGGGGCGGACGCTTGTCCAGCGTTGGTGGAACATCAACGCCCTCGATCCGAGCGAAGACATCCATGTCGTGATGATCCCAAGCGCTCACGCCGATAGAGGGCCCGCGATTTTTTCCTCACCCGCCATCCTTGGGCTTTCTCCCGGGGAGGGCAGACTTTCCAAAATCGCCGGCGTCATCGGAACTCATCAATTCAGCCGGCTTGAAAACGGCGAAGAGCACATTGTCTACCTGTGCGGGGAAATCGCGCGTCAACTGGGAGCGAAGGAAAACGATTGGGTGACAATCGGGGGAATTCCACTGCAAATCGCCGGCATTTTCAGCGCTCGCCAATTCGATTCCCAGGTTTCCGATCTGGACGGAGAAATGATCTCTCCCCTGGATTACAGCCAGGCAAAAATCGATTCACAGGGGCAGGCACTCAATGATAACAAGTCCGGTTCGTTCTATCTGGATGGGGGCGTTTCAGCATCCGAACTGGAAAACACCTATGAGCATCTCTCCAGCACGTCGTTCGTCATTGTCCCCGCTGCCATTTCGCGCCTCCTTCCCAACGCTTCACTTAGAAGCGTTGGAATTCCGCTGGACAGCGATGCGCAGGTTAAACCGATCAGCGCCGATCTCGCCCGCCGATTCGCGGCCGCAATTTTTGCCGGCAATAAGAACGGCGTGAGCATGATTTCCGCCAGTGACAGCCTCCCTCGTGTTTCAGGCGGATTGGTCGCCGTGCCCCTGGTAATCGCCGGGATGATTATCTTCAACACCATGCTCGGCAGCGTTGCCGAACGAAAACGTGAAATCCATGTCTACACGTCGCTCGGTCTCGCCCCATTGCACGTGGGGGCAATGTTCCTGACTGAAGCCATGACCTACGGCGTGATTGGAACAGTCTCCGGCTACATCATCGGACAAGGAGTCGGAACACTCCTCAATCATTACCACCTGCTGGGCAAGGTGACCTTGAATTATTCCGGTACGAGCGCGATGCTCACGATGGGGCTCATTCTGCTAATCATCCTTCTCTCGGCTTTAGTTCCCGCCCGCCTTGCCAGTAAAATCGCTTCTCCCAGCATCGACCGTCACTGGAAAGTTCCCGCTCCCGATGGAGATGAAATCTTCGTCTCCCTTCCTTTCACGATTAACAAAACAGCCGCTGATGGAACGCTCGCCTATCTGTCGGAATTTTTTGAAATGCACCGCGAAGGCAGTCTCGGCAAGTTTTCTTGCGGGGAAATCGAGCCATTCGCGCTCGGCGGCAAGGAGCAAGGCAGCGGCCGCGGACTCAACACCATGATCTGGCTGACCCCGTTCGACCTGGGTGTGAGGCAGCGACTCACTCTGCTGATTCATCCCGGACAATACCCCGACATTTACGAAGTTGAGGTAACGCTCAAACGCATCAGCGGCGACAACGACAGTTGGTGGCGGATGAATCGGCGCTTCCTGACCGAATTGCGAAAAGAATTCCTGCAATGGCGGTCATTACCCAGTGAAAGAATGCTCCATTACGTCCGTGAAAGTAAAAAACTTTTCACATTCAATTCAGATCATCTCTTGAGCATTGCTTCGGACCTCTCATGAAAGAAGACCAAGAGCTGATCCAGTTCCGCACGCTGATGTTGCCACCCAACACTTGGGAGAGCGGCTTCAATCTCAAGACAATGATTGGCGGACTGTTCGTTGGCGTGGTGATGGCCCCCGCCAGCATTTATATGTCGCTTGTCATGGGCGCCGATATCGGCCCCGCCGCACAATGGGTAACGATCATCCTGTTCATCGAAGTTGCACGAAGGTCGTTCACCACCCTGAAAAGACCGGAAATCTTCATCCTGTATTACATGGCCGGAGCGATTCTCTCCATTAACGGCGGCAATCTGCTCTACCGGCAATTTCTCGTACAGAGCGAGTCATTTCGGCAATTGGGATTGGCCGACAAGATTCCCAGTTGGGTGGTGCCTTCAAGCCCCGCAGTGCTTGGAACGCGCAGTTTTTTTAATCGAGCCTGGTTCCTCCCGATAGCCCTCGCCATCGTTGGTCAAATCCTGGCAAGGCTGGATCAGTTCGGTCTTGGGTACATTCTTTATCGCCTGACCAGTGACGTGGAAAAGCTTCCTTTCCCTATGGCGCCGGTCGGCGCCCTGGGCATCACCGCACTTGCCGATGCGTCAAGCGGCGAGGAGACTTGGCGCTGGCGCGTTTTCAGCTTCGGCGCGATGCTGGGCATCGCATTCGCCGCAATATACGTCGCGTTGCCATCCATCTCCGGCGCTCTTTTGCCCAAGGCGATTTCGATTTTTCCCATCCCCTGGACCGATCTCACAACTTACAGCGAACGAGCCCTCCCTGCCGTTCCGATGATCCTGAGCTTCGACCTCGGACTGGTGATCAGCGGCATGGTGCTTCCCTTCTGGGCAATGATGGGAAGCTTTCTTGGACTTGTTCTGATCACCGCCGCAAATCCAGTGCTGTATCATGCAGGCATCCTCCATACATGGAAGCCAGGCGTCGGGGCGGTCATGACCATCAATTCGAATCTGCTCGATTTTTACCTTTCATGGAGCATTGGGCTCGCATGTGCGATTGCGGTAATCGGGTTCTTTCATGTCGCAGCCAGTCTCCTCAGGAGACGCAATGACATGGATGCGACCGCCCGCACAACTATGGATTGGCGAACACTGTTCCGACCGCCTCAGGGACGTGGAGACATTTCCATCTGGCTCGCCTTCGGGTTTTACGTCCTCGCGGCCACAGTCAACATCCTCGTCGCCTGCTGGCTTCTCAACATGGCTCATGCCGGCGGCATGGGCAGCGCCGTGACCACCACTCTGGTATTGGTCTTCTGCTTCTACGCGCTCATTTACACGCCTTTCGTAAATTACGTAATGACTCGAATGGAGGGAATCGTGGGAATGACCGTGCAGGTCCCCTTCGTGCGCGAGGCCGCGTTCATCCTCTCAGGATACAAGGGAGCCGCCATCTGGTTCACGCAATTCCCCGGATATAATTACGCTTCTCAAGCGCTCTATTTCCGGCAGACCGAACTCATCGGCACTAAAATTTCCTCGCTCCTCAAGGCCGAAATTTTTATTCTGCCCATCATCGTGCTGACCACACTTGTCTTCAGTCAGTTTGTCTGGCATATCGCGCCAATTCCCAGCGGTGCTTTTCCCTATACCCAGAAAATGTGGGAAGTGCTCGCATTTCGCGATGGAATCACCATCAGCAGCACACTGCCGGGCAATTCGCACGGACCGTTTTTCGAGGCGTTTGTTCCCGCTTATATATTGGCCGGCCTGCTCATTGCCCTCCTCGCATATTTTGGGCTTTCATTTTTTGGACTGCCGATTTTGCTCGTCTACGGGCTCATCCGCGGAATGGACGGATCGCTTCCCAACGTCATATTACCGCAATTTCTGGGCGCGTTGCTCGGACGGTATTATTTCTCGAGGAAATTCGGCTCAAACTGGCCCAAATACCGCGTCGTATTCTTCGCAGGATTCAGTTGCGGCGTAGGTCTGATCGGCATGCTGAGCCTGGGTATTGTTTTCATGAGTAAGAGCGTCATTCAATCGCAATACTGACCGGTAGGCGCGTTTATGAAAACCTCTTTTGCCTGGCAGGGAATTCGAATGACAATATCCACGCGCTGGCATCCCCTCGAGCTGGAGGGCACCTTCTCCAGCGGATACGCCCTTCTGGTCGATTTGCACGGGCCGAGAATGGCCATTCGTTGGGCAACACCGCGCGGTAAAACAATCAAGCCAATCGAACGGATCAGAAAGGCGATGCTCCAGGAAGTGGGCCGCCTCGCCGCGGAGGAGGCCAGAATCCTCACAACCCCGGAAATGGAATGCGGTCTTCTCTATACCGAGGCCGCCCTGCCGGGCAGGGACGTCTGGATCGGATGGAGTCCCACCAGCGGACGAATGATTCAGATCATCTATCACGCCCACCGCCGCGATCGCATTTTGGAGAAATTGATTCTGCCCACGCTGGTCGATGAAGCCACGCAGGCGACGGTTCCATGGGCTGTCTTTGATTTAAACTGCCGAATCCCACGAGAATATCGCCTCGGATCGAGGCAACTCAACGCCGGCGATCTGAATCTCTGGTTCGAGTCCGGAAATCAGCGATTGCGAGTCCGGCAGATCGCGATGGCAGACCTGGCTCTAAAGCGACGTCCCCTCGCAATGTGGCTTCAGGCAGATCAGCGGCTCCAGAGCAGGAATTACCGGCCAAAAGGAGACACCGTCGCCATTTCCGCTCAAAAATCACTTGGCACCCTGCGCCGACGACGACGTTTTTTCTTCGCGTGGAAACTTCCCCGGACCCTCACGACAATCGCGCATCACGATGTTCCGCGCGATCGTCTGATCATCGTTCAGGGAAGCAATCCCTCTACCGTAATGCAAGCCACTGATTCGATGAACTCTCATACTGAAAGAAGCTGAAACATGATATTCGCCGCCAGGCAACGTCCACTCAGCCGTCAGGATCAACTGCTCACCATGCCGATAAGGCTCGTCGATCCTGAGATCACGGCAAGCGCCGATGGAGGCGCCAAATTAAAAGTAGCTCTGAAGCAAAGCCCGCTCGCAAGATGGTTTCTTAAGATTCCAACCGCGCCGACGAAAACCTTTGAGCTTGATCCAATCGGTGTTTTTGTCTGGGACTCCATGGACGGTAAGACGAACGTGCGGCAGATCATACAAAAACTCTCCAGGCAATATGGCATCTCCGTGCGCGAGGCGGAAGTTTCAACATTCGCTTTCCTGCAAACGCTCACCGGCAAGGGTCTCATCGGAATGCAAATGCGTCGGCGAGCCGCCGGTGGAATGGATGGAGCCCCATGACCTCCAAACTTGTTCCGCACATCCAGCGCCAAATCGTCCTTCCAACAAGCAAGGCACTGGAAATCGCCTATAAAAGCATCCGGCTCCGCTTGAGCCGAAGCCTGCTCGTTACCAGCGGAATCGCGCTTGCCCTGGCATTCTTGATGTCGGTTCTCACGTCTGAAAAACTCAACGATTCCATGCGCCGTCTGGCAACCCGAGACTCCGTGCCAGGCCACGCGAGCATGATTCAATCAGTCGAAGCGCAAAAGTTGCAGCAATTGATGAGATCCAATGGCGTGCCCATCGCTCCCACCGACATTCAAGCCGACGGAATTCAGACGCGCTGGCTTTTGGCCTTGGCGCTGATGGTCGCCTTCGTGGGAATCCTCAATTCAATGTTGATGAGCGTTACGGAGCGATTTCGAGAAATCGGCACCATGAAATGCCTGGGCGCGCTCGACGAATTTATCATCAAGCTGTTCCTGATTGAAAGCCTCATTCAGGGAACCGTTGGAACCGCTCTCGGTTTGGCGTTGGGACTGGTGACAAGCATCGCCGGCGCGCTGATGAATTACGGCAGCTTTGTCTGGCGGGCGTTTCCATGGTGGGACGTCGCTGAAAGCGCATCTGTCAGCTTGGTCGTGGGCATCGGATTAACGGTCGTTGGCGCGCTCTATCCGGCCTGGCATGCTTCCCGCATGCAGCCGATCGAGGCGATGCGCGTCGAAACATAGTTTTTTGGGGTTGTGATCAGGTGACAACAATCGAAATTCCAAATGACGGCAACCGAACGCCTGACCTCGTCGAGCACACGGTGCGAACAATCGACGTCAAGCGGTCTTATCACATGGGCAACGAGATCGTTCATGCGCTGAAGGGAATCAGCCTAACCATCAATCGCGCCGAATATATTTCGATCATGGGGCCATCGGGATCGGGAAAAAGCACGCTGTTCAACATGATCGGCGGCTTGGACAAACCGACCGAAGGAAAGGTCTATATCGACGACGTCGATATTGCCCAGCTCGATGCCTACGAGCTGGCATGGATGCGCTGCCGGAAAATCGGATATATCTTCCAGAATTTCAATCTCATCCCGGTCATGACCGCGCTGGAAAATGTGCAGCTTCCAATGATCTTTGCGGGAATGAACACCGCCGACGCGCAGGATAAAGCATACGAAATTCTAAAGCGGGTGGAGCTTGGTCATCGAATCAAGAATAAGCCTGGTGAAATGTCCGGGGGTCAGCAGCAGCGAGTCGCGATCGCCCGCGCCTTCGCCAACGATCCCGCCATCATTCTCGCCGACGAACCCACCGGAAATCTCGACCTTCAAACCGGCAAACTCATCATCGAGCTTATGCGCAGTCTTAACCGGGAAAAAGGCGTCACCATCATCAGTGCCACGCACGATCATAAAATGCTGGCGGTTTCAGATCGCATCTTTTGGATTCGCGATGGAAAAGTGGACAAAATCGAGCGTCGCGAAGATTTGAAAATCGAAACCGGCAGCATTGAATCCGCCAGCGGCCGGGATATCCATTGATACCTCCCCTCCCCGATCGTTTCTGTGTCGTATTTCTGTTTCCGATTGGTATTGAAGATCCCGCCGGGATCGATTGAATGATATCCGATTCGATGGGAGCCGATCGCGATGCGAATGCGAGTTTTACTGGCATGTGCCGTAACGATGATGCTGGCGGCCGTCTCGCGCGGAGACATCCGCTCAGTCATTCTTTCCAATCCAACCGAACATGATCGTCCGCACGCGCTTCTGGAAATCGGAACCGCGCCTGATTTCTCCCCCTTTGCCGTGATGATGGATGGATCGGAAATCCCGTTCCAACGGATTAAAGACCAGGTATGGGTTGACGAACCCATCGCTGCTCGCTCATCGCATCGTTTTACATACGTCCCGCGACCACCCGCCCGCTTTTCGCCCCGCGTCTCGGTCAGCAGGGATCAATTCGCTAATTCGATCATCCTGGACAACGGAATCATCGCGATCCAGCTTCCGGCGGATAACGCCGACCGATCGACCGGACCCATCACCGCGATCAAAATGGCCGGCGGAAAATGGGTCGGGAAGTCTTTCTGGAACACCAGCGCAATCTTGAAAACCCTTGATTCAGCCATCGTAAGCGACGGCACTTCATTCGCGCGCGTATGGCTCAGGTTTACATTCGACCGTGGATTTGCCGAATTCGTAATTACTTTGGAACCAGGCTCCAATTGGGCGGAAATATCCGAGAAACATTCCATGCCCGCGGGTGATAACTGGGAGTTTGACGCGGCACGCCAATGGACGCCCCATCAGGGCTTGTCCAGGCGTTTCTCCGTCGGGTTTCTCGACGATGCTGATAAGTCAGCGCTTGGTCCCATGGATCGCCCGCTCTTGCCCGGGGGATTGCCTTATTGTCCTTCCGATCTCTTCATAGCGTTGTCACCTCGCTGGAATCAGCATTATCGCGACGGCTGGTTCTTTGCCGCTTCAGACGGGCGATCTCTCGTGGGAGCCGTCGCCGTCCGCGCCAGCGAGTGGCTCTGGCCAATTGAAAATAAAATCGATGTGATCGTCAGACCCAGCGGCGACTATGCCGGGCTGCGATGCCCTACCGCCCGAGGTCAACGTGTCTGGTGGCTTTTCGCCTCTCCTTCCAACCACGCGCCCGGCATCGAGGAGGTCCGAAATTATGCCTGGCAGAATCTCGACAAGCTGAACAAGCACTACATCCTCGAATGGCCTGGGGTCACGCATGGTACGTTTACGGATTTCAACTGGTTTGATGATGCAACGGTCAATCCCACGCACCTGATTCGTCAACTCGGAAAAACCGCATTATCCAGCGCGGACCGCACGGGCGACCTTACCACGCTTTATACAGTGCAGCAGATGTTCGATCCGGACTCTTTCGGCTCCTACTGGAATTATGAATCGCCTGAGAATCCCAATTTCTTCACCGATTTCAATCGTGTTCCAATCGCCCTGACCGCCCAGCTTCGCACACATCCACAATTTGAACTCCTCCGCAGTTTTGCTGAGGAAAAATTCAAAGAAGATCTTTACAACTCGGTGACGTTGCCCGGGGGCGCGGGCCAGGAATGTCCGGGCTATCTACGCCATGCCATTGAAACATGGGAATCCGAGGCGCGAATCTGCCGGCAGTATCTCAATTTTGACCCAACTCAATCGGAACGCTACATCGCGGGAAATTCATTTCTGCAGCGGATATCACAACCTGACAGCGGTAATCGCATCGCCCTGCCGATCGGTGATACCCACCCCGGGCCAAACGGACCGCTGCCCGTTCAAGTCGATCCGGCCCAGGTGGCGAATTTTACGACGGAAGAACTTCCCGGGTTCGGTGTCGTGTTCAACAACCGTCCGGGAACTCCGAAAGAATCTTATATTGCATTCAAGGCCGGACCCGACCGCGGCCATTACCACGGCGATCAGCTTGCCTTCCATTTTTGCGCCGACGCCACGCCGATCGCCGTATTTCACCATTCCAGTTACAACCCTCGCGCGGGTCAGGAACACATGTCCAACCGTGTAGCCTTTTCTGCCGGTCGCTTCCAATATGCAAACATGGATGGCTACGAACGACTCATTGCCTTCAAGACCTCCGATTTCGCGGACATCGCCATCGGCCAAGTCGAATCAAACCGCCTCCGAGAGGTCGAGCAGTATCCCCCGGAGAAATGGGATCAGAACTATCCAAGGATCGATCTTGGCGGCACGCTGAAATACCGCCGCACGATCGTATTCATGAAAAATGGGCCGCATGATTATCTTGTGATTCGAGACCAATACATGGCGCCGATCGAATTGAAAGCCACTTTTTGTCTACATGTCCTGGCAAGTGCGATTCAAATCGAAGGCACCCGCGTCGAATGGCCCAATCTGACTCTTTACTGTGTGAGACCCGCCGTTTTTGCGTCGCGGGTATTTCCCTGGTCACATCAAAACGGCGGCAAGGAATCTACGCTGGGAATAATGCTCACACAAACCGCAAAGGCGGGCGAATTCATCACCGTCGTCTATCCCGGTCGCGGGGCTACGGTTATTCCAAACAACAATGGCGTCAATGTAGACGGTGATGAAATCTCATTCGCCGGCGGATGGAGTGATTCAGCCCAAACCGGTTGCCTAACCGGCGCCCCGGCCGTTGAAGTGCATCGTGGAGCGAAAACTTTCGTCGTGGCGGCAAGCGATATCGATCTGAATCGGAGCCAGGGCCAAATTGGACTATTCGTGCCGGACGCAGGATATCCTCTAGGCCCCATTCCGGATTGGCTCGTTGCCCAGCGATCTCAACCCCCCCTCTGGGCAAAACTCTGGTGGAAATGACGCGCATATGAACTGCTCAATTACCGATTTCGGCGCAATCGCCGATCCTTCAATCCTCAATACAGACTCAATTCAACGAGCGATCGACGCGGTTCACGCGAACGGCGGCGGCCAGGTTGTCGTTCCGCCGGGTTTGTTCATCACGGGCATGCTCTTTCTCAAAAGCCGGGTTGATCTTCATCTCCAGGCTGGCGCCGTCCTGAAAGCCGCCCCAAACCCACAGGATCATCGCAAACGTAAGCTCAACGTAGGCATGCCCTGGAATGTCGGCTTTTCCGACGACGATCGATTTCACCTTCTCGCTGCCATCGAATGCGTAGATATTGCAATCACTGGCATGGGAATTCTCGATGGAAACGGGCAGAACTTCTATCCACCGCCGGCACATTCACTCGCCTGGCCGCGCGGATATCCCGATTCGCGCCGCATGTGCACTACGGTGCAAATCGAGCGATGCCGAAACGTAGTCATCTCGGACATTACCATCACTAACGTCAGCTTCTGGACCCTTCATCTGGCCGAGTCCGACATTGTCATCGTTCGTGGAATCAAAATTCATAACCCGCACAATGCGCCCAACGGCGATGGCATCGACGTGACCGGCTGCCGCGGGGTTACTATCAGCGATTGCCACATCGATACCTGCGACGATGCCATCTGCCTCAAAACTTTTCCACTGGGACGAACCTGCGAAAACATAACCGTGAGTAATTGCGTCATCCGTACGCATTGTGTCGGTCTGAAACTGGGCTGCGTCGAGAGCTTTCAGGACATTCGCAACGTCACGTTCAGTAACTGCGTAATTCGTAACAGCCATCGTGCCATCGGCATTTACACCTTCCATGGAAAAACCTTCGAGAATATTTCCATCTCCAACATCGTCTGTGACACGTGCGTGCCTCTCATGTTCACACGGCCAATTCATATCGAGGCCAGCAGCCGCCCGCCCGGTGATGAGCCGGGTCATATCCGAAATGTATCGATCAGTCAGTTTTATGCGAAAACCAACGGTCGCATCCTGCTGGTCTGCGGCCCCGGCGCGTCGGTGGAGAATATCCTCCTGCGGGACATCACACTCGACTACGCAACCGTGGATGATCCGGCCATCAAAGGCGCCGGCGTGGGGGGATTCCAATTCGCAAACCACAACCCCTGGGCCAGAACCGTCCGCGCCGCGGTTGCTGCCGAGGGCCTGCGCGGACTGCGCGTCGATGGACTGCACGTTCGATGGCCAAATGGTGATTGTCCCCTCGATTGGCGATTTCAATGCAAAGCCGCCAACGGCTCCGACGATCTTTACTCACCAGCCGATTGGGGAGATGGCCGCACGACTCCGTTCTCGGCCGTGGCTGCAAGAAATGTCCGGGGTGGTTTTTTGCGGGCGGAAGGCCTCGAACCTTATGGCTCGGAAACTCATGCGGTCGATATCACCGAGAGTGACTGGAACGTCCGCTTCCCTGAGTTCCCCAGATAATCCTATTCGCGGAAAACCTGCTACAATGCGGGGCACCCCTCGCGCGCGAATTTTTCTTATCGCAACGCCAAATGGCGCGAGGTTTCGGAATTGCAAAGGATCGCCGATATCCCTTTTAGCTTGGGTTCAACCCGCTTCCCCGCAAGTTCAAGTTCCACAAATTCATAGACTTGGCGGGCCATGGCATCGTGATCCATATTTCCGCACGGAACTGTCGGCAATATCCTCACAACATTGTCCTGGATTTGTCGATCAAACGAAGCGACGACCAAATCCTGGGGAACACGGACATCCCGGTTCTGCGAAAGCCACATTTCAACGCACTTCAGGCTGAAGGATTCGCCGCAAAGCACGCCATCCGGCCGATTCGGTTGAGACATAACGGCATTTACCTTGGCAAACATCTCGCCCTCGACCGAGTGGTTCCCTTCAGGTTCGCGAAACGGGAGAAGGATATGCTCAACGCCGTCGTCGACACCCACCTGGCGCGCGGCCTCCAATGCCGCATTTGGAAACTGCTGAATCGACGGACTGTCCCGGTCGATCGAGAAAATCACCATGCGGCGTTTGCCGGCGCCCCAGACAACCCGGAAAAGATCTCCCGCAACGCCGGATACGTCACAAACAACGCCCAAGGCGCCGGCATCCGTAAAATCGCGGTTGTAGGTCACCACCGGAATGCCTGCGCTGACAAACGAGCGCACCAGCAACTTATTCTCCTGGCGCGGCATCATCCATAGGATTGCAGTGGGATGACGAGAAATAACCGATTGGGAAAACTGAAAGCCACCTTCTTCCAGATAATTATCCTTCAAATAATAGACCTCCATGCGCCACGTATCGGAGTTGAAGTTGTTGGCCACGGCCGGAAGCATTTCGTCAAATCGAACTCGGTTGGTGCCGGGGTTCACCACAACCAACAACACTTTCCACGGATCATGCCGATTGTTCGTCCGCACTCGATTTGCGTGACTTCGCACAAAGCAGCCCCGCTTCGGAACGGACTCCAAATACCCCTCCTTACACATATCTTGCAGAGCGCGCTGAGCCAAGTGGACGGTTGCGCCAGGCCATTGCGCTACGTCACGGACACTGTGAAAGCGCTCACCCGGAGCGAATACCCCCGAGATGACCTTCTCTAAGAGCTTTTCTTTAAGCCTTTTATACATCTCATCGCCGTATTTTTCAGTCTCCACTGCCATATTGATTTTGTCCTTTATATCGACAGTTTACTAAAAATTTGAGCGCTGCCAACTTAAATTTTAAAAAATCTGTATTGACAATTTCATTACACAATTTATAACTGATCTTACAGATTTAACCCTGAATTCACGGCATTATATTTAGTCAGTCGGAGGGTCCATATGAGACGTAGAATCCGAGCCTTCACTTTGGTCGAGTTGCTGGTGGTCATTGGCATTATTGCGCTTCTCATATCGATCCTTTTGCCGTCGCTCAACAAAGCGAGAACCTCTGCGAATCGTATTGCCTGCTGCAGTAATATGCGGCAGCTCGTAATGGGACTCAAAGAGTACATGACGGACAACAACAATAATCAGCCCCTGTTCGCCATGTACGAAAATGACTACGGGGACTGCGATTATTTCTGGCCCATCGCGCTTTCCAAGTATTTGGGGATTCCGAGTGTTGGCGCGCTGACTCCAAATTGCACCCTTCCCGCGGCGACACCCAGTTGCTATCAGGTGGACGCCAACGGACATGCCACCAACGGATTCACGGCGTATCTGCAGAGTCTCACTTCCAATGGCGATGGTTCAGTTCGACGAAGCCCTTTTTTCTGCCCCTCGGAAACCTGGGTCTATCAGGGTCCGGTTCCCAATACCTGGGACCAGAGCGGTGACACGCTTTCCAATATTTTCAGCGTTAACTTCAGCAGCTACGGCTGTGCAACCGTGGGATGGGATGCGCGATTCAGCAAGACCAACTCGCAAACCTGGGATTTGCAGTCGAACGTGGGTGACACTTTGGACGGATATCCGAGCAGCACCAACACCTTCGGGCAACCCCCCGTGGCGCATAAAATCGGACCGGGCAACTCCGAAGGTCTGAGAAATCAAGCAACTTTCCTCGGGCACATCCTCGCCAGCCGAGGCTCAACGTCCAACATAGCCGTCTTCGAACACATGGGTGCTTCCGCGGGCGCTGTTGGGTTTTACGGCAGCAACAGCGTCCAGACCGGAATCAACTCGATCTGGACTGATACGTCCACCGGCGGCACCTCCAGCGATCAGTTTTCCCCGAATTATTCGGGCGTTGGCATGTCAAACGGCACGGCCGGCACTTCCTCGGACAACCACGGCAATATCCTGCCGGTCGCTTTTCTCGATGGACACGTCGATACCTTTGCGTTCCTGGAATTTGTTGACCCGTCTCACGGACCCGCCGGCCCGCAGCCGCTCTGGGTAAGCAACAAATACAAACCGGCATCCGCCACGGTCAGCTACGTGCCCACGCAAACGTTTCCATAATTCGGCCAAATCGGTCGTATTGCACAAGAGATGCGAAAAGACCTTTAGAACAGATCGCGCACTACCAGAGGCAGTATGCAACTCAAGGAACAACTCACCAGCAAGAAGACTCGATCAATATTGATCGGCGTAATCCTTCTTGGATGCGCCGGCCTCCTGATCGCATATGAAACCGGCGCGACCCGGTTGGGCGGCCCCGGGAAAATGTTTGTGAGCTGCGATGATGGAGCAACATTTGAGACGGACAGCATTAAGCAATTCCCACCCTACACATCCGATGGAAAAGATTATGTCCGAGCTTTCGTTTTTAACGACGGCTCAAAACAGTTTGTCGGCTATCTCATGAAATTCAGCGATGACACGCGACAACGCTTAATGACGGCCCAGGACAAGTTGGGCGCTGCCGTCGTCAACTGTGATTCCACCGGTAAGGGATGCGAGGTTTTCGTGAAAAGGCCCGGAGAGCATGATTGGTCGCCTCTTTCCAGCCCGAAGGGATTGGAAATTGAATCTATAAAAGATGGGCTGGGAACAGCCCTCCAGCCTCTGACTCCATAGTCGAGGGGATGGTTACCTGGACCATTTATCCCGGTCCTGGTCGAAGGCGCATCTTCCGGACTGACGCGTCATGCGGCGAAGAATTCCTCGATAACAAGCTGCGGGATGGGTGATTCACGGCACGACCTTCCGGGCTAATCATGCCGGTTACGATCAAATTAGCGAGGGAAGAAGAGTCCGTTAGCAACCGATTGGTTAACCCATCAAACGATCAGGTCCCTCCCCTCACCCGTTTCCTCTGGTCACTTACCGCGTTTGCCACCGGGATCATTTCCAACTTCGCGCAACTGGTCAATCAGATCTACATCAATGCCCTGCATTACGACCCAAATATGGTGAGCGTGGCGAAGTCATTGCCCATGTTTTCCGGTTTCGTAACTGGTCCCATGATTGGTCATCTCTGCGACAACACCCGCACGGGATGGGGGCGACGCAAACCCTGGATGCTGGGTGGCCTCCTGATCTCGGCGATTGCGGGACTGCTGCTCTGGCACGTCCCTCAGTCTGACGGGAAATGGCATTGGCCAATGTTCATTTTCATCGCGTCGATGTTCCTGCTTTTGGGCAACATCGGTGGCGCCGCCTTCGGCACGGCTTCCACGGCGATGGCATTCGAGATGAGCACTGACTACAACGAGCGCACCCATCTATTCAAATGGGCGTCTTACACCGGAGCCGTCGCAGGATTCGTCGGGCCATGGTTATTGCCGATGTGCCTCTGGTTTGAAGGATCGCGGGCACAGGTCGAAAGGGGGTCCAGGGGAGTTGTATATGTCGCCGTCATCATGACGGCGCTGATTCTCGCCACCGGTTTGCCCGCCATTATCTTCTGCCGCGAAAAAGTCGCGGACCACTTTGGCGAAAAGCAAGTGCCGCTCATTTCCGCCATCCGAATGACTCTGAACAATCGTCCGTTTGGGTTGCTCGTTACGAGCAATTTTGTCATGCGATTCGCAATGAACGTCACTGGGTTTTTCTTCTTCTACCTGCTGATCTATTATGTCGGGAAGGGCGATCAGAAACTCGGTATGACCAGTCGGGCCGTGATGTACAATTCGATGAGCGTCGCAAGTCTCCTTGCAACAGCGCCGCTCGCGAACTTAACCAACCGCATCGGAAAAAAATCGGCGCTTTTGCTGTCGCTGTTGATCAGCGCCTTCGCCTACGCGTCGCTCGCAATTACTTTCACCACCTCGCCGGGCGCCTACGTTCGGCTCGCCCTGCCATGGAAACTCGCCGGCGGTGCGATCACCTTTCAGTGGCCCTGTCTGTTGTCGGCGGTGCTCATCGGGGCCTTCACCAACACGATGCCAATGATCCAGTCCTCCATGCTCGCCGACGTCTGCGACCTTGACGAGTTGAATTTCGGGCACCGGCGGGAAGGGTTCTATTCTTCCGTATTCGGCGTTTGCGAGACCGTCGCTGTCGCGGTCGCCGTCGCCATGACTGGTGTTTTGCTCAGCGCATCGGGATTCAACAGCTATCTCGCGATGCAGCCGCATCGGACGCTCATGATCTGGCTTGCAGCGGTCGTGATTAGCCAGCCAGTCGGATTTCTCCTCTCGATCATGTCAATTTTGTTCTATCCGCTCACTCGCGAGCGAATGCTCGAAATCAGGGCCGAGCTTGATCTAAGAAAAGAAACCGCACGCGCGGCTCCGCCAAATTGATGAGGGCAAATTCCCAGTTGCCGTCGGTGGTAAGACCACGCTTCGCAACCGTCAATCCAGCCATTACGGCTTGATTGTTATTTCCTGCCGAACCACGGCCGTTTGTACGAAGGGGGCGATCGCGCTTCCCCATTGATACGCTACAACCGCAATCGTAAGCGGCGCCTTTGACGATACGGGCAAGTCCGCGACGCGAAGCATGTCACCGTCATCTATCTCGGCCGGCCCATACTCCACGTAAAAATGAACG
>Ga0302325_10007631_pt1 | contig 23950 bp, 19 predicted proteins | sample Palsa_T0_2_FD_201948 | JGI IMG/M metagenome (GOLD analysis project Ga0302325, IMG submission 201948) | Peat permafrost microbial communities from Stordalen Mire near Abisko, Sweden - Palsa_T0_2 | ecosystem: Environmental > Terrestrial > Soil > Palsa > Peat permafrost | place: Sweden: Abisko... | reverse complement strand
GCGAGCTATTACACCCCAGGGGCACTGCAGTCGTATTACAACGCGACCTACGGCAACGCGGCTAACGCCGGCGAAATCGACGTTATCAACAACAACCTGAAGGTCCCCTATTCCGACCAGTTCAGCATCGGTATCCGCAACAAGCTGGGTGACTGGAATACGAGCATCAGCCTTGCGCGCATCCTGAGCTACAACGGCTTTGTATGGACCCTGGGTAACCGCTATCCCACTGGCGCATTCTGGATGAATGGCGGCCAGCCCTGGGGTGAGGGTGTCCCGACGACGACTGGCGCCCTGGGTGGCGGCAATCTGATCCTGGGCAGCAACGGCATCGAGACTCGCGATACCGAAATCCTGCTGTCAGCGGACAAGCCTTACACGGTCGAATCCAAGTGGGGCGCGTCGATCGCTTACACCTACGCCAATGCGGCGCAGAATCTGAACTCCGGGCCATACGCATTCGACGAAGCGAACATTGGTGCCTATCCCTTCCAGAGCTCGAACCAGCAGCCGCATCACCGCCTGGTGACCGCGGGCTCGTTGCACGGACCGTGGGATACGGTGGTGGGTGCCAAGCTGACATTGGCGACCCCAATCGCCTACGACGGCTTCAAATACGGCACCCCAGTCGTGCCAGTTGGCAGCCCGCATGGCTACACCCCGATCTCGGGATACCCGACCGAAACGCTCGGTTATCACGATCTGGACCTGCAGGTAACCAAGGACTTCAGTATCTACAAGAGCGTACAGGCCTACGTCCGGGTCGACTTCCTGAACGTGTTCAACTGGACCAACTACGACTTCGCCAGTGAAGGGGGCAACTGGGGCAACCATCCGCCAGTGACCTACGCCCAGAATGGCCCGATCGATGGCACGCCGCGTGAGATCAAGCTGACCGCCGGCGCGAAGTTCTAAGGGTACCTGGTACACCCCCGATCCAGCAGGATCGGGGGTGTATGCTCCTCGCATGACGGCACAGAATATCCGGCACGTCGTAATTGTCGGAGGCGGTACGGCGGGATGGATGGCCGCTGCCGCTTGCGCCAAGCTGCTCGGGCGCGAGGTGCGGATCGATCTGGTCGAGTCCGAGGAAATCGGCACTGTGGGCGTTGGCGAAGCCACCGTGCCGCATCTGAAGACCTTCAATTCCGTCCTTGAGATCGATGAGACCGAGTTCCTGCGCTCAAGCCAGTCCACCTTCAAACTTGGGATCGAGTTCGTGGACTGGGGCCGGCTCGGAGATCGTTACATCCACGGCTTTGGCACCATTGGCCACGATGTGGGCCTGCTGCCCTTCCACCAGTATTGGCTCAAGCAGTTCCTGGCCGGCAACGCCTCCGATATTGGCGAGTATTCGCTGAACACGGTAGCGGCACCACGCAGCAAGTTCATGACCTCGGCCTCCGATGTCCCACCGGGCTCCCCGCTCGCCAACATCGCTTACGCCTATCACTTTGACGCCGGTCTCTACGCGCGATTCCTGCGCCGCTTCGCCGAGGGGCTGGGCGTGCATCGCACCGAGGGCAAGATCATCGAGGTCCTGTTGCGCCCCGAAGATGGCTTTATTACGGGCGTAAAGCTCGATAGCGGCGCCGTCGTCCGGGGCGAGCTGTTTATCGACTGCTCGGGCTTTCGCGGCATGCTGATCGAGCAGGCGCTGCACACCGGCTACGAGGATTGGACTCACTGGCTGCCCTGCGATCGCGCGGTCGCGGTACCGTGCGAAAACGTCGGCCCGCCAACGCCCTTCACGCGCTCGACTGCGCGGGCCGCGGGCTGGCAATGGCGTATTCCGCTGCAGCATCGCATGGGCAATGGCTATGTCTATTCCAGCGCCTTTGTCAGCGACGATGAGGCCTCCGCGACGCTGATGAAGCATCTTGAGGGACGAGCTCTGGCCGAGCCGCGGGCGCTGCGCTTTACCACCGGCATGCGGCGCAAATTCTGGAATCGCAACTGCGTGGCCCTAGGGCTGGCGAGCGGCTTTATGGAGCCGCTCGAGTCGACCAGCATCTATCTGATCCAGTCCGGCATTGCGCGGCTGATGAATCTGTTCCCGAAGATGGACTTCAGCCCGACGCTGATCGAGCGCTACAACACTCAGTCGGTGTTCGAATTCGAGCGCATCCGCGACTTCCTGATCCTGCACTACCATGCCACCGAGCGCACTGACACGCCCTTCTGGGAACACTGCCGCACAATGAGCATTCCCGAGCCGCTCAGGGACACCATCCGCCTGTTCAAGGACAGCGGTCGCTTTTATCGCAATGCGGATGAGCTGTTCGTGCTCACGAGCTGGGTGCAGGTCATGCTCGGCCAGCGCATCATGCCGCACACCTACCATCCGCTGGTGGATCAGATGCCCGGCCCGCAGCTGGAGGAGTTTGTCAGCAGTGTGCGCAAGGTGGTCGCCTCCTGCGTGGACGTCATGCCCACCCATGCGCAATTCATCGCCCGGCACTGCCAGGCACCCAAGATCATGATGTGAGCCACAGCACACTAATGCGCGACGGAGTTCCTTGATCTAGGGCACCTCGTTGCGATGATGTGCTTGGGAATTCGGCGAGTGTGCCTGGGCCAGAACCGGGATTCCCCGCCAGCCGCGATGCGGCCCGCCAGCTTTCTTGAGTCACGCTTCGGAGCAAGTTTTGTATTCGCTGAGTCGACGCATATTCATCCAGGGCTTGAGCGCAGCGACGGCCGCCCTCCTCGCTGCCTGCTCCGGATTCAGGCGTCCCGATTCCAAGCCGGTGCGCCCCTGGGGCGCGCCCTCGCCACTCAGCACCGAGCAGCTCCTGGATGAGACCGAGCGGCGCACGTTCAATTTTTTCTGGGAAACCACCGAGCCGACCCGTGGCCTGGCACCCGATTACGGCCCAGAGGCTTCGCAAGCGAGTATTGCAGCAATGGGCTTTGCCCTCACCGCACTGCCCATTGGCGTCGAACGCGGCTGGGTGAGGCGCGACCTGGCCTTGGCACGCGCGACCGCCACGCTGCAATTCCTGCGCGATGCACCCCAGGGCAGTGCCCCGAGCGGCTGCAGCGGTTACCACGGTTTCTTCTACCACTTCCTGGACATGACCAACGGCACCCGTTACCGCAACTCCGAACTCTCGAGCGTCGATACCGCCGAGCTGATGATGGGTGTGCGCTGCTGCGGGCAGTACTTCAGCGGTCCCTCGGATGAGGAAGCGGCGCTACGCACGCTGGCCGAGGATCTGTGCGAGCGCGTCGAATGGCCGTGGATGCAGGCGCACGGCCCGGCGATCTGCATGGGCTGGCGACCCGAGACTGGCTTTCTGCGCGATAACTGGATCGGCTATAACGAAGCGATGATGCTCTACCTGCTTGCACTCGGATCCGTAAGCCATCCGGTCGGGCCAGAGGCCTGGGCTGCCTGGACCGCGGGCTACTCTGATAGCTGGGGAACGGTGCAGGGTATCGAGCACCTGACCTTCGGCGCACTGTTCGCCCACCAGTTCACCCAGGCGTGGGTTGACCTGCGTGGAACCTCCGATGCTTACATGAGAGAGCGCGGCTTCGATTATTTCGAGAACAGCCGGCGCGCGACCCTCTCGCAGCAGGCCTATGCCATCGCCAATCCGCTCGGCTGGGCGGGCTACGGCGCCAATGTGTGGGGACTGAGTGCTTCAGACGGACCGGTCTCGCAGGCACTCCCGTACCATGGGCAGCAGCGCGCGTTTCACACCTACGCGGCGCGCGGCGTATGCCTGAATCCGGCCGAGGATTACGATGATGGCACCCTGACGCCCATGGCGGCGCTCAGCTCGTTGCCCTTTGCGCCCGAAGTGGTGCTGCCTGCGATGGATGAGATGTACCAGCGCTACGGTACGGTGCTCTTTGGTGAGTACGGGTTCCTGGACAGCTTCAATCCCAGTTTTCAGTACGATCTGATCCCGGATCACGGGCGACGTGTGGGCGATCTGGGATGGGTCGACACACGCTACTACGGTATCAACCAGGGCCCGATCCTCGCCATGATCGAGAATCATCGTAGCGGTCTGCTGTGGCGACTCTCGCGCGGGGACGCGGTGATACGCCGTGGCCTGGAGCGCGCAGGTTTTCAGGGCGGATGGCTCAGCTAGGCCCCACGCCCGGCGCCCGGTGGCCGCCCGGTTCGGCCTTAAGCCGGCGCGCGTTTCTGGCGCTGAGCTCCGCTGCCAGCGCCGCGCTCCTCGGCGGCTGTGGCGGTTCCTCGAGCCCCGCCGCCTCGGTGCCGCCAAGCACGACACTTACGCCGCTGCTGGCGAATCTTCAGCAGCAGACCTTTAACTACTTCTGGGAAACCAGCGACCCGGTCATGGGGCTCGCGCCGGATCGCTATCCCAATCCGCCCTTCGCCAGCATCTCCGCCATCGGCTTTGCCCTGACCGCCTATCCGATCGGCGTCGAGAACGGCTGGATCACCCGCAGCGCCGCCGCTCAGCGCGTCCAGGCCACGCTGCAGTTTCTGTGGGGCGCGCCACAAGGCACAGCCAGCAGCGGCTGCGCCGGCTATCAGGGATTCTTCTATCACTTCCTCGATATGCAGACCGGCACGCGCTCTGGAACCAGCGAGCTTTCCATCATCGACACCACGTTGCTGATGGCGGGCGTGCTCTTCAGTGCTGAGTACTTCAACCAGTCCACGACGGTGGAAACCAGCATCCGGCAGCTGGCAGCGAACCTGTATGGCCAGGTCAACTGGCCCTGGGCGCAGACGCGGGCACCAGCGATCTGCCTCTCCTGGACCCCAGAGAGCGGCTTTTCGCCCTACGACTGCATCGGCTACAACGAAGGCATGATTGTCTATCTGCTCGCCTTGGGATCACCGACCTTGCCGGTGGCGACTTCGGCCTGGAGCGCCTGGACCAGCGGCTACGCGCAGTGCTGGGGCAGCCTGCAGGGTTATGAGTTCCTGACCTTCGGACCGCTCTTCGGACACCAGTACACGCAAGTGTGGGTCAACTTAAGTGGTATTCAGGACGCCTTCATGAGCGCCCACGATTCGGATTACTTCAAGAACAGCCGGCTCGCCGTACTGGCGCAGAATGCCTATGCCATTGCCAATCCCCTCGCGTGGCAGGGCTACAGCGCGAATCTGTGGGGACTCAGTGCCTGTGATGGTCCTGGGGATTTTCAGATCGCCTATGAGGGACAGACACGGCAGCTCGAGGGCTACATCGCGCGCGGCGTGGGCTTAAGCGCCGACAATGATGATGGCACCATCGCACCGACCGCGGCGATTGCCTCGCTGCCGTTTGCACCGGAGCTGGTCGTGCCGGCCGCCGAAGCACTCGCACAGCTCAACGGCGGCTTTGCGATGGGACAGTATGGCTTCCTGGATGCCTTTAACCTGAGCGTGCCTGCCGGATCGCCGCTGACCCAAGGTCAGTATGTTGCTGGCGCCGGCTGGGTCGATACCCAATATCTCGGGATCGATCAGGGACCGATTGTCGCCATGCTCGAGAACTACCAAAGCCAGCTCATCTGGTCGACGATGCAGCAGAACGCCAGCATCGTACTGGGACTGCAGCGGGCCGGATTCAGTGGCGGATGGCTCGGCTGAGCTGAACCTTACCCGCACTGCGCACTCGCCCGCTTCTCACAGTCGCTGCCCGCTCACCCGCGCGTGCTCGCCACCCCCTCGCCGCTGGCCCCCGATGCTGCAACGTGCGAGCATTCCCGCAGTTGTTTGCGCGAGGACATCATTGCGAATGTGGGGGGCAGCACAACCAGGATGCACTGGCGGCCACAGGCGGATCGCAACGCTTGCAGCCGCGCTACTGCTGGGAGCCTGTGGTCCCTCGGCGCCCAAAGTCGAGGTCATCCATTTTTGGGCGATGGGCGTGGAGGCCGAAGTCCTGGCGCAACTGCTGCCGGAATTCGAGCGTACCCACCCGCTCGTAAAGGTTGAAATCCAGCAGCTGGCCTGGACCGCGGCGCACGAAAAGCTGCTGACCGCCGTTGCCGGGGATGCGACGCCGGATCTGTGCCAGCTGGGCAACTCATGGATCCCGGAGCTGGTGGCACTCAAGGCGCTTGAGCCACTCGCCACCCACCTCGCAAGCTCGCGCGAGATTCAGGCCGAGGATTATTTCTCCGGCGTCTGGCAGACCAATACCGTAGATGACACGCTGTATGCCGTGCCCTGGTATGTCGATACCCGCCTGCTGTTCTACCGGCGCGACCTGCTCAAGGCCGCCGGGTTCGATGCGCCGGCCCAGACCTGGTCCGGGTGGCTCACGCAGCTCAGGGCGATCAAGCGCATGGTCGGCCCGCAGCGCTATGCCGTACTGATGCCGCTCAATGAGTTCGAGCCGCTGCAGATCCTGGCACTTGAACAAAGCGAACCGATGCTGCGTGAGGGCGGTCGCTATGGCAACTTTCGCAGTGAATCCTTTCGCCACGCGCTCGGCTTCTATCGCGATCTGTTCGCCGAGTCGCTGGCCCCGACGATGACCAACCAGCAGGTCGCCAATGTCTGGAACGAGATGGGCAAAGGCTTCTTCTCCTTTTATATCTCCGGACCCTGGAACATCGCCGAGTTCAAGCGCCGCCTGCCGCCGGAGCTGCAGAGCAGCTGGATGACCGCGCCAATGCCCGGCCCCGACGGACCCGGCGTGTCGAACGCCGGTGGCTCGAGCCTGGTGATATTGCACAGCTCCAAGCATCAGCAAAGTGCCTGGGAACTGCTCGAGTTCCTCTCGACTCCCGCTATTCAGCAGCGCTTCTATGAGCTCACTGGTGATCTACCGCCGCGACGCTCCAGCTGGCAGGGCGGTGCGATTGCGACCGATCCCTACACGCAGGCCTTCCGCACTCAGCTGGAGCGCCTGCGCACCTTTCCGCAGGTCCCCGAGTGGGAAGAGATCATGCAGGAGATGCGGATCATGGCCGAGCGCGTCGTGCAGGGACAACAGGATGTGAACAGTGCCGTAACCGCGTTCGATGCGCAGGTGGACGATATGCTGGCCAAGCGCCGCTGGATGCTCGCCAGGCAGCAGAACAAGGCGGCGGCGACGCCGTGAGCGCGCGCGCCAACACGCGTGGCTACGCCCAGTCGCAGAGTGGCTGGCTGTTTGCGTTGCCGGCGCTGGCGCTGATCGGCGTATTTTTCCTGCTGCCGGTGATTGGCGCCCTGCTGCTCAGCTTCACCGACTTTGATCTGTACGCACTGGCGGATGTCGGCAATCTGCGCATCGTGGGGCTGCACAACTACCACACGCTGCTGATCACGCCAATGTTCTGGAAGGCCCTTGGCAACACCACCGTGTTCGTCATCCTCGGCGTGCCCCTGTCGCTGATCGCATCGCTTGGAGCCGCGCTGCTGGTCGATTCGCGCCTGACGCGCTTCAAGGACTTTTTCCGCACCGCTCTGTTCGCGCCGGTCGTGACGACGCTGGTCGCCGTCGCCCTGATCTGGCGCTACATGCTGCACACGCGTTATGGGCTGATCAATTATCTGCTGACCCACCTGGGGCTGCCGGCCATTGACTGGCTCGGCGACCCACACTGGTCGATGCCCGCGATTGTGCTGCTGGCGGTGTGGAAGAACTTTGGCTACAACATGATCATTCTGCTCGCGGCCCTGCAGAATATTCCCGAGGACCTGTATGAGGCGGCCCGGCTCGAAGGCGCCAGCGCCTGGCACTGCCTGCGTCACGTCAGCTTGCCGCTGCTGGTGCCGACGCTGACGCTGGTCAGCATTATTACGGTCAGTGGTTACTTCCAGTTGTTTGCTGAGCCGTACGTGATGACGCAGGGTGGGCCGCTGCAAAGTACGGTCAGCGTGCTCTATTTCATGTTCGAGCAAGGTTTCAAGTGGTGGAATCTGGGCTTCGCCTCCGCGGTGGCCTTCGTGCTCTTTGCCCTGATCCTTGTGCTCACGCTGCTGCAGCTGCGCCTCGCGCGGCGACTGGGTGAGACATGAGCCAGCGCAGGGTGAGCTGGCTCATCAATGGCCTGTTGGGGCTGCTCGCGCTGCTGACGCTGTTCCCGTTGATCTGGATGGTATCCGTGGCGTTGATGCCAACCGGCGCCTCCTCGAATTACCCACCTCCGCTGCTTCCGGCGCACCCGACCTTCATCCACTTCCAGCAACTGTTCGCGCAGCAGCACATGGGACGCTACTTTCTCAACAGCCTGATCGTGGCCACGAGCGCCACGCTGCTCGCGCTGCTGCTCAACGCCATGGCGGGCTACGCCTTTGCCAAGCTGCGCTTTCGCGGTCGCGACACGATCTATGCCGTGCTGCTGGCGGGGCTGCTGATCCCGGCACAGGTGACGATGATCCCCCTGTTCGGCCTGCTCAAGCTGATGGGCCTGGTCAACAGCTATGCCGGTGCCGTGCTGCCCAGCGCGGCCAGCATCTTCGGCATTTTTCTGGTGCGCCAGTATGCCCTGTCGATTCCCGAGGACCTGCTCGATGCGGCGCGGATCGATGGCGCCAGCGAGTGGCGCATCTTTCGCTCGGTGGTGCTACCGTTGCTGGTGCCGATTCTGGTGACGCTTGGGGTTTTTGTTTTCCTGGCCACGTGGAATGATTTCATGTGGCCACTGATCGTGCTGACAGGCCGCGACATGCAGACCCTACCGGTCGCGCTCGCCGGCTTATCGCGCGAGCATATTCAGGACAATGAGTTGATGATGGCCGGTGCCGTGGTGACTGTGCTGCCGGTCCTGATCCTGTTCCTGGTACTCCAGCGCTTTTATCTGCGCGGGATCCTGCTCGGCAGCATCAAAGGTTAGCCTGGCACCAGCGCGCCGTGGCTCTCGATGACCTGCGCGTAGTAGCGCGCGCTCGCCTTGAGCGTGCGCTCGAGCGTGGCATAGTCCACGTGCACGATACCAAAGCGCTTGGAATACCCCAGCGCCCACTCGAAATTATCCAGCAGTGACCACACGAAGTAGCCGCGGATATCAACGCCCTCGCGAATCGCATTGCGCACAGCACCGATGTGCTGGCGCAGGTAGGAGACACGCAGCGGGTCTTCGACCTTGCCGTCCTCTACGGTCGGCGGATCAAAGAAGGCGGCACCGTTTTCCGTGATGTAGAGCGGCAGGTTGCCATAGCGTTGCTTGATCCACAGCAGCGTATCGGTGAGCCCTTGCGAATAGACTTCCCAGCCGGTCTCCGTATAGGTGTGGCGCGGCTGCTTGACGGCCTTGGCTCGCAGCGGCCAGCAGGTTGCATCCGCGCGCGTCACGTTGCGGGTGTAGTAGTTCACGCCGATAAAATCGAGCGGCTGGCGGATCAGATCAAAGTCGGCAGCAGGCCACTGTGGCCACGCCTCGCCAAAGATCTCCGGCATCTCCTGTGGATAGCTGCCGCGCAACGCCGGATCGAGAAACTGCCGGTTCATGTAGGCATCGGCACGCGCCGTGGCAGCCTGGTCCTCGGCCGAATCCGAGGCCGGGTACTTGGGCTCTATATTCACCACCAAACCAATCTTGTGGCGTCCTTCGGCACGATAGGCCTGGACCGCAGCCCCGTGTGCGCGCAGCAGATTGTGGGCCGCAATCGGAGCTTCAAAGCGATTGCGATGTCCGGGCGCCAGCGCCCCGTGCAGGTAGCCGCCATCCGTGACCACCCACGGTTCGTTGAGCGTCGCCCAGTGCTTCACGCGACCATCGAGCTTGCGATACACAATCGCGGCGTAATCGGCAAACCATTGGGCAATATCCGGATTGAGCCAGCCGCCGCGATCATCGAGCGCTGCCGGCAGATCCCAGTGAAAGAGCGTCACCATGGGCTCGATCCCACGCGCCAGCAGCTCATCCACCAGCCGATCGTAGAATCCAAGGCCCGCAGCATTGACTGCACCACGACCGCTCGGCTGCACGCGACCCCACGCGATGCTGAATCGATAGGCCTTGAGCCCGAGCTCGTGCATCAGCGCGACATCTTCGCGATAGCGATGGTAGTGATCGCAGGCGACATCGCCGCTCTGACCTTCGAAGACCAGCCCCGGTGTGCCACAAAATCGCTGCCAGATGGAAGCTCCGGCACCATCGGCGAGCGGTGCGCCTTCGATCTGATAGGCAGAGGTCGCAGCTCCCCAAAGAAACTCCGCGGGGAACTGACCAGAAGTATTCTTATTCACCAATTAGGTCCCAGTCCCCGTCAAGCCGGTCGGCCGTCGAAAACGTTTACATAGCTGAGAACAGGGCAATTGTATACTATCTGCCGCGGGCAGGCTCAAGGGAAGACAGATGGCGGGGGTACGCCTAGAGAAGATCCGCAAGGTCTACGAGAACGGCCATGTTGCAGTGGCTGGTGCCAGTTTTGAACTCGCCGATGGCGAGCTTGTCGCCCTCGTTGGACCCTCGGGCTGCGGCAAGTCCACGCTGCTGCGCATGGTGGCGGGCCTCGAGGCGATCAGCGCCGGAGCACTCTTCATAGGCGAGCGTCAGGTCAATGACGTGCCGGCGCGCGATCGCGATATCGCGATGGTCTTCCAGAGCTACGCGCTCTACCCGCACATGAATGTGTTCGAGAACATGGCGTTCGGCCTGCGCCTGCGCGGCGCTGCGACAGACCTCATTGAGGCCCAGGTACGCGCTGCGGCCGCAACGCTCGAACTGACCGAGCTGCTCGCGCGCAAGCCGCGGCAGCTCTCCGGTGGTCAGCGGCAGCGCGTCGCCCTCGGGCGGGCGCTGGTGCGCAACCCGAAAGTATTCCTGCTCGATGAACCGCTCTCGAACCTGGATGCCAAACTACGCTTAGGGATGCGCACGGAGATTGCACGCCTTCATCGGCGCCTGCGTGCCACGATGCTTTATGTCACACACGATCAGATCGAGGCCATGACGCTCGGCCAGCGCATCGTGGTGTTCAATGCCGGTGAGGTGCAGCAGATCGATACGCCGATGCGCCTGTATGACCAGCCGGCCAATCTGTTCGTCGCGGGATTCATGGGCAGCCCGGCGATGAATTTCTTTCGCGGTCATTTTGTCAGCGCGCCGGCGCCGCACCTGCACGCTGCGGCCGGCGTACTGGCGCTGCCGGGGATTCCGCCAGGGTCTGCCGAGGCGAGCGCTGAGCTGATCGTGGGTCTGCGCCCCGAGGATCTGCAGCTGAGCGCAGCGCCACTGGGCGCAAGCCCGCTCAGTCTTGAAGGGATCATCGAGAGCATCGAACCCGTGGGCAATGAGATTTTCCTGACTGTGCAGGCCGCGGGCCAGACCGTCATCTCTCGCGTGCCGCCACAGGCTGTGCCGGAGCCAGGAGGGCCAGTGCGTCTTTACTATGCCGCCGAGCGACTGCGTTACTTCGATGCGCGCAGCGGCGCGCGTCTGAGCTAGCGCGTCCGGCGCCTAGGGCGTCTCACAGCTGTAGTGGGTGGCATCGTCGGTACTGCCGCTTTCCTGGTAGCGCGCGGTTGCCGGGTAGGCGCACAACAGATGCGTGGCCAGGATCTTGCCATGGGCTCGGCGCGAGGCCATGAGCTGCTCGGGCGCCTCGTGATCCTCATACCAGCGCTCAAGGGCCCCCAGGCCATCAAACTCGCTCGGGCCATCGCCGCCACCGCAGTGGAACATCCCCGGCACCATGAACAGGCGAATCGCCGCGGCGCTCTGGCTGTTGCCCTCAAGACCGGCCCGCGCCGCCTCGTAATACTGGACTGAGCCGCGCGGCGGAATGGCCGTATCGTTCCAGCCGTGGCTCATCAGCAGCTTGCCACCGGCGTTCACAAAGGCATTCAGATCCGGATGCCCCGCATTCAGGCTGTCATCAAACAGTGCATCGGCCTGTTCGACATCGCGACTCAAATCAAACTGGTGGATATCCCAGTCATGGTTCTGGAACACCAGGTAAGTGTAGGAGGTCGTGGCCGCTTCGGTTTCATCGGCCAGGTGTGACCAGCCCAGCTCGCTTCCGGGCTCGAAGCCCGGAAAGATCAGCTCCCCGCTCAGCGGATGGCGTGGACCGGAATAGATCGCGCGCACGGCCTCAACCTGCGCCTCGCTCAGACACTCCGGGTTCTTCAATCCGGCGCAGCGCAGGACCTGCGGGTCAAAGTGACAGCTGGGCGGGTTTTCAATCACTCCGTCCCTGACCCCATCGAGCGCATCGCACTGCTCGAGCACCGCGCGATGCAGTAATTGAAAATCGGTCTTGGAAAGGCCGCTTTCGGGGTTGCGCGTCAGCGCCAGTGTCGCCCACAGGTCATTGGCATCCTCGTGTGTGATCAGTGTATCGGGCGAGCGGGCCAGGATGCCGTTGTAGTCGAGCGGATAGCGCTGGGCCTCGATCAGCCCCTCGCGCCCGCCGCTCGAGCAGCCGTTGAAGTAGTTCGGTTGCGCCGCACGCCCATAGAAGGCACGGACAATGGCTTTGCCGGCGATAGTCATCTCGTGAATCGCCCGATAGCTGAAATCGATGACCTGCTCGGGATGGCCGATCGCGAACTCCCCACTGCCGCTGGGATCCTCGTGCCCGGTATCGCTGGCGGCGGCCGCATAGCCGCGCGCGAGCGCCGCTGCGAGATCTTCGTACGGAATTTGGCCGCCCCAGCCGCCGGTGCCCAAGCCCAGGAATTTTCCATTCCAGTGCGTGAGTGGCAGCCACACTTCGATCTTGATGTGCGAGTCGGGCACTGGCTGCAGTGTGGCGGCGATGCGGCACAGCGGCGGGTGCGCGAGCGTGCGTGGCAGCATGGGCAGCGCCATCCGCGCCGGCACCAGCACGGCGCGCGTAATGCTCGCCGCGGGCACATGCAGCGCGGCCAGCTGCGCACAGCTGGGCAGATTGCCGGCCCAACTCGCCGGGGAGCACAGCAGTGCCACCATCCAGGCTTTCCACGCCACGCTCACGCGTTCACGCACAGCTTAAGGCCAGTCGGGGAGCTGCTCACGGTTGCGAGGCGGCTGGGATCGATGCGGCTGCGGGCGGCGCCTCGCCCCATGCCGGGAAGGCCTGCAATGCATCGAGAAAATTGTGAATGACGTCGGTATGCGCATCCTCCTGCCAACCCCCGGGGGCGGGATGCTTAAAGAGATCGCGGGGGCGGCCCTGCTCATCAATATTGTAGAGCGTGAAGTTGAGTGCGCGCCGCGCCTCATCGGCCAGCGGCTGGGAATCGATGGCGCTGGCGTAGAGGGCCAGCACCGCCCCATAGGTCGAATTCACGCCGCCCCAGGCTTCCCGATCCTCATCCTGCTCGTGACACACCGTGACGCCAAATTCCTGATGGGTGAAGCTGCGACGCACGAATTCAACCAGCGTCCCGGCATCGGCGCGCCAGTCAGGATCCAGTGCGGCACGCTCCTCGAGCAGATAGCGTGCCAGATTCAGCGGCGCCCAGGCAGTGCGGTTCTCCGGCGCCGCGTGATCCTCGAAGAACTGCGCAAACAACAGCCCTTGCGTGGCGGCACTTGGAATCTGGTAGCCCTTGATCCAGCGCCACAGCAATAGCCGCGGCACGCGAAACTCGCTGTGGCCCTGCGCCAGCAAGCCATCATAGAGCCTTAAGATGTAAGTCATGTTGCCCGACACCGGTCCGCGGCCCTGACCGGTGCGATAGTCGACGCGAAACGGCCACGGCGAATGTGTGGCATCGCCGCGCGCCTGATGGGCGGCCAGCACGCGGGCGTTGTGCAGCGCCTGTTCGAGATAGCCGGCTTCATGAGTCGCCCGATACAGCAGCAGCAGTGCGTAGCCGGCAATGCCACCCTTGTCCGGTTCGATCTCATAGGGTTGATCGGATTGTGAGCCACTATCGGCGGCCAGCGGAAACTGCCCGCGCGTACCACTCGAGCGCGTGAAGCGTGGATAGCTGCCACCCTCCGGTGTCAGCGATTCGCGCAGCAGATAATCGCCCATCGCGCGCGCGATCGCCAGTTCGCTTGCCGCATGCGCATCCGCGCGCGCATAGAGCTTCAGATACGAGATGATGCCCATGCCATTCTGTGTCGCCGGGATCGTATCGTGGCGTGCAGGATCCGGCGTCCAGTCCGCCTCGAGAAAGGTCTCGGTCACGAAGCGCGGGTAGCCGTGATCCTGCGGCGCCTGGCGGTAGAAGCTCAATTCGCGCTCGAGCGCCGTCGGCCAGTCGATCCAAGGCAGCAGTCTTCCCGCAGCATCGAACTGCGCCACGTGACCGGCGATCAAAATCTGATCGGCGCTGCAGGCTGCACCCCACAGGCTCGCCAGCATCCACAGCGCTGCGAGCGGCAGGCGCTGCTGTACCCGAGGCGTAGTCAGCGCCACGGCACGGGGCCCCAGGGATCGGATACAGAGCTCATGTTGTCTTATGCCACCACTGCACAGCTCCAGGCCACCGCGATCGACAGCAGTGCCGCAGCGCCGGGGAGCCATTGGGGCCAGCGCTCCAGCATCTGCCGCACGGGTGACCCGGCAGCGAGCACGCCCAGGCCACAACCGACTGCGAAGCCCAGCGCATGCGCCACCATATCAGTGCCCGGGCCAGCTGCACCAAACCAACCGAGCAGCACGAGGCCGCCGATGAGCGGCGACCAGCGCAACACCGCCCGCTGGGGCAGGTTATAGCGCGTGCGCCACGAATGAGCGGCCAGCAACCCCAGTGCGGTAAACACCGCTGTCGAAGCCCCGACCGAGCGGTGCGCTGCCGGACCCAGGTGCGCTTCGAGCAGATTGGCGCACGCGGCTCCGCTGACGATCAGCAACCAGGCAGTGCCGCTGCCGATCTGCCGGCCCGCGAGGTAGCCAAACCATACGCCCGCGCCCAGGTTCGCCGCCAGATGTGCCGCATCCAGATGCAGCGTCAGGGCCGTCCAGGCGCGCCACCACTGACCACTTTGCACGCGCCCGGCATCGAGTTCGCCACGCTCAAAGGCATCCAGCGGCCCGAGACCGTGCGCGACGGCGTAGCCGATCGCCACCAGCACCGCCACATACAGCAGGCAGCCGATCCAGGCGTGCGGATAGCTGCGGGCAGGCACGCTGTGGCGGCGCGCGACGGGTTTCTCGCTGCGGCTCTCGGCCTCGTAGAGCTGCAATTGATATTGCGCCGCCAGCGCATCGGCCGGCTGCACGTGCAATGCGAACTCCAGCCCATCGAAGCTCACGAGGCTGGCAATGCCGACCGCCGTCAACACGAGCGCGCGCTCCTCGCAGCGCGGTCGCAGCGGCGAGCGATAAATAATGACGGTTGAATTATCGGCTGCGTCCAACGCCTGCTCTCTTATAAGCCGCTGTCGATGCTGGGCTTTGCGAGCGCGGAGTGCGCTTATACAGTGTCGCGCGGTGCCGGGTACTGGATGGACGCGCGCGCCGCGCTTCCCTTAGCGTTGCGGCATGCCCCGTCGCCGTCCCGCCCCCACGCACCCATCGGATCAAGCGCACTGGCTCACGGTATCCGATAACACGCGGCGCCTGCTCCAGTGCCGGCAGCTGCCCGCTGGCACGGATCCACAGCAGGCGCTGCGCGAGGAGGCGGCACGGTGGGTGGACACGGGCTGGCAGATCGATGGCGACATGATTTATGGATTCTGTTTTATCCAGCATGGGGCTGAGCGGCGGCTTATCAAGCTGTGCCGCGCCGACCCGGCGGCGCCCTCGAGCGCTGGCCACGCCTTCCTGGCAGGCGCGGGCTCGAGCGGCGGTTGCCCTGGCGGTGAATGATTAATGGCTGGAGGCCAGTCCCGCTCAGTGCGTCAGGGCGTCCGGCGCCTTGCGATCGATAACCGTGGGGGTAGTCTTGGCGTGCAGGGCCTCGTCCTCGAGCAGTTCGCGGTGCACATACAGGAAGCGTGTGGTCTCGTACTCGAACGGCGAGCCGCTGGCGTAATAACGAAAATCGGTATTCGCGCGCTGATCCGTTACATCGATCGGCCACAGCGCATAACCCTTGGCGCCGCGATACAGATCCGCGATGTTGAGGGCGTAGGCCAGACCGTAATCTCCCAGCAGACCGAAGCCATCGCGCAGCGTTGAAGGGCCGAGGATGGGTATCACCAGATACGGTCCAGGGTGCAGTCCCCAGCGGCCCAGCGTCGAACTGAATCCGGTCGGACTGCTCTGCAGATGGATGCGCGTGGCCACATCGAGCAATCCGCCGATACCAATGGTGCTGTTGACGATGAAGCGACCCAGGCTTTTCAAGCCCGCGTGCAGCTGCAGTTGCAGCACATCGTTGATGGCCGTGGTCGGCTCGGCCAGGTTGCCGAAAAAGTTGTGGACGCCGGCCTGTACCGATACGGGCAGCCGCTGATAGTTGTTGGCGACCGGCAGGAAGATAGCCTCGTCAAAGCGGCTGTTGAAGCGGTAGAAGAAGCGGTTCATGCGCTCCCAGGGATCGTAGGTGTGCATCGGTGGCACCGCGGCGGCCTGCAGCAACGCCACATCCGCGCCCTCCTTATCCTTGGGGCTGACCGCGCTCTGGAACGGATTGCTCGAGGCCTGCGCCACCGCAGCGGCCGTGTCGGCCGCTGGTGTCTGCGGTGGCAGATGGTGAACCGTCAGCGGCTCCGAGGCACAGCCACCAAGCAGCAGCGCTGCCAGCGCCAGCAGTGCCCGCACCCTCACGTACCACGCTTCCAGAGGCCTGCCAGCATCTCCAGCAGGTCCGTCACCTGCTGGCGCTCGCCCAGATTACCCAGGTGTCCGCCATGATCGTAGACCACGATGCGCGCTCCGAACTTCGCGCGCAGCCACGCCAGATCATCGCTATTGAGGATCGGATCATCATCATTGGTCATCGCGTAATAATCCGGATTGTGCTCCAGCGTATCGGCGATGATGTCCAGGCGGTTATCCGCCAGCAGCGAGGCGGGTGTCGAGCCGGGCCGGTGCGCCAGATAGTAGGGCGCGAACACGGTGCTGAAATAATCGGCGAAGGTCTTGCCACGCAGTACCACGCCGATGTGCTCGAGCGAGTCGCCCACCGCCGGTGGATGCTTGGGGTCCACGACAATGCCGGTGCCCGCATACAGATCCCCGGCATAGAAGACATCGACCAGCGAGAGCCTGAAACTCAAGGCAATTACGGCCGAGAAGTCCGCATCGCTCGTCAGCACCGCGGAGGCGGCCGAGTACAGATCCGTCTCATCGAGCGTGACCTTGTTCGAGCGCCGGTAGAGATTGGCGAGCCGCGTGTAGAGCCGCTTGTAGAGCTGCTCCACGCCCGAATCCCCGGAGCCGATGCTGAGCGTGAACAGTTCATCGAGCCGACCGATGGAACTGAACAGGCTCACCGGCGGATTGATAAGGATCGCGCGCTTGATCTTCAGCTTGTGCTCGACATCATCGAGCGACTTGATCACCGCGGCATGCGCGGCGCCCAGGCTGTAGCCCAGCACATCCACCTCGCTGATCCGCGTGCCGCGGGGCAGGTGCGCCACCAGCATCTGCAGCGCCGCATACAGATCCTGGCTGTCCTGCTTCAGATCACCGGCCACACCGGTGCTCGAGGCTGAGACGATAAAGCCCGGAAAGGTCGGCGAGGGCACGGTCAGCACATGGTAGCCGGCGCCATAGAGCACCGCGCGCAGCGTCGCGAGCTTGGAGGTATTGCCATCGCCGCCGGTGCCCGCGATCACAATCGCCAACGGCGCGGCGCCGGGCTGCGCCGAAAACCAGGCACGCAGGCGCCGGTCAAACCAGTAGATCGCCGGCACCGGCCGCGCCCATGGCAGGGAGAGATCCAGCTCCAGCAGCGGGACCGTCTCCGGCATCGGGGCCAGATCCTGCGGCCGCGGACCAAAAACCGTTGCGCGCATCGCGGCCGCGTCCGCAAGTCCGGTGGCAGGACCGGTCGGCGGCGGCAGCACAATCGGCTCAGCAGCGCCGGCGAGCGATGCCAGCAGCAGCGCGCAGCAAGCGCTCAAGACTCGCGACCAGCTCGAGCCAGCACCGCTGAGCGGCACCGGCAGCACACTCCAACTCATCCGCACTGTCCTTTGGGGCTGCGCTGGCTGCCGCGGAAATCAGCAGGATTTCCGCACGGGCCGGGCGCTTTTAGGCTCGCGATAAGTCTAGCGTGAAGCGCCTGCAAACGCTTGCCAGGCTCGCACTACGGTGAGGCCTGGGGTGATGCACGTCCTTGACATTGCTGCGCCGCAGATCTGCATGCGCAGGTGCTGGCAGGTTCCGGTTGCACTCCGCGAGCGGCGTCGGTCAAACTGCAGAAGCTGTCGGGGGTCAGGAGAAAGATTATGCCCGTGACCGAAATTTTCGCGCCTCACCTGGGGCATACGGTGAAGCTCGGGCGACGCCGGCCCATTGCGCGACAACCCCGACTGTCGCTGAAGAATTATCTCAAGCTCCCCTCACCGCCCGCCTCCGCCGACTACAGCACGCCGGCGCTGAGCGTACTCAGCAACATCTATCTCAATGACCAGCTCGGGGATTGCGTCATCGCCGGTGGCTACCATGTGGTGGGCGTCGAGACCGGCGGCGCGGGCGATCTGTTCACCGCCAGCAACCAGCAGATCATTGCCGACTACAGTGCGATCGGCGGCTACGTGCCGGGCGATCCGAGCACCGACAACGGCTGCAATGAGCAGACGGCACTGAACTACTGGGCCGAGCATGGCTTTGCCGATGGCACCAAACTGCTGGGCTCGGTCGCCATCGATCCGTCCAACCGGAGCGAACTCGAGGCCTCCCTGTATCTGTTCCAGAACCTGTACTTCGGTCTGGAATTGCCGCAGCTCTGGATCAGCCCGATGCCGAGCGCTCCGGGTTTCACCTGGGATGTGGCTGGCGCGCCGGTGCCCGCCAACGGCCACTGCGTGGCAGGCGTGGGGTACGATGAGGCCGGGGTCACGATCGACACTTGGGGCATGCTCGGTACGATGACCTGGAAGGCGATTGCCAAGTACTGCAGCAAGGCCAACTACGGGGACGTGTACGTGATGCTGACGCCTGATCAGCTGGCCAAGGGCCAGACCCGCGCGCCCAATGGCGTGAACTGGACCCAGCTGATCGCCGACTTCAACTCAATTGGCGGCACGGTGCCAGTCGCCAAGGGCGCACGCCGCAGCGGCCGACGCGGCTAGAGCCCGCTGCGCTCGCAAGGGCCTTGCGCGCCACTGCACACCGGGGCTGCCGGCTTGCTAAGCTTCAGCGCAATTGATGGCTCTCAATCCCCGTATCCCTAAGACCGACAGAGGCGCCTGATGTCTGCTCATGCTCTTCGTTCCGCTGCGGCCGCGCTGCTGCTGGCAGCATTCGCAACTCTACATCCCGCGGCGGTACGCGCGGCCGACACGCCCGCGGCGACTGACACCGTGGCGCTCGTGAACGGCGTGCCCGTGACGCGCGATCTGCTCGATGTCTTTGCGCTGGCGGCGCTGGGTCAGCGGACCGCGGATCTGTCCGAGCAGCAGCGCGCGGGCTTGCTCGATGCCCTGATCCGCGCCGAGATCATTGCGCAGCAGGCCGATAAGCTCGGGCTCAGTGCCAAGAATGAACTCGACATTCCGGATGCGAGCCAGGCACAGATCGCCTTCGGGCGCCTGCAGGCGATGAACCAGGCCGCCTTCGAGACCTTTGAGCGCGAGCACGAACCGAGCGAGCAGGAACTGCAGAGCGAGTACCAGCGGGAGATTGCGCTGGTGCCGCGTAGCCAGTATCACGCGCATCACATCCTGGTGGGCAGCAAGGAAAAGGCCGGGGAGCTGATCAGGCAGTTGAAGGCCGGAGCGAACTTCGAGGCCCTGGCGATGAAGAATTCGCTGGACCCGAGCAGCAGCAACGGCGGGGATCTGGGCTGGTTCAGCCTGACGAGCCTGCCCGAGCCGTTCGCAGCAGCGCTCAAGAGCATGAAGAATGGCGAACTCTCAGCGCAGCCCGTGAAAAGCTCATTTGGCTGGCATGTGATCCGGCTCGATGCGACCCGGACGCTGGCGCCGCCTTCCTTCGACTCGTTGCAGGACAAGCTTGCAGGGGCGGCCCGCGCCGCCAAGCTGCAAAGCTACGTGGCCGGTCTGCTGAAGGGCGCCGAGGTACAGAAATTCGACTGAGCGCGTGGCCGCGCGCCGAACGCGCACCGCTGCGGGCGCGTGCAGCGCGCCGGCAGCGGCGCCGTGATCAGTGCGGCTTCACGGCCGGAGGCGCTGCGTGCGGTTGCGGCGCAGGCGCTGCCGCCATGGCGCCGGGCTGGAAGGGTTTGCCATTGAAGGTGTTCTGCCCCCCGGCCGAATGAATTGTCGCATGCCAGTGGCCATTCTCGTGCGTGAAGTAGCCCTGCTGTGCCATGGTTTCCAGCTGCGGCAGGATACTGCCCGTGCCGGGCAGTTCATTCAGGGCGCTGTCATCAAGGGATAGTTCAAAATCGCCGACCAGCTTCTGCATCAGTGCCGGGGCGCCGGCATCGCCGGCCAGATCCGCGGCGGTCAGGCCCGGAATGCTCAGCGTACCCGTCAGTAACACCTGGCCACTCATCGTATCGAGGCCGATGCGATCCAGGCTCAGCACCGGCTGCTTGAGCAACAGCGGCAGGCCCTGCTCCCTGAGTGCGGCCGCCATGTTCTGGGAGTACTTGGTCGGATCGCTCGCCTGCTGCTTGTAGAGCTCCCGGATTTTATCAATCAGTGCCGCGAGCGTGACCATATCCAGATGCTTGAAGCTCAGATCAAAGTGCGCATCCTTGAGCTTGAGTCCGGCCGCGCCGACAGCCCCGGTGTCAAATTGCAGCGCGTAGCTGATAAAGCCACTGTCGACCGTCGACTTGCCAGAGTAGTTGAAGTCGTGCAGCAACATCGGCGAGCTGCCCTGCACGCCCGCGTAGCTGATGGTATCGATGCCAAAATCAAAGTCGCTCGCGTACAGCGTGCCGAGCGCCCGGGTGCTGCTGCTCTTGAAGAGCACGGACTTCATCTCGAAGCGCTTGCCATCCGGGCCATCCAGCAGCACATGCGGGAACTCACCATCGATCTTGTAGGCATCATGATGGCGGGTGAAGTCGATCTTGATCCTGAAGCCATCCGAGCTTAATTTTCCCCCGCCGGGAACGACTGTCTCCTTGAGCGCCGGGCTGGCAAAGATTGTCGTGCCACCGCCCAGGAAGCCCATGCGCGAACTGATGCTCAGGGGCTCTGCCGCGCCAAAGATCAGCGTGACGGCGGCCTTGGCGGTGTTCGAGAGCACCAGGTGCGTATCCACGTGCGCCAGTGCAAAGCAGCTCCAGCCGCAGATCGGTCCATGATGGATCACGCTGTGCAGTGTGATCGGGACGCCCTTGGCCATGGCCTGGCCGTTGCCGCCCATCAGCGGTGCCAGGCCCGCCATCTGGGCCCCAAACAGCGAGATCGTCAGATCCTGCTCGGAGGTAAACCAGCCACGGTGATACTTGACATCGCTGACCGTGACATAAGGTGCCTGCTCACTCATCTCGGCCAGCGCCGCGCTGGTGCGCGACTCGATCAGGCGGCCGGTCAGCCACGCTGCGGCCGGATACAGCAGCAAGAGGATGAGCACGGTCACCAGAAATTTCTTATTCACTGCTTTCTCCCACTCCCAGGTCCGGGCAAAATACCAGAGTTGGCCGCCCGATAGGCAACCGCTTCGGCGAATGGCGGGCGCCGCACACCAACCACCCGGGGCCTGCACCTTGCGCCGCGGATCTTCAAGGCCAGCGCCATGACTGCCATGTCCCTGATGCCACCGGCTGATCCGCCACCGCCAGATCCACGGCGCGCCGGCGTGCTCTCATTGCTCGTCATCCTGGCACTGGTGCTCGGCGGCCTGTTCCTGGTGCACGTGCTGCGCAAAGCCGCGCAGCTGCAGGACTGCATCCTCTCCGGACGCACCAACTGCGCACCGATCGAGGTGCAGCAGGACTCGAATCCTTAGCTCGCTGAATGATCCGGCGCGCCTGGCGGTTCGGCGCGCGGCACGGCCACCAGCCAGAACTCCTTGCGAAGCGCGAGGCCTGTGGCCAGCTGCTGTGCCAGCCAGCGAAATGGCGCCAGCACATACTGCAGCAGCCGCGGCGGCGCCGGCAGCGAGCGGTGGATCAGGTGCGGATGCACCTGCAGGAGCTCGAAACCTGCGCGCTCGAGCAGCCGGCCGAGCGTCACCGGCGTGTAATAAATATAGTGCCCGCCCTCCGCCCCGGTCGGTGTCGGCTGGTAGAACTTCGCATGCTGCGGATCGCGCACCGCCTTGCGATAGCCGGCGTGCGGGACGGCGATGAAGAGCGCGCCGCCGGGCTTGAGCAGGCGGCGCACTTCGGCCAGCGCCGTCAGCGGATCCGGGGTGTGCTCGAGCACGTGCTTCATCGTGATGATCTGGAAGCGGTTGGCCTCGAAGGGCATGTGGGTCAGCGTGCCTACCTGCACATCAAAGCCCTGATCGCGGCAAAATTTGACCGCCGGTTCATCGATCTCCACGCCGCAGGCCTCGAGCCCCAGGGCGCGGGCCGCCTGCAGCGTATAGCCTAAGGCGCAACCGACATCGAGCAGTGGCCCGGGTGCGGTGTGGTTAAGCGCATCGAGGATCTGGTGCCGGGACTTGCTGATCCGGCGCCGCAGGCGGCGCGAGTAGTGCAGATTGGGCGCGCCAGCGCTGGGCATCGGCACCCCGTAGTCGGCAGCCGAGCGCATGTAGATCAGTCCGCAGCTGCAGCGCACCCAGCTCATGACCGGGAAGGCCGCATAGAGCGGCGCATCGCTGCGCCCGCACAGCGGGCACTGCGCGATGATCGTATGCTGCAGGGGCGCCGCGCCGCTTCCTTCAGGCACCGCGCAGGTTCCCGGTTCCGGCAACGCGCACGGTATAGCCGCCCGACTTCTCATCGGCCTGCAGGCTCAGCATGCCGCGCTTCTGCGCATCGGCCAGCAGGTCGTTGAAGGAGCGAAAGCCGTAGGCCCGTTCGTTGAAGCCCGGATGGCGGCGCTTGATGGCCTGCTTGATCATCGAGCCCCAGATCGGCTCGTTCTCGCCGCGCTCGGCGCTCACCGCCTCGAGCGTCTCGACCACAAGATCCAGCGCCTCGCCGAGCTCCGCGCTTTTGCCCTCGGTCGCGGGGGCCGAGGCGCTCGCCGTGCTGCCGGCGCTGCGCCGTCGGGCTTTCGAAGGCTCTTTGCGCACCAGATCATCGTAGTAGATGAACTCATCGCAGTTGTTGATGAACAGGTCCGAGGTCGAGTTCTTCACCCCGATGCCGATCACTGTCTTGGCATTCTCCCGCAGCTTGCTCACCAGCGGCGAGAAATCCGAATCCCCGCTGATGATGACGAAGGTATCCACATGGCCCTTGGTGTAGCACAGATCGAGCGCATCAACGACCATGCGGATATCAGCCGAGTTCTTGCCCGACTGGCGCACGTGCGGGATCTCGATCAGCTCGAAGGCCGCCTCGTGCAGACCGCGCTTGAATTCCTTGTAGCGATCGAAATCGCAGTAAGCTTTCTTGACCACAATGTGGCCCTTGAGCAGCAGGCGCTCGAACACCTTGTCGACATCAAAGCTCGGATAATTGGCATCGCGGGCGCCGAGGGCGATGTTCTCCAGATCGAGGAACACCGCCATCGTCGCATCGGAGGGGCGGTTCAGTGGGCGATTATCGGGCGGAAAGCCAGGCATGAGGGTACGTACTCTTTGATTTCTGGTGCGGGATCAGACTCCCGCAGCTCGTGAGGATTGCGGACATTAGCACGCGCCTGCGCTCTTGCGGCTAGGAGGCAGGTGCCGAAGCGGCAGGCGCTGCGGCGGGCTCGAGCCCGCGCGAGAACAGCCACTCCAGGCTCCGGCTGACCCAGCCGTTGCCGAGACTGGCACCGGTCACATCTGAGATCTGATACGGCTTGCCGGTCAGGATGCTGTCAGCCGCCCGCAGGCCACTGCGGATCGCAGGCCCGATGCCTTCGCCCAGGAAGCGGGTCGCCAGGCCGACCGAATCACCGACCAGGTAGGCATTGCCGCGCTGCGTGGCTTCGAGCGCACCGCGCAGGTAGTAGCTGTAGCCGGTGGGCTCGAGCGGCACCTTCACGCCCTGGCGCTGCTCGAGTGCGCGCA
>Ga0302325_10007630_pt1 | contig 23951 bp, 22 predicted proteins | sample Palsa_T0_2_FD_201948 | JGI IMG/M metagenome (GOLD analysis project Ga0302325, IMG submission 201948) | Peat permafrost microbial communities from Stordalen Mire near Abisko, Sweden - Palsa_T0_2 | ecosystem: Environmental > Terrestrial > Soil > Palsa > Peat permafrost | place: Sweden: Abisko... | reverse complement strand
ACACCAAGAAAGACACCATCGGCAGCTCCTGGCTGCAGTACTTCTCGCCCGATCGGCACCTCGTCATGGAAGCGGCGTTGCGGACCGTCTTCGACAAGGGCTCGACCGAGTTCTACGAGGTGAGCACGCCCGGCCCCGACGGGGTCCCGGTCTGGTTCGAGAGTCACATCGGTCCCATGCGGATCGGGGACCAGATCGTGGGCGCCGTACTCGTGTCCCAGGACGTGACGGAGAGAAAGCGCGCACAGCTGGAGCTCTTGGCCGGCCGGCACATGGCGCTGCTCGGCACGCTGGCCGCGGGCGTTGCCCACGAGATCAACACGCCGGTCCAGTTCGTGGGCGACAGCATCCACTTCCTTCGCGACGCGGCCACGGATCTCCTCGATCTTCTCGGCAAGCTCCAAGATCTCCGCCACGCCGCCCTGGAGGGACGGCCGCTCGACGAAGTGGTCCGCGCCGCCGCGAAGGCCGAGGAGGCCGCGGACCTACCCTATGTTCGCCAAAACATGCCTCAGGCTTTCGAAACCTGCATCAACGGGTTGAACCAGGTGGCCACGATCGTTCGCTCCCTCAAGGATTTCTCGCACCCGTCGGAAAAGGAGATGGTGCCGACCGATCTCAACCGCACTGTGCAGAACGCCCTGACCATCGCTACGAGTGAGTACAAGTACGTGGCCAGACTGAAGATGGAGCTCGGCGATCTCCCACCGGTCACCTGCCACGCCAACGAGATCGGCCAGGCCGTCCTCAACATCGCCGTCAACGCCGCGCACGCGATTGGCGACGTCGTGCAGGGAAGCGATCGGAAGGGAGTCATTACAGTGAGAACGTGGCGCGAGGGTGACTCCGCCGTGATCGCCATCCACGACACCGGAGGTGGCATCCCCGAGAACGTGCGCGCACGGATCTTCGATCCGTTCTTCACGACGAAGGAGGTCGGGAAGGGCACGGGGCAGGGCCTGGCGATCGCGTGCGCCGCGGTGAAGGGGCGCCACAAAGGTCATCTCACCTTCGAGACCAAGATGGGTGAGGGGACGACGTTCTTCATCCGGCTTCCCATCGCCGGCGTCGGCCCTCAGTAGCAAGAGACGGGATTGAGCTCCGGCCGCGCCGCGGCGAGCGTGGCGCCCCACGTGCTGGCGTCGGGGTTGTACTGGGTGATGGAGACGACCCCGTCGGCGATGCGCGCGTTGATGTTGGCGGGCATGTCCCAGTTGGGATCGGGACCGGCCGACCCGCCGGCGGCGCCGTAACCGGTGTCGGCGAGGATCGGTTTGCCCGAGCACTGGTGGACCCCGGCCCAGGTGGCCTCCCCGGCGCGGATGTCGGTGCTGTTGGCCAGCGTGCCGCCCCCCGAGGTGTTGACGAAGGTGAACTGGCTCATATCGAAGAAGGAGTACCAGTCGCAGCCGTTGTTCGGCTCCCAGGGCGACACGTCCATGGAGAAGACGGCGTTGGGGAGAATCTGCTTCACCGCGGCGATCATCTGGCTCATGTAGCTCGCGGCTTCCGCGCCGCTGAACGGTCCGCCGGCCTGACCGCGAGTGCCGCCGCCCTCGGCGGAGTCGTAGTACTGATAATAGTCCGGCTCCATTTCCCAGATGATGGGGACCGTCGTGCCGCAGGACTGGGCGAACCCCTGGGCGTAGCTCTTATATTCCGGCAGGATGACGGAAGCGAAGTTCTGCCGGATGTAGTCCGCGCCCTTGGTGCAAAGGTCCGAGGCCGGCGAGCAGCCGGCGTTATTGGCATTGCAGTCCGCGAGGCACCAGCCCGGTGCGCTGCGGCCGGTGAAGGCGATGATGTAGGAGACGAGCGCAGGAACCTTGCCGTGGAGCGCGCCCCCGCTGGCGATTTCCTTGCACACGGACGCCGGCAGACCGGTGCCCGACCCGATCCAGCCGGAGGTGAACATGTCGATCTGGGCGATCATCGACGCGTTCGGTGCGCCGGAGGGATTGGCGACCCAGTCGCCCGCCCCGAAGTGGAAACGGCATTCGGGAAAGACCTGCCCGACCGCGCCGCCGTCGCCGGACCCCGAGCTGGAGCCGGAGCTCGAGCCGGAGCTCGAGCCCGAGCTGGAGGTGGAGCCGGAGCTCGAGCCCGAGCTGGAGGTGGAGCCGGAGCTGGAGGTGGACCCGGAGCTGGAGCCGGAGCTGGAGGTGGACCCGGAGCTGGAGCCGGAGCTGGAGGTGGAGCCGGAGCTCGACCCCGAGCTACCTGTGCTGGATGCCGCGTCGTGCCCCGCGGAGGTCGCGGCATCTCCGCCGCTGCCCGATCCGGAGGACGCCCCCGAGGAGCTCGGCGCCGAAGCATCCGCCGACGTGCCCCCGTCCGACCGAGAGCCGCACGCCGCAGCGACACCGGCTGCGATGGCAAGGAAGGCGAGAGATCGAGCGTTCATAAGGTTCTCCATGTAGCACGGCGCCGACGCACCAGGGCCGCCCCCGCGTTGGCTTTGCGTCCGCGCTCTCTTCGGCAGTGACCCTCGCGCCGGCGAACGGCTCACGCTGGCCCGGGCCAGAGCACGGAACACAATTCGCTTCTCGCGTAACTCCGTATCCAGAGCGACTACATTGTTCTCTTTCCGGTCCGGGAGGAAACATCGTCCTACGAATGTCCCTGTCCCTTCCCACCCCCTGGCGACTGAAATCGCGCCTGGCATGCCTTCTCCTCTTCTTGTGGAGTGGCCTGGGATGCCCGTCGCGAACCCTCGACGCTGCTCTTCCAGGAGAGGCCGGCGTCGAGCCGCTCCTTGCGCTGTCTTCGCGCACGGTGGATCTGAATGCCGCGTTCGGGGAGACTGCTTCGCAAGACGTCCGGCTGGTCGGGCAGCTCGCGAGCGCCGCAAGGCTCCGGGTCGAATCGGTCGAACCGGCGGGTCCGGAGGTCGAGGTGTTGCCCGCCCGAACGGACCAACCGGAGGGCCTGCGCCTCACGATGACGGGCGCAAGGGTCGCCCGCGTGGCGGGGGAGGTGCGCGTCGCTACCGGTCTGGAGGAGCCGAAGACGCTGACCCTCCTCTACTCCACGCGCGTCCTAGGCAACCTGACCGTCGAGCCCACCAACCCGTTCATCGACCTGCGCGCGCCCGGACCGGTCGGCGTCGAGGTGCGGGTGACGAGCCGCCGTTTCGATTTTCGTCTCGACGACGCCCGCGTGGTAAAGGGTCCCTTTGCGGCGACCTTGGCACATGACGAAGCCGGTCACGTCTACGTGGTGAAGGTGGGCATGAGCCCCGATCGAGCGCCCGACGACCAGCGTGGCCTCGTCGGCACGCTGCGCCTCTTCAGCAACGATCCCGCCGAGCCGCAGAAAGACGTCCCCCTCTTTGCGCTGGGCGACGCGAATCGACGCATTCCGTAGCCCGGATTAGTCACGACCTTGTCGAGCATCCCTCTCTTCGGTCGTGAATAATCCGGGCTAGGAGCAACGCCGTGGACACGTCCTACCCGAGGACGTGCACCCGGATGGTGTTCGTGCTGCCGCTCACGCCGATCGGCGCGCCGAACACGATGACCACGCGCTCGCCCGGGCTGCCGTAGCCGTGGGCCAGCAGATCCCCCGAGGACCAGTCGGCCAGCTCGTCGGCGTCGTGAATCTGGGGTGTGATGCGCGGGATGACCGCCCAGCAGAGCGCCATGCGCCGCCGCGTCTTGGCGTTGGGCGAGTAGGCGATGATGGGCACGTTGGGACGCGCCAGGCTGACCGCCATCGCGCTCGACCCGCTCTCGGTGAAGGCCACGATGTAGCGTGCGCCCACTTCGCGTGCCGTGTTGCATGCGCCGCGCGCCACGGCTTCCGTCACGCTGGTCGCTCGCGAGACGTAGGGCGGCTGCTCGACGAACTGGCTGGACTCGGCCTCGAGGGCGATGCGCGACATCATCGAGCAGGCCAGGGTCGGGTAATCGCCGGTCGCCGTCTCCCCGCTCAGCATCAAGCAGTCGGTCCCCGAATAGACCGCGTTGGCCACGTCGCTCGCCTCGGCGCGGGTCGGGCGCGTCGACTTGGTCATCGACTGCAGCATCTCGGTGGCCACGATGACGGGCCGCCGGACGCGTCGCGCCATGTGCAGGATCTGCCGCTGGATGACCGGCACGCGCTCGGGCGGGAACTCGACCCCCAGATCGCCGCGCGCCACCATGACGCCGTCGCTCGCGGCGACGATGCTCTCCAGGTTCTCCACCGCCTCCGGCGTCTCGATCTTGGCGATGACCGGGGTCGGGGCGCCCCAGGCCAGGCAGATCTCGCGGATGTTGTGCAGATCCTCCGCGCGTCGGACGAAGCTCATGGCGATGTAGTCGACGCCGTTCGACAGGCCGAAAGACAGGTCCTCCTTGTCCTTCTCGGTCAGCGCGGAGATGCGCATGGTCTTGCTCGGCAGGTGCACGCCCACGTGGTCGCGCATTCCTCCGCCCTGATCGACGTGGCATCGGACGCGACCGCCGTGGACGCTCTTCACCGTCAGCACCAGGCGGCCGTCGTCGAAGAGGATGCGGTCGCCGAGGCGCACATCGTCCGCCAGGCCCTCGTACTGGATGGGGATGACCCGCTCGTCGCTGGACTGCTCCCCTTCGATCAGCTCGACATCGGAGCCCGAGGGCAACTCGAATCGCCGCGGGAAGGTGCCGGTGCGTATCTTGGGGCCGCAGAGATCTTGGAGCGCCGCGACGCTCTTCTTCTCCAGGTCGGACGCCTCACGGAGCCGGGCCAGCGCCGCTCCATGATCCTCGTGCGTACCGTGCGAGAAGTTGAGGCGTGCGACGTCCATCCCGGCGTCGATGAGGGCCCGGAGGCCTTGAAGGGAATCGCTGGCGGGACCCAGCGTGCATACGAGCTTGGCGCGTCTAGGGACGGACATGGGGACCGAGGCAGGATACTACTCGAACCTCGCATGTCGCCCAACCATGACTCATCCGGAGCACTTTGCTTCGGCGGGAAGCCCCTCCAAGAGGTCGTGGAGGAGGTGGGAACCCCGGCGTACGTGTACGATCTCGATGGGATGGCGGCGCGCGCCCGCTCCCTCGACGCGGCGTTCGAGGGGACCGCACACCTCGTCGCCTACGCCGTCAAGGCCAATAGCGCCGGCGCCGTCGTTCGCACCCTGGCCGGCGCCGGATGCGGCGCGGACGTGGTCAGCGGCGGAGAGCTCGCGGTCGCCTTGGCCTGCGGGATGACGCCGGAGCGCATCGTTTACAGCGGGGTCGCCAAGAAGGACGAAGAGCTGGACCGCGCCATCGCCTGCGGCTCGCGGGGCATCGGCGCCATCCAGGTGGAGAGCGTCGAGGAGATCGCCCGCGTGGAGGCCAGGGCCAAGGCCGCGGGGCGCAGGGCCCGCCTGGGCCTGCGTATCAACCCCAGCATCGACCTGGGTGAGGCCACCCACGTGCACATCGCCACGGGCCACGACGAGGCCAAGTTCGGCGTCCCGCTCGACGACGTGGCGCGCGCGGTGGCCCTGGCGGAGCGCTCGCCGCACCTCGAGCTGGTCGGCATGGCGGTGCATGCCGGCTCGCAGTTGAAGCACGTGGGACCGTACCTCGGGGCCGCGCGCGTGCTGTTCGACCGGGTGGGCGCGCTGCGTGCAGGAGGCGCCTTGCGTTCGCTGCAGTACGTCGACTCGGGGGGGGGCTTCGGCGTGGACTACGGCGACGGGGCGGTGGTGCAGGGCGCGGACTTCGTGCGCGCGGTGCGGGCAGAGCAGCGGCTGCGCGGGCTGGGCGATCTGGCGCTCTACGTCGAGCCGGGCCGGTCCCTGGTGGCGGCGTCGGGCGTCCTGGTGGCGCGGGTCATCCAGACCAAGGTGGCGCCGGCGGCGCGCTGGCTGATGATCGACGCCGGCATGAACGACCTCCTGCGCCCTGCGCTCTACCAGGCGCGCCACCGCATCGTGCCGCTGGCCCGCGACGCCACGCCGGGCTCGGCGATCGCCTGGCGCGTGGTGGGTCCGGTGTGCGAGAGCAGCGACGACTTCGGGGAGCACCTCTTGCCGCGCGAGCCGCCGGCGGCCGTGGCCATCCTCGACGCCGGAGCCTACGGCTACACCATGGCGAGCCGGTACAACGGGCGGCAGCTGCCGGTCGAGGTGTTCGTGCGCCGCGGTGCGATCGCGGGGAAGACGGAGCGCGTGTCGGTGGAGGCGTGGGCAGAAGAACGCGCGAACGCGGGGCCCTGAGCCCCGGCGCCGCTTCTACTTCTCCGCCTTGGCCGTCCCCCGCAGCGGCGTCATCTTCAGCGCGCCCGGCGGCTTGCTCTGCGGGCTGGATGGCGTCGGCGGAGGCAGGGTCCGCGCACGCACCACCACGCCGTCCACCAGCAGCTCCACGCCCACCGTGCGGCATCGGCGCGCCAGGCGGTCCAGGTCGATCGCCGGCGCCACCAGCAAGCCGCCCGGCGGCGACGGATCGACGAACAGGTCCTGCGTCGCGCGGCGCGTGCGGAGAAGCTCGCGCACGTTCGCGTCCTCCACCCAGAGAAACCCCGAGGCCGCCTCGTAAGTCGCGCGGCCGAGGACCACGCTGGCCTGCGCCAGGGTGCGGGACAGCGACTCCGGCAAGGGAGCCAGCGCTTCCAGCCGCGTGCGCAGGACGTCGGCTTCGAGGCCCGCGGAGAGAGCACGCGCCAGCGTCTGCGGCGCCACGATGAGGTCGAGCGTCTCCGCCGCGCGGCTCACTTCGACGAAGGGCGCGACGGCGAGGATGGCGCCGAGGGGCGCCTGCGGGCCGAGCCGCAGCACGTGCGTGTCCAGGAACTTCGACGGGGCGGCGTCCCCCAGCGGGACCTTGTCGGCGAGCAGCGCCCGGCCGCGCGCCGTGAGACGCAGCGCCATGGCGGCGCCCGCGCCGTCGACCGCGGGATCGTGGGGCAGATCCTCGTCCTCGCCGAGATCGAGGATGCCCAGCGCCGGCAGGCTCTCGTGCACGATGCGCCGTGCCACCTCCATGGGCTCGACCGGCTCGAGCTGGCCGCGCTCGGCCCATCGCCGCAGGAGACGCGCGATGCCCGGCACGCGAGCGTCGCTCTTCAGCCACCCGGCCAGCGACGACCAGGGCACCCAGCGACCCTCGCCGAGCTCTCGCAGCGCCTCCACCACCATGTCGCGCACGACGCCCGCCGGACTGGAGTCGCGGGCGTCCGGGGCGAGGCGCAAGACCTCGGGATCGGTGCGGGCCTCGTCCCAGGCGCCGCCGCGTCGCCAGGTGACGAAGAGATGGCGCGTCAGCTCCTGGAGGGTGAAGCTGCCGGGGGGCGAGAGGGTGCTCATCGCCGAGGCGTCCCAGAGACCGATGGCGCGCGAGAGCGCGAATCCCAGGGCCACCTGGTGCGGCTCGCGGCCGAAGCGCGTGGCCAGCTTCTGCACCAGCGACTTGGGAGTTCCCACGCCCGCGCGCAGATCGGCGAAGGTGCTCGACGTGGTGCGCCCTTCCCCGCCGCGCGTGGGCGACTCACGCGAGGCGACGGCCAGCGCGAGGGCCAGGGGCGCGGGATCGAGCGAGAAGCGCGCGCGCCGCGGGGCGTGGTCGCCCGATGCGACGAAGATGCGCACCTCTTCGCGGCGCGCCACGCGCTGGTCGTGGTGGGCGGCGCCGATGATGGCGCTCACCTCGGTGGGCACCACGTGGCGGTTGGGATGGACCGGGACGAGGAGCGCGCGTCGCTCGAGAGAGAAGCCGACCCCGCGTCGCGAGGGCGTCGCCCCGGTCGCGGTGCGCAGTCGCAGGGGCTCGCGTTCGAGCTCCAGCAGCTCCTCGGTGTCCACCTCGCCGCCGTCTTCCTCCACGCCTTCGAGCACGCGGCGCTCGGTCGGCGACAGCTTCGCGATCTCATCGCGCAGGCGTTGCGTATCGCCCACCACCTCCCACGCCGTCTCGAGCGAGAGGGCGATGGGGGGGGTCGCGGGCCTCCCCAGGTAGTGGGCGGCGATGGCGCTCATGGTCTCGAAGGGGGCCTGCGAGATCAGCGCGCGGAGCGAGCGCGGGTCTTCGCCTTCCCACGTCTTCAGCTGCACGAGGTACGCGGCGGGCAAGATGAGGTCGACCCCGCCTTCGCTGGCGCGCGCGAACATCAGCCCCCGCGCGAGGAGCGGCTCCAGCGCCGGCGGAACCGACGACACTTCCAGCGTCCCGCGGCCCTCCGCCACCCGGTGCACGAGCTCGATGGAGGCCGGAGGAAGACGCGACGGATCCCGCAGCTCCGGCAGAGAGACGAGCGCGCGGGCGACCTGCGACGGTACGTCGATTCGCTTGGCCGGATCGATGCGAATGCCCAGCCGCGTGATGAGCCCGTCGAGCTCGCCCTGCGGCAACGCGCGCAAGATGTCGGCCAGCCGGTGGATCGTGTCGGGAGCGCGCAGGGTGGGCACGGCGGGAGGATCACGAAGACTAGCCGACCTTGAAGAGGCTGTGGGCCTCTCCTCGACGCTTCCCGCGCCTCGACGTTCTCCCCCGGTATTTCCAAAGGGCTTGCACCGTGGGAGGGTAGCCGGGGATAAGTGGGCGCAGCTCCTCCGATGCTCGACCGCCCCGCACGGACCCCGACCGAACGGCAGCGCGGGCGCGACCGGACGGCTCAGGCTGGCGAATCGGCCCGGCTCGGGTGGTCTGGCCGGAGATGGGAGCCGGGGGAAGGGGTGGTGGGTACGAAGGCCTCCGGCCTCGTGGTCGTCGAGGAGCCGTCCGATCGCCCGAGCGCTGCCACGATGGGGGCGCGCCTCGTGGGGGGCGATGCGCTCGACGTCGCCCGCACCCTCGCGGACGAGGGGCTCGGCGGCAAGGTGGACCTGGTGTACGTCGATCCGCCGTTCGGGTCACAGACGTCGTACACGCACGAGGCGCGCCTCGACGGGCCGGCCGACGGGCGCGTCGTGCGCACCCGGGCCTACGACGATCGCTGGGACGGCTCGCTGGCGGCGTACCTCGACATGCTCGCCCCGCGTCTCGATGCGCTCGCCCACTTGCTCGCGCCGGGAGCGACGCTCTGGGTGCACGTCGACTGGCGCGCTTCGTATCTGGTGCGCGTGCTCCTCGACGAGATCTTGGGGCGAGACGCCTTCGTCAACGAGATCGTGTGGCGCCGCGCGCCCAACCTGGGACGGCAGGCGGCGAGCCACCAGTTCGGGCGGACGCTCGACACCCTGGTCATCTACGCCAGGCCCGGCGGCCCGGCCGGGCCCAGGCTGGTCCCGCCGACGCGCCTCGAGGCCATCGAGCCGGGCGCGGTGCGCATCGACGGCGAGGGGCGTCCCTTCACCACGGCGCCGCGGGGGGACTACACCGACCTGTCGATCGCGCGCCTGGAGAAGGAGGGGCGTGTGCACCGGACGGCGACCGGGAAGGTCTACATCAAGTATTTCCTGGTGAAGGACGCCGCGGGGGAGCACTGGTGCCGCGAGCGGCGCGTCGACTCGCTCTGGACCGACGTGCCTCCGCTGCGCCACGCCCGCCCGGGGGAGCGGACCGGGTTTCCCACGCAGAAGCCGCGCGCGCTGCTCGATCGCGTGGTGGCCTGCGCGTCGCCGCCGGGGGGCCTGGTGGTCGACGTGTTCGCCGGAAGCGGGACGACGGGAGAGAGCGCGCATGCGCTGGGGAGGCGGTTCGTGCTGGGGGACGCCTCGCCGCTGGCGCTGGCGACGGCGCGGGCGCGGCTGTTGCGGGCGGGGGTGCCGTTGACGGTGCAGTCGTGCGCGGCGTTGAGCGAGGAGGCGGGGAGCGCGAGGGTTCACGTCCGCGTCGAGCGGGAGGGCGACGGAGCGACGGTCACCCTGGAGGAGCCGCACGAGCCGCTGGCCTGGGCGATCGACGCGGCGCGGGACGAGTCCATGCCGTTCCGCCGCGCGTGGCACTCGGAGCGGGCTCCGGGGACCAAGCCGACGCCGGTACTGCGCGTGGCGAAGCTCGCGCGGGTCGGAGGGCCGCTGGGGATCCGTGTGTGGTTCGACGACGGTCTCGTCGCCCATCGCACAGTGGAGGTGCCGTGATCCTGCGCGATCCCGTGCACGGCCTGGTGGCCTTCGAGTCGGACGAAGAGCGCATCGTCGAGGAGCTGATGGACACCCCCGAGGTGCAGCGCCTGCGCCGCGTGCGCCAGCTGGGCGTGACCTCGCTGGCATTTCCCGGGGCGGAGCACTCGCGGTTCGCGCATGCCATCGGCTCGGCCTTCGTGATGAAGCTCCTGCTCGTGCGCCTGCGGGTCATCCACGACGCGTTGCCGGCGGCGCAGCGCGTGACCGAGGAGCGGGGCCGCGAGGCGCTGGCCGCGGCGTTCCTGCACGACCTCGGGCACGGACCGCTCTCGCACCTGTTCGAGGACGCCATTCCGGGGACTCCGGCGCACGAGACCTGGACCGAGCGCATCGTGCTGGACCCGTCGACCGGAGCGCACGCGGTGCTGGCGGCGATCGACCGGTCCATGCCGGCGCGCGTGGTGGACCTGGTGCACGGTCGTCACGAGCTCCCATACATGGCCAAGGCGGTGAGCGGAGAGCTCGACGTGGATCGCTGCGACTACCTTCTCCGGGACGCGCACGCCACGGGCGTACGCTACGGCGTCTACGACCTCGACTGGCTGCTCCGGAGCCTTCGCTTCGCGCCGGACGGCGATGCCGGCGTGGCGCCGACGCTGGCCATCGACGGGGCCAAGGGCCTCCCCGCCATCGAGGCCTTCATCACCTCGCGCCTCTTCATGTTCCAGCAGGTGTACCTGCACAAGGCGACGCGCGCCGCAGAGTGGATGATACGCAAGATCCTGGCGCGGGCGGTGGAGGTGCTGCGCGCGGGCGAGCGCCTGCCGGGGGTTCCGGCGGCAGTAGCGGCGGCAGCGCGCGGGGAAGACATCGCGCTCGCGGACTACCTGGAGCTCGACGATGGCGTGCTGTGGGGGGCCATCCACGGATGGGAGTCCTCGCGCGATCGCCCGCTGGCGGACCTCGCGCGGCGCATCCGGGGCCGCGCGCTCTTCAAGACGCTGGAGCTTTTCGGCGAGCAGGCGACGCCGGAGGGACGTCAGCAAGCGCTCTCCGTTGCCCGCGACGTGGCAGCGTCGCAGGGGCTCGACCGCGACGCGTACGTCGGCCTCGATGTGGCAAGCGCTGACCCGCTGGGAGGCGAGTCCGCGCCGCTGGCGGTGGTTTTCGCCAAGGGACCGGCTCGCCCGCTGCACGAGGTGTCCTTTCTGCTCGGGCGCCTGGCGGGGCAGACGCTGTCGCGCGTGCGCCTGGTTCTTGCTCCCGAACTGCGAGAGCCCGTCACTCATGCGCTGGGTCTCTAGAGTCGCCACGGTTGCCGCGCTGGCGGCGGCGCTCGCGCTGTCGGCCGAGGAAGTGCGCGCGCAGGTACGCCTCGAGCCGACGTACGGGCGCATGGAGGGGGACGTGACGCTGGTCGCGGGGGCGGGCGCGGTGGTGGCGGCGCGCGGGCCGCGTGCGGAAGGGGAGCTGCGCTTGCGCTATCTGGAGAGCGCGGGGGTGTTCGCCTCGTACGAGGACGGACCGCTGCTGGGATCGCCGGCGGTGCCGGAGCGCGTGCTCGCGGTCGGTCTGGAGGTCCGTCCCCTCTTTCTCGCACGGTGGCTGACGGGTCGCGAGATCCAGCGGGCGCGCGTCGATCTGCTGCTCGACTCGGTCGGCCTCGAGCTGGGGGCGGCGATGGCGCAGCCGGCGGGGGCCAGCTTCGCCTCACGCCCTGGCGTGCAAGCGGGACTCGGGGTGGAGATCCCCTTCTTGCGCGACGCTACCGGTCCCTGGATCGGTCTGCACGGGGGGGTGCGCTGGAGCGAGGAAACGCTGGCGTCCGGAAGGGTCCGGGATGCCACGGATGAGGGGCTCTTCGTGGCCATCACGCTGGCCTGGCACCAGGTGATCCTGACGCGCCTGGTGGACGTGGGAGACGGCCCGCCCATGTGAGGCCGGCGCTACCTGGCGCCGTTGGGTCGCGTTCCCGGCGCGGCAAGCGGGGCGATGGCCTCGTCGATCCGCCGCGCCAGCGCGCAGTTGTTGGCCTGCCGCTGCATGGCGTCGTGCATCTCCGGGTCGGACACCACGCGCTCGCCTGCCGAGATGACCGTCGCATCGCCCGAGCGCCGCAACCGCAGCAGCTCCTTGCCGCTCGTCAGGTCGAAGAGGTGCACCCGCGCCGGATGCGGCACGAGCTGCAGCGAGTCCTCGGTCATCGGACCGCCGTCCCCCAGCGCCGCCGCCTCGGGAACGTCCTCGTCCAGCACCAGCAGGAAGAACCTCGCCCGCTTCACGACGTCGATGGCCAGCGGGATCTCGTCGGCGACTGCCTTGTCGTACTGCTGGGCGAAGATGCGCAGCCGCAGATCTTCGTCCGCCGCCCTCACTTCGTTCACCCAGTCGTCGGTGAGGATGCGCGTGGCCGCGTAGGCCTGTCCCAGGTTCCACGGCTGCTCGGCAAACGCGCCCGCATCGGCGTCCCCGCGGGACCCGCGCTCATTGGGCTCGCGCAGCAGGCACGCCGCGAACGCGTCCTTCCGCGCGTCGGCGGCGATGGCGCGCACCGTCGCGGCGTCCTTTGCGTCGGCCACGCGCATGCGAAGATAGAGGCCGGGCCAGGTGCGGAACTCCGCGCGCCGCACCTCAGGGTCCACGTCGTCTCCTGCGTATTCCTTGGCGGCCCCCAGCACGTCCGCTTCCAGTCCATCCCGGAGCCGGAACCACTCCGGGCCCAGGGTCATCGACACCGCCCGCTGCTTGGCCAGAAGCGCTTGCCGGTCCGACTCGAGCTCGCGCCCGCTTACCACCTTGTGGGCGACGAGTCCGGCGACGACCACCGCCCCGGCGACCAGGCCCGCCTGCGTCGTCCAGCGGGTGCGGCCCAACGATCGGTCTTCCCGCGCTCGCGCGATGGATGCGAGACCGCGCTCCGTCTTTCTCTTCTGCAGTGCCATGATCCTCGCCGGCGCGCGCCAGCCCCTGTTGCAAAAGCGCGCCGGCGTGAACGCTATCTCCCGCCGCTCCCCGCGAGCTTGTCGACCATGAAGCTCACGTTCGGGAACCCCGCAAAGGCGGCGGTCTGAAAGACGCTCTTCACCACCACCGCCTTGATGTTCTGGTCGATCTGAAGCATCGCCACGCCCGGAAAGTCCTTGTTGGGATGGGTCTGCTTCCACAGCTCGCGCTTGGCCTTGAGCATGTTGAAGAGCTCGTCGATGCGCTGCATCCGATCCGACTCCTCGACGGAGCGGGTGTTCCCGGCGGGCGAACCATCGACCAGGATCTGGCTGCCCACCACGGCCACGATGGGCGCGTCGATCATGTCGAGCGCGTTCTCGGCCTTGGGAAGGACCAAGCCCTTGGCCTGGGGGGTCTCTCCGCTGGCGCTGAAGGTCATCAGCAGGAAGACCACGGTCACGACGAGAAAGTCGATCATGCTCGTCAGCGACAAGCTGGCGTTGGTGCTGCGATGCCCGCCGCCGGTGACCTTCTTGGCGACGAACTCGAGCCCGATTTGCCGCATCAGGCGGCGTCCAGGGGTGGCGATGGGCATGGCTAGGGGCTCCGGGCCTCGATCACTAGTTGACCGCGAAGGTGATGTTGAACGCGGGCATCTTCTCGGTCTTGGGACCAAGGTTTATGTCCCGATGGGTCTGGTAGATCGCGTCGATGACGCCAATGATGTACCGGAACTCGGTCTTGTTGTCGGTGTGGAGAATGGCCTGATCGAGCTTGCGATCGGTAGGGTTGGAGTGCTGGCCCTTGGCCTTCCACTCGCTCTCGACCTTGGTCGCCAGATCCGGGAAGCGGACGATGTCCTGGGTCCCCTGGTGGATGATCACGTCTTTTCGGGGGACGTCGATCTGGTCGACCGTGGTGCTCCCTTGCTTCCATACGAGGACGAACTTGTCCTCGGATTGCATCATCACGTGAAGCTGCTTCTCGGGCTCGACCTTCTCCTGCTCCACGTCGGGGCGGGGAGGGCCGGGGACCTGGGCGTCGGCGTTGATGCGGGACATGTGCGTCCACACCGCCGTGATGAGGAGGAACGAGATGGTGACCATCAGGAGGTCGATCATCGGGATCATGTTGATCTCCGAGTCGAGCGTCTTCCGTTTGCCACCGCCACCGCCACCGACGTCTACGCCGCCCATACCGCTCTCCTCTTTCGTTCGTCTCGACCGTCGCAGAGCTCGAATTCCGAGGCCCCGCGACGGCTTGGATGCGACCGTCGCGCTTGGTCTTGGGTCAGCCCGTCGGGATTCCCGACATGTTGACCTTCTGCCGGTTGGTGATGACCAGGTTGAGAACCTGCACGCTCGCCTCGTTGATGTCGTCCTCGAGGGTCTGCGTCTTGCCGTTGAGTACGGCGAAGCCGACGAGGCCGATGATGGCGACAATGAGGCCGAAAGCGGTGCAGTTCATCGCCTCGGAGATTCCTTCTGCGAGGATGCGCGCCTTCTGGCTGGGGTCCACGCTTTCCCCCGAGACGGCGCCGAAGCTCGTGATGAGCCCCGACACGGTGCCGAGGAGACCGCTCAGCATCGACAGGTTCGCCAGGAGGGCGAGGTAGCCGGTGCGTTTGGCGATGCGCGGGATTTCGCGCAGCGCAGCTTCGTCCATGGCCGCCTGGACCTCTTCGTCAGGACGGTTCACCTTGACCAGTCCGGCCTGCACGATGCGCGCGAGCGGGGCGTTCGCCGCAGAGCACATCTTGACGGCCTTGGCGACGTCGCCCGCGAGGATGCACTTCTGCATGGTCGCGAGGAATACGTCTTTGTTGATGGACGCGCCGAAGAGGTAGAGAGCCCTCTCGACGATGACCCCAATGGTGAGGATGGACCAGAAGAGGATCAAGTACATCCCCCAACCGCCATCCTTGAAATGCTTCCACACAGCAGCCATCGAACCGTCCTCCGTTGGAGAGAAAGAGAGAGAGCCAGCGAGCTTGACCTCGAGCGACCCACTTCGAGCGAACCGGCGCGTGACTCCTTGCAGAGTGCCACGGCGCGGCACGCACGTTAATGAACGACTTGGAGCGAAGCAAGCGCCTCACGCCGAAGAGCCATCCCTTGCTGCAGCTGGCACCTCGCACGAGCGGCTCGAGTAACAGCGAGCCTGACAGGTGAGACCAAACCACGTCAAGGGAGTTTGGGCCGCCAAGGCGATCGAGTGGCGATCGAGACGCGGAAGGGGGTCACAAAAGCCCACAAGATCCCGAGTGTTATCGAACTTTATGTCGTGACCGCAATCCTCGTGTTCTACGTCCTGGTGCGAAACTGGAGATAAGAAGCCGGAGAGCGAAGCGGGAGAAGGAAGCGGGAGAAGGGGAAGCGGAACGGAGAAGCGGGAGCGAGGGCAGGCGTGTACCGAGCGCCACTCTCTCGTCGCATCGCACATCACAGGAAAGAGAGGCGCGGCGGACGCTGGCAAAAGACGCGGCAGCCGTTCGAGCGGGTGCGCTCTCTGCCAACGTGCGGGTGGAAGGGGCCGAGGCTCCGTTGACGCAGTCGATCGGAGGGCGCTATCGTGACGGGTCCGCCTGTAGCGGGCGGAGCTGCGCGAAGCAGTCGCGAGCAGAGGGTGTAACGAGGAGCGCAAGCTCACTCCCATTTTCTCGACGCCTGCCGCTATACTCGCCGATGCGAGCTTGCACGAGGCGGCACGCAATCGAGAGCTTTGGCGCGCAGGCGCCCGAACAGAAGGTCGGAAAGGAGCGTCGGGGAATGTTCGTGGTCCTTGTTGCGGAGCAGGCAGCGCAGGCGGCGGGCGGCAGCGGCGGCCTGATGGGCGCGTTCAAGGAAAAGCCGACGTTCCTGGTCGCCAACTTGATCGTGAGCGCCGTGGTCATCGCCATGGTCATCGAGCGGGTGGCGTTCCAGCTTTCGAAGTACAGCGTCAACTCGAAGGAGTTCTTCGCCCAGATCAAGAAGCTCGTCACCGCAGGGAACATCGACCGGGCCATCAAGCTGTGCGACGCCGGGGACTACCCCACGTTGCAGCTGGTGAAGGCCGGCCTCACGCACGCCAACAAAGGGCCGGACGAGATCGACGCCGCCATGAGCGAAAAGATGAGCGAGCTCCGGCCCGCCGTCGAAAAGCGGGTGGGGTCGCTCTGGTCGCTGGCCAACATCGCGACCCTCATCGGTCTGCTGGGCACGGTCACGGGCCTCATCACCACGTTCAACGCGGTCTCCGACCCACGACTGTCGGCGGCACAGCGCCAAGCGCAGCTGTCGCTGGGTATCTCCGAGGCGATGTACAACACCGCGCTGGGTCTGGGCATTGCCGTCACCTGCATGATCGCGCACCTCTTTCTTCACCAGCGGGCGAAGAACATCCAGCACGACCTGGACGCCACGCAGGAGCGCGTGTTCAACCTGCTGACCATCCAGACCCGACCCGGCAGCTACTGAGTCGCCCAGCGGAGCTCAGCCAGCGATGCCGGACAACGAGAAGCTCAGCGCCGCGCAGCGTAGCCGAGTGCGCCGGCTGTCCATGGGGCGCGAGCTGGCCCCCGACGAGGACGGGGGGGAGCTCAACATCGTCCCCTTCCTCGACATCATCACCAACGTCCTCATGTTCGTCCTCGCGACGATCAGCGTGACGTTCACCACGCTGATAGACACGCAGCCGCCGCGCTCCAACGGCTCCAACGTGCGGCCGCCCGGCAAGCCGACCTTGTCGCTCAACATCGTCGTCATCGACAAGGGCTTCATCGTCTCGGCCTTCGGGCAACGAATCGGCGAGGGATGCCAGGGACCCGGCGCCGGAGTCGCCGTCGGCATGAGGACGAGCGACGGACAGTCGGGATACGACTACGGCGCGCTGACCGCCTGCGCGAAGCGCCTCAAGAACCAGGTGCCCGAGGCGGCCGACGAGACCAGCGCCACCATCACGGCCAACGCCAGCATCCCTTACCAGTCCATCATCGGCACCTGCGACGCGATTCGCAAAGCCGACGACGGGCAGGTGCTCTTCCCGGACATCACCTTTGGAGTCCCGAAGTAATGAACCAGCCTCCCGGGCGGCCCATCGAGCGCGCGAAGCCGGCGAGCCTCGCCGTCTACAAGCGCGAGCTCCGCAAGGCGATCCAGAAGAACAAGGTCGAGCCGGAGATCGCCTTCCTCAACATCACCGCGATGATGGACATGATGACCATCATCCTGGTCTTTTTGCTCAAGAGTCTCAGCACGTCCACGGCGTCGCTGCCCCAGTCGGAGGACATGCAGCTCCCCAAGAGCATCCTCACCACCGAGCCCGACTCCGAGCCGGAAGGCCTGGCCGTCATCGTCTCTCGCTCGCAGATCATCGTGGGCGAGACGGTGGTGGCACCCGTGCCGCCGGACGCCGCGCAGTACGGCATCGAAGCCCGCTACAAGCGCGGCTCGCGCAACGACTACTTCATCGTGCCGCTCGGCAGCGCGCTCCAGGCGTGGCGCGACACCGACAAGCGCATCCGCATGGCGACGGGCAAGGATCCCAGCCAGAGCGAGGCGATCCTCATCGCCGACCTGTCGACGCCCTACCGCCTCTTGACCGAGGTGATGTTCACCCTCGGCCAGTCGGAGTTCTCGAAGTTTCACATGATGGTGTTGCAGGGCGGGAAGCTTGGCTCGAAGGAGCCGGCCGCCGCGCCCTGAGCCTCGCCCCTGGACAAGGGCGATGCCGTCTTCATAGACCGAGCAAGGGCATGGGCCGCATGGGCGAAGCGTAAAAGCGCCGCATCGAGACGTTCATCACCAGCCCCACGCCGATCAGCACCGTCATCACGCTGGAGCCGCCGTACGAGAAGAGCGGAAGGGTGACGCCGACCACCGGCAAGAGCCCGGTGACCATCCCCAGGTTGAAGACGGCGTGCCAGAAGATGATGCTCGCCACGCCCACCGCGAGCACGGCGCCGAAGCGATCTTTCGCCGACGACGCGACGCGCAGGCACCATAGGACCAGGAACCCGTAGAGCGCCACCAGCGCCACGCTGCCCACCAGCCCCCACTCCTCGGCGAAGACCGGGAAGGGAAAGTCGCTGTGCTGCTCGTGGAGGAACATGAACTGGTTCTGCGATCCCTTCATGAAGCCTTGCCCCAGCCAGCCGCCGTTTCCCACCGCGATACGCGCGTGATGCGGGTCCCAGTTGTCGGTGAGGAGCTTCTCGTTGGGGTTGAGCCACGCCGTGATGCGCCCGTTCTGGTATCCGCGCAGTCCGTAACCCCAGAAGACGGGCGCGAGTATGGCGCCCACGACGCCCAGCGCCACCAGGCTGCGCCGCTGGATGTGGGTGAGCGCGCAGATGGAGAGAAAGATGAGGATGAGGATGAGCGCGGTGCCGAGGTCGGGCTGGAGCATGATGAGCGCGGTGGGGATGGCCGTGATGACCGCCGGCGCCACCAGATCCTTCAGCGTGCGGCCCTCGCTCTTCGGGTCGTCGTGGAGATATTTGGCCAGCGCGATGACGAGAAAGAGCTTCATGAACTCGCTGGGCTGAAAGCTGTAGGAGCCGATGTAGATCCAGCGCGAGCTGCCGCGGATCTCCCGCCCCAGGATGAAGACCAGCACCAGCAAGACGATTCCAACCCCGTAGAGCGCATACCCGAGGCGTTCGTAGTGGCGGTAGTCGATGGCGGCGACCACGGTGGCCAGGATGCCCCCCCCGACCAGCCAGTAGATCTGCTGGATGTAGTCGTCGCCGTGGCCACGCGACACGCTGGTCGCCGAGTAGAGGTTGATGACGCCGATGACCGCCAGGAGCGCCACGCTGATGAAGAGCGCCCAGTCGAAGTGCTCGCGCACGCGGCCGAGCATCCCCGCTTCATTCGAGCGAAGCCTCATGGCCTGGCCCCGCCGGGCCGCGTCGCCTTGGGAGGAGGCGACTTCGCCGACGGCGTGTGCCCGAGGCGGATGGCCTGGAGCCGCTCGTACTCGTGAATGATCTGCACGGCCACCGGCGCGGCGATCGCCGGCCCCGAGCCGCCGTGCTCCACCAGCACCGCCACCGCCACCTCCGGCGATCGGGCGGGCGCGAAGCTGGCGAACCAGGCGTGGTTCTGCGAGAGGTACCAGCCCATCTTGGGCTCGTCCTCCTTCTTTGCGACATAGCCGGTCTGCGCCGTCCCCGTCTTGCCGGCGATGTCCAGCGAGGGGTCCCGCGCCGGGAAGGCGGTGCCGGTCGGATCGTTCACCACGTCGTAGAGGGCGTCGGTCACACGTTTCAGGTTCTCGGGGTGAAGCTCGATCTGGCGACGGATGCGCGGCGGGAACTCTTGCACCACGGCGCCGTCGCTGGTCTCCACGGCGCGCACCACCTGCGGCTCGTACAGCGTCCCCCCGTTGCCCAGGGCGGCGTATGCCAGGGCGAGCTGCAGCGGCGTGACCGTCACGTCCCCCTCGCCGATGGCCATGTTCAGCGTGAAGCCGAGGCGGAACTGCCCGCGGTAGCGCAGCGCGTACCAGCCGCGCGTGGGGATCCGCCCCGGCGCCTCGGGGTTGATGCCGAGCCCCGTCTTTTGCCCCAGACCGAAGGCCTGGGCGACGCGGGCGATGCGGTCCATCCCCACCGTCTCGGCAAGGTGAAAGAAGTACACGTTGCACGAGCGCTCGATGGCTTCGTGCAGTTGCACCGGGCCGTGCACGTGGGTGCAGTGGAGGACGCGGTGGCCGAAGATGAGGTATCCCTCGCACTTCTCGGTGTGCTCCGGGTCGACCATGTGGTCCTCCAGGGCCGCCAGGGCGCTGAACGGCTTCATGGTCGAGCCGGGCTGGAAGGCGCCGCTCATGGTCTTGTCGAGCATGGGGCGCAGCGGATCGGGGTAGAGGCGATTGAACGCCTCGCGGACGCGCGCGTGGCCCTCCCCTCCCGAGAGGTCGTTGGGGTCGAAGCTGGGCTTCGAATAGAGTGCGAGCAGGCGCCCGGTTCGCACGTCGACCGCCACCACGGCTCCTGCCGCGTGAGGGCGCATCGCCTTGTCGATGGCCTGTTCCAGATCGACGTCGACCGACAGGCGCAGATCGCGCCCGGGGATGGGCTCGAGCTGCCCGGGGGGATCGACCAGCCGCTCGGCTTCTGGACCGGTCCGGTAGCGCCCGCGCGCGTCGACCACGCGCTTCTCCCAGCCGCGCTGCCCGCGCAGGTACGACTCCCAGGCATGCTCGACGCCGGTCGCACCCACCGTGTCTCCGTCCCTGTATCCTAGCGGGTTCACGCGCTGCTGCTCGTCGCCGGGCAGCGCGTCGTACCCGGCCGGCCGGTACTTCGACAGCATCTCGGAGTCGATCTCGGCCACATAGCCCAGCATGTGGGCGCCCAGCTCCTTGAAGGGATAGAAGCGAACCGGGACGCTCACGATGTCCACGCCGGCCAGCTCGTCGGTGTGCTGCTTCAGCTCGGCCACGATGTCGCGCGGCACGTCCTCGCGGACCAGGATGGGCGTCTTCCAGCAAGGGGACTTGTCGTCGTCGCTCTCGCACGCCGTGCGAATGCGCGACTCGAAGGTGCGCCGCTCCTCCGGGTTGAGGCGCAGGATCTCGGCCAGCCTCGGCCAGGAGTCGGAGTCGCGCGGCAACGCCAGTCCGTTGCGGTAATGGATGGGCCGCGTGCTGGGCATCACCCGGCCGGGAACCACCTCGACGTCGTACGAGGGACGGCTCGACGCCAGCACCTTCCCGTTCGCGTCGCGGATGACGCCGCGCGTGGTGGGAAGCACCACCCGCCGGATGATGTTGTCGTGCGCCTGCTCCGAGTACTCCGTCCCGTCCAGCACCTGGAGCTGAAACAAGCGTCCGATGACGGTCATGCTCGCCAGCAGCGCGAAGAGCGCCATCCACTTGTAGCGCTTGCGGAACTCGCCGACGTCGGACCGGGCGACGAGAAGATCGCTCATGACGCCATGGTCCCCGCCGGCTCGGCGCGCGACGAGCCGGCCGTCGCGGCGTGCATGGCCTGGCAGATGTGGAACACCAGGGGCGCCACCGCCGCCGTGGCAATGGCGTGCGGGATGGCCAGCGGATAGAGCGAGCGTGGAACCCAAGCGTCGCGCCCGAAGATGGCGAGCAGCACCAGGATCATGGTGCTTTGCAGGAGGGTGAAGGCGGCCACCAGCAGCACCTGCATCCAGATGGTCTGCGCCGCCAGACGCACGCCCGCGGCGCGCGCGAGGACGAAGGTGGCCACGTAGGTGAAGGTGAAGAGACCCACCGGCGCGATGCCGAGGACGTCCGTCACGTAGCCGAGAACGAAGGCCACCGCGGCTCCTCGCGCGAGCGAGTACTCGCGCACGCCCATGAAGAGGATCAACGGAAGCACCAGCGCGGGAATAGGTCGCCCGACGTGGGCGTGCGCGACGTTCACCAGGAGCGAGTAGCCGAGCATGACCGCGGCCGGCAGCGACAGGTCGGCTCGAAACGTGGCCACCGCGCGCGTGTGCCGCGGCGCCATGCGAAGCTGCCGGACGGCGCGCGCGACGTCGAACAGCACCGCGACCAGCCACACCGCGACCGCGATGCCCAGGCGCACGCCGTCGGTGGCGCGAAACACGTTGGCCTGGAGCACGAGCAGCGCGAGACCCGCGCCGAGGAAGGCCACGTTGCGCATTACTGCCTCCCGCGGCCGCCGGTCGGCGAGGCGTTCCCCACGGTGCCCTGTCCCGTCTCCTCGCCGGGCGCCGTCACCAGGAGCAGCACCGTGTCGAGGCGCGAGAAGTCCACGGTCGGTGCGGCGTCGACGTCCTGGTCGCGTCCGAGCTCGCGCTTGAGCACCTTGGTGACACGCGCCACCGGGATCCCCTTGGGAAACCAGCGCCCCTTGCCGCTGGTGACCAGCAGATCTCCGATTTCCACCTCGTCGCGCGAGTCGACCATCTCCACCTTGCAACCGTAGCGGGCGGGGTCGCCGGTGCCGCGCACGAAGCCGCGCGCGCGCGTACGCTCGTCCTCCACGTCGACCCCGAAGGCGGCGTCGACCGCCAGCTGGACGTCCACCATGTCGCCGGTGACGTGCAGCACCGCGCCGACGACGCCATCGGGCGAGACCACCGGGATGTGCGGGCGCACGTCGCGCGCGCCCTTGTCGAGCACCAGGCGCGTCACCCGGAAGAACTCCGTGAAGTCCTTGCCGACCACCTGCGCGCTCACCGACTCGCCTGGGATGGAGTCTTTCAGTTGAAGGAGGCGTCGCAGCTGCCGGTTCTCGACCTGCGCCCGCTCGAGCGCGTGCACCTGCTCGCGAAGGCGGGCGTTGTCGTAGCCCAGCCGCTCGTTGTCTTGCTTCACGTCGCCCAGGTACACGTAGTCGTCCCACACGCCGCCCATGCCCCGCGCCAGCGCCGCCGCGGCTACCTCGACCGGGGCCGAGACCCGCAGGATGGCGCGATCCATGGTGCTCTGGCTCTCCGGCGACTTCATGTTCGCCTTGAGCACGAAGAAAGGCACCGCCAGGAGCAGAACGACGATCGCCGCGTCGCGATAACGCTGGAGCGCGGGGGACACGAAAGCAAACCTACGACACGCCGCCGAGCACCCCTGCTCTAGGCGATCGTGACCTCTTTCAGGAGCTCCATGTGGTCGAGCGCCTTGCCGCTGCCGAGGACGACCGCGCTGATGGGGTCGTCGCAGACCATCACGGGAAGGCCCGTCTCTTCGCGGAGGAGGACGTCGAGGTTGCGCAGCAAGGCGCCCCCTCCGGTGAGGACGATCCCCTTGTCGACGATGTCGGCGGCGAGCTCGGGCGGTGTCTTCTCGAGCGCGGTGAGCACAGCCTCGACGATGGCGTTGATCGGTTCGGTGAGGGCTTCTCGAATCTCGTCGCTGTTGACGATGACCGTCTTGGGAACGCCGGCGACGAGGTCGCGGCCTTTCACCTCCGTGGTCATCTGCTTCTCGACCGGGTAGGCGTTGCCGATCTGGATCTTGATCTTCTCGGCCGTCTGCTCGCCGATGGCCAGGTTGTACTTTCGCTTGAGGTACGCGGCGATGGCGTCGTCCATCTTGTCGCCTCCGACGCGCACGCTCTGCGAGTACACGATGCCGGCCAGCGAGATGACGGCGACCTCCGTCGTTCCACCGCCGATGTCGACGATCATGTTGCCGCTGGGCTCGGTGATGGGAAGACCCGCCCCGATGGCGGCCGCCATGGGCTCCTCGATGAGATAGACCTCGCGTGCGCCAGCGCTCTCGGCGCTCTCCTTGACCGCACGCTTCTCGACCTCGGTGATGCCGAAGGGGACGCAGATGATGATACGAGGCTTGACCAGCGTGCGACGCGAATGGGCCCGGGCGATGAAATACCGGAGCATGGCCTCGGTGATCTCGAAGTCGGCGATGACACCGTCCCTCAGCGGGCGGACTGCGCGGATGTTCCCGGGCGTGCGGCCGAGCATCTCCTTGGCTTCGCGTCCGACGGCGAGGACCTTGTTGCCGCCGCGCGCGTCCTTCTGCACGGCCACCACGGAAGGCTCGCAGGAGACGATGCCCTTGCCCTTCACGTAGATGAGGGTGTTGGCGGTACCCAGGTCAATCGCGAGATCGTTCGAGAACAGGCCGTGAAGCCAGTCGAAGATCATGCGGGGCTCCTTCCCTGGTGCGTGGGGATTTGCCGCGCGGCACCAGCGCCACGAGGGAGACCGCTTCTACCACAGGCAGAGGTCGTGTCCACCCGGGCGCTCCATCCCCACTGAGCCCATGCGCAGCGAAGGCCCGAGCCGCGCCCGGTTGCTTTTGGTTCGTCGCGGCGCTTTCGCCCGCGAAACATGGAGCAGGCCCCAGCGAGGCCCGGCGCTCTCAGCCCTTGGAGATCTTCCCCTCCTTGTGCGGGAAATGCTTCCGGCACACGGGGCAGAACTTCTTGATCTCGAACTTCTCGGACATCGTCCGCTTGTTCTTCGTGGTCGTATAGTTGGCGCGGCTGCAGTTGCCGCACGTCATCTTGATGAGATCGCGCATGGGAATCGGCGGCGGAGATTACGCCGGACTCCCCGCGAGTCAAGGTGAGCCGCTGGCCTATTCACACCCC